>Ga0307433_1000924_pt1 | contig 18639 bp, 29 predicted proteins | sample SalMarWE160210MG_FD_202166 | JGI IMG/M metagenome (GOLD analysis project Ga0307433, IMG submission 202166) | Salt marsh sediment microbial communities from the Plum Island Ecosystem LTER, Massachusetts, United States - WE1603-210 | ecosystem: Environmental > Aquatic > Marine > Intertidal zone >... | reverse complement strand
TTTGTCAACTTTTTTAAGTTTTTTTCTAAAGTTTTTTATGCGAACTCGATATTTTTTCTTTTTATGGTTACCAATATTTAACCCCTTCGAGGTTGGCCCCTTCAAGGTTAGCTCCTTTAAGGTTAGTCCATTCTAAGTTGGCTCCTTCTAGGTTAGCCCCTTCGAGGTTAGCACATCTGAGGTTAGCACATCTTAGGTTGGCTCCTTCAAGGTTGGCTCCTTCGAGGTTAGTTCCTTCGAGGTTTGCCCCTTCAAGGTTGGCCCATTTTAGTTTGGCCAATTTTAGTTTGGCTCCTTCGATGTAAGCCCTTTCTAAGTTGGCTCCTTCAAGGTTAGCCCCTTCGAGGTTAGCACATCTGAGGTTGGCCAATTTTAGGTTAGCCCCTTCGAGGTAAGCTCCTTCTAAGTTGGCTCCTTCGAGGATGACCCATTTGAGGTTAGCCCCTTCAAAGTTGGCTCCTTCGAGGTTAGCCCCTATAAGATAGGCCCCTTTGAGGTCTGCCCCTTTAAGGTCAGCCCCTTTAAAGTCAACCTCGCGCAATTCTCCTTGCGAACAATATAGAATTTCATTCGTTATTAGATGCCTTTTAAACATTAATATTTTCCTTTTTCTCAACATCTTGTTGAATATCTACACTGATTTTCTGCGAACTCGAGTTCGCAGAACCTAATTATCTATAACTATCTCTAACTTCTTCAAAAATCCTACTTGCCTCCTCAAAAGACGCATCTTTTAGTTGCTCCTTCAAAGAACATATTCGTTTAGCATCTCCTATTTTACAAATTAAAACAAAAGTACTCCATGGCAATTCCCATACCCAATCATGACCCAATTTTTTACATTTCTCTGCCATTTTTCCTAGTTTAGCCAAAAATTGAAATTGTCTTCGACTAATCATTTTAGAACAAAATTCATCAAATGAAGAACAATAAAAATCACCATATGATTTATTTTCATACACCGAAAAAACCAATCTACATCGTTCTTTCATATTCATTTCCAATAATCTAGTTTGCTGCTTAGCCAATTCAATCATATTGTTTCCCATCTAAACACATCCTTTCATCAAATCTCATCCAAAAATCTTATTTGGTCTCTTTTCAATTTTCTAAATGAATCCTTGATCTTTAATTCTGGCCAAAAGTCTACTATTATTTCATCTCCATGATTTTCTATTATACATCCAGTATATCCATAATAAACAGAAGCAAAATCTTTAACTTCAATTTTTTTATTTATTAAAATTGTCATTCCATATTATCCTTTCCAAAATATGCTTCCACACATCTTGGACAAGCACATGGACCATCAACACAATGTCCAGTTTCTATATTTTCAGCAGCTTCAATTATTTCTTGCTCCCAAGATTCCTCATCTTCATTTTCCATCATTTTATTATAAATCAAATTTTGTTCTGGATTTCCTTTCGATTTTTTATAAAGATATTCACATATATTTTCAACCTCTATTAAAATCTTACTACATTCTAATTTTGAATAATTATGGTCTCCCAATTCATTTGGTTCCCATCCAGCCTCTAAAGTTGACTGTAAAATCAACCATGCTCTTCGATAAGCAATTTTTCTAGCTGTCTGTTTATTCATATTTCTTACTCCTATTTTTTAGAAATTTATCAACAATCTTATCAGATTCTTCTGTTCCAATATCTGGAGCAACAATATTGAAAGAAATCAATTCATAACCTGGTTGAACCTCCATCACCCCATCTCCACGGTCTTTAACGGTACCATATCCACATGGAGCACATACAATCTCACCCATAGCTTCAACAATCCCAATATCAGGATTTATATCTGGGTCTCCAACTAATAAAATTTCTCCAACTATAGTATCTCCGTCAATATATGGAATAGGCTTAATTTGATGTGTAACTTTTGCCAATCTTATTTTCCCATCAACAGAATTACCCAACATTCCCAAAACTATCTTATCATCATCAAATTTATCTTTAATTGCTTGTTCCATAACTTTTTTAGGAATAATAAAACCATTTTTATTGGGTTTATCAACACAACCCATCTTTACTGTTATCGTTTTTTTAGTCATTATTATCATTCCTTAAATATGCTTCTACACAAAAATATTCATATCCTTTTTTAAAGAAATCATATCCTATCTTAATAGCTGCTTCTTCAGCACTTTTTCTATCCTCAAATACCCAATCCAAACATGCTGTAGAAGAATATTCTTCCGTGTCAAATGCTACTACATCTTCCCCAGAATATTCATGTTTCTTTATCCAATAACAATCACATTCAACTACACTAAGCATTTTGCCAAAATCAAAATTTCCACTTTCCATCCCATGATAAATACCATCTATAACTTCAGAAAAACAACCTTTATCCCCTCCAAATGTAACTTCGATAAAAAATAATTTTTTCTGACAATCACATTCATTTCCTTCCTCATCTATGATTTCTTCATTACAATATTTTCTTACTTTTTCGATATCCATATTATTCTCCAATTAACAAATTTTTTTCAATTTCTTTATGCATCCAATGTTCATCAGTTTTGACATGATTTGACCTTACAAACTTAGCTACCCTATTCTTGAATTCATCATATCGAAATGAACAAGCATGCCTAACAACATATCCCTCTTGTTTATCTTTATTAATTGATAAATTTTTCAAAATATCAACATCAAACTTACCCCTATATAAAACTGGAACATGAACAATCCCTAAAAGTTCAAACCATTCAATAGTTTCATCCCAAGATAAGCAAACATTGTTCTCATTCCATATTGAAAAACCATAAAAATATGACTTCAAATCCTTATAATTTATAGAATGTTTTGCATACAAATTTTCTCCACAAATCCTCCAACCAACCGGTATATCATATCTAATATCAGCCCACATATTTTTTACCCATGCTCTACTAGGATGAGATAACCCATCAACACTTCTTGCATGGATATAATCTCTATACATAGAACAATTCTCACCGTCCATTTTCTCAGTAACAACAATTTCAGACCCAACAAAACATGATATATCAGTCAACACCCTATCATCTGAAGCAACTGTCTCAGACCAAGGAAAATGAAATGTTCTAGGATATTTATATAACTTTTCCATTTTCTTATTTCCTTCAACAATAGCATTCTTCATCCCAAGTCATAAGGATCCCATCCTATATTAATCTCTCTTTCTTTTTTTTGTGATACACATGAAATAACAGGCATTGGCTCAATCCTTACCTCTTGAGGATAAAAACCATGCATAACTAGTGACCATTGAATAAAATCCAATTCTGACGTCCATCTTGTCTTAAGCAATTGAGGTGTCAATTTCCATACCTCTCCTGTTCTTAGAAAGGTTTCACGTGAAACATACTCAAGACACGGATAAACCCCACAATATTTTTCCACTTGTTCATTTGTTGGCCATTCCGGACAAAACTCTCTTTCCACTTGTTCATCTTCGATATCCAAAATCAACTCTTCAGCATTGTTAATACTTTTTGAATCGTATTTTCTGTCACAATTTTCAATATGCGTTCTCAAAGATTCTATAGCCTCATCACAATCTTTCATATCATCAAGCCAATCAAATTCATGATTATCTCTCCATGTTTCTTTCCATCTAAAATCATTCATTTTATCCTCCTAGCTTAAAAAATACTTCGATTTCTTATTCTATATTCCAAATATTGTATCCAACGCCAAATAAAAATATTTTATAGCATTAAAACAAATCTTTAAAATCTTGCATCTTGCAAGCCATCTCAATAGTTAATTTAAAAACAATGATAACATTTGTCAACAGTTTTTTACTCTGAAATCTCAGAATTATTATCATCTCCTTTCTCTGATTCTTCTACAACATCCCCAAGATATTCAGACCCAAAAACAATCTCATCTCTATCTCCGTCAACAGTTTTAAAGGCAACAATCCTTAAACCTGTTATGTCTTCCATATGTTTAAACAGAGATGTCATATCTATCAAATCAGTACTAGATGCAAGATAATCCATACAAATCAAAGACAAAGCATGTCCATCTTTATCTGTTTCACCAATGTCTTTAGCTCTATTAATAGCATTTGTAACAACTTCATCTTGTCCAGTATAAAGAGAAAAAGACCTTCTAACCAAACTATCACTAGATGATGTAGAATCACCAATAGACCCACCACTAGATTCACCACCACTAGAAGAACCATCTACCTTATTACCTTTAATAATTCCTTCTATTTCTTTTAGTGTCTTTCCCTCTATCTTTTTCTTCCATGATTTAGCATTCTCCTTAACAACAACTGGCATAAGCATTCTACATTTTACCCAACCAAGAGACCTAAAAAACTCTTGCATAGCAGGTGTTAATGTATCAAACCAGGACTGAATTTTAACCATATACTGAGCTTTTCGTATAGTAAAATCTAATTCCTGGTCTACATAGTCTTTCCAAGAATCAAAACCCCACGAACGATACCGGTCATTAGTATAAATATCAGACAAAACAATACTAAGTTCCCAATAATCCTCACCAACTTTATTTCTTAGATCTAATGCTTTTTTTCGTATATCTGCATATTCTACCTCGATAACATTAGCATTTTCACTGCTTTCTTCATTAGAATTATTTACAAATGCCAAATCAATCCCGTTAACTTTTTCAATTTCTTGTCCTTCACTCATCGTACAACCCTTTCTTGGTGCGAAACTATCGCTTGTTTTTCAAAATTCTCTAACCCTGTTATCAAAACAGCAAGTGCTTGCCAACAATGACCTTTCACTCCATATAATGGACCAGGTTGTATCCTGGTACCCACTTGCGGTGTCTTACCTCCACCTAACGGTAAAAATCTATCAATCACGGCACTCTTTATATTTGCATCAGTAACCGCTTTTCTACTACCAGTTTTAGGATTAACAAATGTTCTTGCACCACACAAGGTTATTTTTTCATCTCCCCTTGAAATTCCAACAGCCTTCTTTTTGGTGCTATACTCATATGCCTCAATAAACCTACCTATCCATTTTACTGTCTGAAAAGTAGATTTACCAACAACTAACCCCATCGACTCAATATCTTCTATAAAAAAAGTTTCCCATGTTTCAACACTAGAAACCATAGGAAAATCACCTTCTATCCTTAATATAGAAAGAATAATTTCGTTCCTTAAATCATCAGAAAAAATAACCCTTTTATCTACATTATCAAACAATACAAATCCACTTTTATCAGTACCAGGGTCAACACCACAAAAAACAGCCATTATAAAACCTTATTTCTTACGTCTATAACCTTTTGGAAAACAAATATTTCGTCCAGGACAATATTTAGGCTTTCCTTGACTCTTCAATTGACACTCTTGAAGTCTTTCAAATCTACCCTCTAGCCATCCATACATGGACTTCTCATCCTCGAAAAATGGCTTACCATCCTCTACATCCATTTTATATTTATCGCACATCCTGACAGCATCTACACACATTAATGCTAATCTCTTTAACCTATTAACAATATCTTCGTCATACGGTATTTCTTGTTCCATTAATGATGTTCTAAAATATGGTACACCTTTAAAATTATAACATATACGTGACCTTCTTATTCCTGTAGCCCACATTCCAAGAGAAACTTGATTCACATGGTCTACTCTTGGTGCACCACCCATAAAAGGGTCCAAATCATCTCTTGCAATTTCTTTTTCAGTTTTTAACTCAAATATTTCCTCTTCACCATTTATACGCAATATAGCATCCAACTTACAAACAATACGATACTTTAACATTCTGATTTTCACTTCATCATATTCCCAATCTTTACCTTTCGGCTTGGTACCCCAACCCCTAACAATATGACGATCTTCATCATCGTTTACTTGATTCCAAAAACTAGACCTGACAAGTTTAAAAATTTTATGCTCAAAATCTTTACCAATTGGAACCTCTAGTGGAAAATATTTTTTCCAGGCACCCAACAATTGAGCACCTAATGATGGAAGAATAGACGTCTGAAACACAGAATGAACAGCCTTACCATATTCCATATTCCAAAGTCCTTCGGCATCAACAATATCATCTGTTTTCACAAATGCCTTAATAGCACATAACCTAGGGCACCAATATTTTGTATTAGATGCATAAAGCCAAAATTCTTTCCATGTTTCATCTTGAGGAACTAACGTAGCTAATCTACTATTAGATCTGTTCTCACGCCACTTTTCTAGTATTAATTCTATTAACTTTTTAGATATTCTAGGTGTTTCATCAATATTCTGCTTATGTATAACATGTCCTAACATTCAGCCTCCTGACAACACTCAGCATCGCAACGATACTATATCAAAAACGATTAGTCAACCACAAAATCAACCATTAAACGTCTAAACATCACCTCTTCTTCCTGCACTTTTATCAACTTCTTTCATAAAAAACTTTATGTGATATACCCTATCAGTATCAGATATACCAGGATAAAGTTGCTTCAACTGACCAAGCCAATGCTCACCATTAGCATACCCGTCCATTTCAGCAATAATAGGATCTCTCTTAAACTCGCCAATTGTACCAGGTCTTACTGTTTGTACCTCAACTGTAGCAAATGGAATATTTCTACCAGAATTGTCTAAAAATTTAGACGTAAATATAATACGTTCTCCTCTCTTATGAGGACAGTCAGTATATCGTCTAACAATACCGCAAACCTTACCAGCCATAATCTGCTTTGTCTCTAATCTAGTACATGAAAACATCTTTCACCCTTTCAACTACGAACTCGAGTTCGCTTACTCAATTAAATTTTATATTTTTCTTTCTACTATAACCATTATTATTAAATGATAAACAATTAACACATATGTTGTGATCTATACAATTCAGATACCCACACTTACAAACCCATCCCTTTTCTCTAAACATTGAACTTAAATTTTTGCCAACATTAACAGGATCATCTGATTTTTGTGAAATCTTTTTCCTAATAACATTAACAGCAACTTTAAAAGAATCAGCATAATGTTTATCACTAACCCATAATCTAATCATTAATACATGTATATTTTTAAAATCATCACCATCTTTAACTGGTTCTATATTTCTACTTGCTATCAATTTCTTTGACCATTCAACATTCTCAATCCATTTTTGTAACAAACATATAAATTTCTCTGTATCATTATTGCTCTCAAATAAATGAATCACAAAATCATATGCCTGAAATTTAATCAATTCTCCATTTTCATTATCATTATTCAAAGCCTCTTGTTCTACAGGTTCAATATTATTACCTAATTTTCTAAAACACAAAACTGCCTTATCTCGAGGCATTTCTAACAACATAATATCATATTCACCCATAATATCACCATAAATTCCCTTTCCTTCCCCCTAAATAATATGGGTCAAACAAAACAGATGGGTCTTTTTTCTTCAAATATTTTTCATCCAATTCAACATTTTTATACTCATCAACACCCTTCTCAATATGTTCCCACGCATAACCTATACTAGGTTTTTTAACACCCATTTCAAACTGACGATAATAAATATTGCCTTTTCTATCACGAAAATCACTGCATATAAATTGAAAACCATTCCATCGTATATGCCTTCTTAATGTACTTAAAGCATTTATTTCATATCCTTCCTTCAAAATATAAACACCTAATTTTTCAGGAAATGGACATGGTCTTCTATACTTATCTATCAAAAAATCCCAATGAAATATATCACATGTTGATCGTGTCATCGGCTGAATAGGATTAAATAATAAATATTCATCCTGTTTCACGTAAGATGATTCATTATCCTTACTCACTAACTCCTTTGGAATACCCAATGCAGCACAAAGTTTATCTCTAAAATATTTTATATCACTAAACTCTTCACTCATTATACTTTTCCTTTCTTTGAAATCTCATCAAATATCAAAACATAACATTTACGTACCCAAAACATAACATTTATTCTGTCCACTTGGTTTTCCAGAACTAATACATTCACCTTTTTTAAAAAAAGGACAAATTACTCCAGTAACTTCTCCCTTATAAATCACTATATTAACTTTTTTATTATCTAATATAGGATTTTGACAAGGCCACCACCAACAATTTACACACTTTACTGTAGTTACATTATCAACATTTATCTTGCAGCCTTCTTTTTGTTCATTATTATTTGTCAACATGGCATCTCTCTTATCCTAGCCCACATTGGCCACTCATCAACAATATCACCTTTTCTGCTTTTAGAACTATTTTTCTTTGCCCAAACAGTCCCCATCTGCTTGAAAAAAATCTTACAACCAAGAAGTCTAGCATATGACACAATCTTCTCAGCATGATTTTCGTTCATTTCCCTTGCTTTTTGACCAGATTCTCCACCAATAATCACCCATTCAATCCCACGAAGATTAAAAAAATCATCCTCTACTGGAGTAACATAAGGACTAAAAATATCACCAATTAATGGCTCAAAAGATACAAATTTATGTTCAACATTAGTACCTCTCAAAGTATTAATCCTATTAACTGTTTGTCTCAATCCAACAGATACACCGTACCAAACATGATCAAGAAATCCATTTCTTTCTTGAAAATATTTATTCATTCTTTGGGCTCTTTTTGTCAAAATAATATACTTGTGATGATTATATTTATTCATTGCATCATGTATATCATCAATAAAACTAAATGGCACTTCAGAATGGAAAGGGTCTCCCATCGAACATATAAAAACCCATCTAGGTCTAGTCCATTCACCTAATTTTTTAAGCATATCTGGATGACAACGAACATCAAATCCATCCTCATAATTTTTCTGACCCATTGCTTTCAATCGCATAGCCATTTTTTCAGCATAACAATTATCACATTCTGGACTAACCTTTGAACAACCTGTCACTGGATTTAATGTCGCGTCAGTCCAATGAATAGCACTCTTATCTCCCATACAAAACCTTATCCTTTTATCAACTCTTCCATATACCCATTTCTATTTTTGTCTTTCTGTACTCTCTTTTTCTTTTACTGTTCTTCTTTACAACTTCAACTCTTGTTCTTTCATCACAAATCATAACTTTAATATCTTTACCATATAATTTCTTCAAATTATCAGATACTTTTCCAAATTCAGACAAACAATTTGATGGTAATCCTTCAGTATCAATATGAACAATCAACATATCACCAGGATTAATACTAACCCTTGTTACTTCTTTTATTTTTTCATTAATTACAAAAGAACCATCACTTTTAGGCATAGAATATGCCATTGATGTAAATTCTTCACTACCAATATCTATACCTATTTTTTTGAAATCTTCTTCTAATGTTGTTCTCATTTTATCAACCTTCTAAATTCTTCAAAAACTCTTACAGGAATCATCACCCAATCTCTATCAGTAGTACTATCAACTTCTCCACCTTTTATCTCTATAGCCAAAGCAGGTTCACAACCATTATCTTCTGCTTCTCTTGAAATTTTTTTCAACCATGACCATTTTATAGATATACTTGCCTTTCCTGTTTGTTTAGCTTCAACTAAAAATTCCTTCTCTCCAACATGTATATCTCTAACATCACCCTTCGAATGATAATTAGCACCAGAACCATTAACTCTTTTTCCGCCAAATCTTTTAGCTAATCTGTTTTCTTGTTCTGTAGGATTTACATCATCGGTACCATAATATCGTCTTGGCTCAAACCGTCCCATTTAAAATTTTATCCAATAACATCTTCCTGAGTTTTGTAAAAGTAGCTGGCTCTTCTATTCTAGCAATAGCATCTTTTTTCCTAGTATATTTTTCATTACCAACATACCAAATTTTATTCGTACCATCACCTTCTTCTCGATACATACCAAGTTTTGATGCCATTCCAATCACATATTTTATCTCATCTACTTGTCCAGCTTTATTATCAGCAACCCACATGTAATAACTTCCAGATTGCTTTGGCGGTGCAGTTTTATTCTTTTCAGTTTTAAAATTAACCTTTACATGTGTACCAATTTCTGATGCTAAATCTTTACCAAAAATATCTTTATCCTGGTCCTCTTTCGTCCACTTTGATGTCCAAAATTTTACAATCGCACTAGCAAAAAACAACTGTCCCTTTCCAGCAGTCATTACCCTATTATCACCAAATGACGAACCACCTATTTTTTCTCTATATTGATTAATCCAAATATGAGTAGGCGCTTTACCATTTGACTTTAAAATAGAAGTAATGCCAGACAATATCTTTCTAATAAATTTATTTATTAATCTAGCTTGTAAACCCTGTTGCCACTCTACTAAACTATTTTCTATTTCAGCAGATGGTGTCATAGCAGCAATAGAATCAAGAATAAATAAATCAATTTCTCCTGTTCTTATTAAAGCCTCATAAATATCACAAAGTTCTTCAGTCGTTTCAGCCTGAACATATAATAATCTTTTAATATCAACACCTAATTTTATAGCCCAATCTTTATCAAATGTTCCTTCTGGGTCAAACAATACAACTCTAAATTCACTATAAGAATTATCTTTATATCTTTCTATTCTATTCTTAAAATCTGAATCTTTTTCATTTTCATATTGTTTAGGCTTAAATATACCTCTATTAAAACAATCACATTTTCCTTCTGCACCCCAATATGATTCTCCTTCTGAATCAACAAATTCAGATACAACTAAATCCTTAACTAGCCTATAACAATTCGAACATATATTCTGAGCTAATCCAGCTGTCCTTAATGCGTTCGTTGTCTTGCCACTCGATTCATCTCCAACAAATATAGTAGCACGCCCAACAGGTACCCCACCACCTAAAGCCCTATCAAAGGCTAAACTTCCAGTGGATAAACGTGCTATATTTTTTATCAATCCAGCATTACCAATTGTACCAGAACCATGCTCTTTATTTATAATTTTTTTAAGTACAGAAAGAGTAGGACTTGCCATATAATTACCTATATGCCTTTTTCGTTAACTTCAGACTTAATTCTAGCATGTTCTTCTGAAATATCAGCAGCAATATCATCAGATATAATCTCGAAAATTTCAACAATATCATCACCATTTGATACTGGTATTTCTTCCATTGTATCTACCTGATGAGATTCAAATTCTTTAGCTCCTTTTAATGTCAAACCATATGAAACAAATATACTCCTATCTAAACATGCATTCAAAATACCAATTGTATTTGCTTCAAATTGTGGCTTATATTCTTTTTCTTCAATACCAAATTCTTCTCTTTTTAGCATCTCCAATATAAAATTCTTAACCGCCCTCTTTACGATAGGTCTATCGTATTCATTCTCAAATTTTACATTTAAAGATAATTTAATCCTGCAAAATTCAAATCTTCTAAGTACAATTGTCCTACCAGACCTAAATCCATGACTAAATAAATCTTCACGACCAGAATGAATCCCGGTCTTTCCACTTCCATTGTGTGAATCAGAATGACCTACTGCTTCACCTTTGTACCTCAATAATTTTTCTTTACAAATATTGCCTTCTATTTCTTTCATCTTTTCCTCCACATTCAACAAAACCAATCATTTTTTTTAACCAACATCTATACCAATATTTTTCCATTCATCAACTATTTTATTATAAATATAACTTGAAGATTTAATATGCAAATATTGCAATGCAATCTTAATAGATAATATCATACCATCAGTATATAATTTCTGCCCCCTATTACCTCTTATTGGTGTATCTGGAATAGTTCCATCTTTAATCCAACCTTTAATAGAACTTACACCCCTACCAATATTATCGGCTAAATATTTTATAGAATGTCCAATATAAATATTACCATTAATATTAATATAAACAGGTCCATAATTTTTCTTAGGTTTAGATATTGGCAATTTTCCTTCAGCACGCAATCTATCTTCTTCAGCTTTTTTCTTTGCCCTATATAATTTCGCTGCTTCTTTTGCCTTTTCCCTTGCTTCTAAATCATTTTGATATCTATCTTTTTTACATTTCGATATTTTTTTCTTATTCATTCTATAATATTCACGCTGATATTCTTTTCTTTCTTCGGAACTAATACTCATTTAATCTTCTTTCTTTCCCCATAGTTCCAAAAATCAAGGCAGTTTTATCCCAATACTCTCATAAAACCGTTGTCGCCTTTTCCATTTCGGTAAAAGTTGAGGAATGTCTTCATCTACTACATCAACTACAATAGGTTTCGGTTTTTCTTTACAATTACCAGCTCTCCATGAACAATAACGTTCACATTTTTCCTTATCTTTATAACACCATCTCCTAACACGACCAACTATCTGTTCTACATCTCCCATAGGCATCGAAAGAACCAATACATCAAGTGCTTCAACATCAAATCCTTCCTCAATGCTCTGCTTAGTTGCAAAAATTACATTGGCACGTTCTGCTTTATCAAAATCATTTTCTGTTCTTTTGACCATTTTAGGGTCACCTTTTTTATGCCTACTATTTGATTTTTCCCATACTTCTCCAGAAAACCATTCACCAGTACAAAAATCAATAGTAGGTTCAAAAGGCAAATTAAGATTAAATAAAGAATTCATCAACATATCACTCATAAGTTTCAAATGAGAAAGTCTTTCACTAACAACTATTATTTTACGACCATTTTGAACAGCCAATACTAATTGATCAACAATATCTTTTGCTCTAAATTGGTCATTTCCAAGTTGAGTTAAAATTTGAGCACTATTCAAATTATCAACTGATACATAATAATTACCCCTTATTATCGGTCTCAAATATGAATGAGTCTTTAACACTCTCAAACCAGGCACTTGCGCCTTAGTTTTAGCAGAATATGTAATATCACTTATATGATTAAAAAATACATCTTGTGCACCATCTTTTCGTCTAGGCGTTGCTGTTAAACCAATTCTCCATGCAGCATTAAATCTAGGCAAAACAGATGACCATGAAGAAGCAGCTATTCTATGACATTCATCACTAATGACAATTCCAAATTCTGATTGATATATCCTTTCTGGATACTTATGACTATCTTTATCTCTAACCAAAGATTGAAGCATTGCAATAACAAAATCACGACCTTCAAATTCACATTTATTCTGACGAATAATACCCACTTTAGCATCTGGCATAAAATGTTTTATTCGCCGTTTCCACTGTTTTAAAAAAAATTCTTTATGAACAATAATTAATGTTTTCCTTCCAACTCTTCTTGCAAATTCCAATGCAGTTGGCGTCTTACCAAACGAACATGGCGCTTTCAACAAAAAACCATCCCATTGTTTACCATCCATTCTAGCAAGAAATGTTCTTATTACAGCTTCTTGTTCTACAAAATTACCAGTTGCTTTATATCTAGTAGTAAGGTTTGACATCTTACCACCATATGATACTTTAATCTCTTCTTCATGTTTCTTTGAAACATTCTTTTTATACCATGCTCTAGGAACTCCCAAGACATTTTCACGCTCATCATACATATAAATAGGAGACGGGTCTGCCTTTGATGCAATATCAGTTGTTCTCTTTGGATATACTGTCAAAGATTTTTTTATATTTATAATCTGCTGACCAGATAATTCATCTATTGGTAACCATACATTACCACTAACAACAACTTTCATATTTCAACCCTAAAAATTAAAATGGTATATCATCATCATTAGGAGCTCTCTGTCCTACATATTGACCACTATTATTAAATCCATTGTTATTATATCCACCACCAAATCCATCCCCATAAGCCTGTGCAGGCTCTCTCTGTGTCTTTCCTTGACTCATACCATAATTACCTTTATTAAATCCTTGCTGCCTATTCTGATTATTCTTATTAATATTAGAATTATTTATCGAATCCTGTTGCTTGTTGTTACCTCTAACAAGCAGTACAAACTTTTCATGATAACTCTCTACATCAACATCAAATACACCATTACCAGAATCAGGACTCGTATATACTGGTATATCTAAATTCAAATATTCTGGGTCTGCCCCACATGAAACAAGATATCTCTCAAAATTTTCTGGTGCAATTCTATCTACAAATCTCCACTCACTACCTACAGAATCATCCTTTTTACCTTTTCTAGTAGTATCCCATATTGTACCAGTCAAATCCTCAATACCATGTTGTTGCCTGATCTTTTCAAGCTCCAACTGTAATGTCTTTAATATACCAGGATTATCAACAGAACCACGCCTAGCCCCAAGCAAAACTCTCTGAAAAGACCTTTCAAATCGGTCACCTCTATCATTTTCCCAATATTCATGATGCAAAAAAACCTTGCCATTCCTATATTCAACTTGTCCCATATCAATAACAGGAAAAAATCCTACAAGAGAAGCATAATCCCTTTTCCCAGCACAAAGAACACATGGTTTCCTCGATAATCCATTCTTCTCTAAACAAATTGCAGTAAATGCTTGAAAAACATCATATGCATTTTTATATCTCCACAAACCATGTTCATAAACTTTAAATGGAGAACTATCCAAAAACAAAACTCTTTTTGTAGCTGGTGTTCCAGGATTTACTAAATTTGGCTTCTTAGGAGTACCTTGTGGTGTAGGGATAGAAAACCGAAATCTGTACAACCTCTCATTAGTTGTAATTCCACTACCAGTATCATTATTATCATAACCACTGCCATACTCATCATATTCGTTAGGATCTCCCCATCCTTTACTGTAAGCTCCAATACCCATTTTCTTTTCCTTTCGTGATTCTATGTCACACTTTACGTGCTAAATTAGCACTGTTATATCCTGCGAACTCGAGTTCGCAAACATTTTGACTATTTCATATTTTTAACTGATTCTACTTTCACCAATGTCATTACTAAAACTCCAACAATCAATTCACATAAACAGAAATAATACCTATAACTAAATTTGTCAACTAAAATCCTATATCATCATTATAATTATTCCCTTCATCTTCTTCTTCAATTTCACCAAACTCCATTCTATCAAAATCCCAATGAACCTTTATCTCTGGTTTCTTATATTGACCTCTACGAAGTTTTAAATTTTTAAATTTCATTACTTTATCATCTTTATCATCTTTATTTTGTATTAATGCATAAACAGCATGAACATCCTGACCAATCTCATCAGCTAATGCAATTGTTCCAAGTCTTGCCCCTCCACCCTTCTTCTCTGAAAGCTCAGCAGTCCTGTTCTGCTGTGCAAAACCTATCGAAGAATAACCAAGTTCCTTACAACTCCTCTTCATCCATCCAAGAGCCTCCACGGCTCTCTCACGACGATCCCCTTTAATATGTAAGTCATAAATCGAATCAACAGCAACAAGTTCAGCATTACAAGCACGAATTGCAGCATCTATACCACGTGGACTCAAATCATCATCAGAATCCATAATCCACAATCCATCCTTACCAACTTCACCATTAATTGTATTAACAAATTTCTGTTCCATAACAGTTGGAAGTTGACCAGTAATAACATTATAATAACTAACATCAGAATGAATAGTAAAAAATCTCTCAGCTATCTCATCCTTGCTCATTTCTGGTGAAACAATTAAAACACGCTTATCTTTCATCCAAGCATGTCTACCACATATAATACATACGAACGTTTTCCCAACTGAAGGTCGAGCAACAAACATAGTAACAGTCTTTGGCCATGCACCTGCTGTCATATCGTCTATTGTTTTCCATGGAAAAGGAATACCTCTATATCCATCTGCAGCCTTTCTATAATTCTCAAGAACCTTTCCTCCGATATCCAATAAATTATGTGGCATACGTCGTTTACCGAGGTCTTGTGCTGCTCTTATAAGTTCTTCAATACTTGGAGATAAAGAATCTATTCCTTCAGCTTTAAAACCATTAACAGCAACATCTTGTGCACAATAAATTAAGCGACGTATAGAACTTGCTTCTCTAACTATATTTGCGTAATGACCAACATTAGAAGGAGCAGCAACTGCATCTGTCAAACTAGATAACGCAATCGCTCCACCTATTTTATCCAATTTTCCTTGTTCTCTTAATTTATTCCCTAATGTAACATGGTCAACAGGTATTCCTTCTTCAAACAAAGAATATATGCCATAAAAAATTATTCTATTTGCACTGACATAAAAATCCTCTTCATTTACATTAGCAAATACTTCACCCCAACAATCATTATTAAGAAGAACAGATCCAAGAACAGCCCTTTCAGCTTCTCCATTATAAGGAGGAACCCTTTCTTCATCTCTCATATTAGGAATCTCCCTAATTACCATTCAAAATTGATTTTAATCTATCTTCAGACCCATCTCTTTTATTATCACCAATAACTGGAACAGGAATTGTACATTCCTTCAAAGCATGAATAGTAGATTTTTTCAATTCAAGTTCTTCTTGCCAACGTTGCGGAGAAATATTTGAAGTAATAATAGTAACTCTTTTATTTGCATTTCTTGTTCTAATCAATTCATCAAATAAACTAGATCCAAATCCTTTGTTATCCATTATGCCTTTTCCAAAATCATCAACAATCAATACATCTACATCTTTTGACCGTTCCCAATATGTTTCTTCATCATCAAAATATTCTTTACTAGCAACCAACCTTTTTAAATCAGCTGCTTCTATAAACAAAACAGTATTACCACGTCTTCTAAATTCCTTAGCTAATACAACAGAACCACACGATTTACCACAACCATTATCACCATATAAAATAAAACCACCCCCTTCTTTTCGCATCTTTTCCATATTTAAAATATACTTTTCAACTATATTTTTAAGACTATCTTCACCTTCCAAACTAACATCAGTTAGTTTATAAAAACTTGATTTCCAATATCGTTTTGGTATACGCATGCGTTCCAAATCATTCGTATTTAAATCACGCCTAAAAGGAACATTCGCAAACATTTTACCAACCAACTTTTTTTGACCCATCAAGCTCTGGATCATATTCTCCTACCATATGCTTTTTTACTTTTTTTCTTTTCTTACCAGGAACATATCCAAGTTTAGCGTCAACAAATATCCTATCTCTACTAGCCCACAACAATTTAACACTTGGTGCACCTGATAATCTTCCATCACTCTCATCAACCATGCCTTGCCAATTATTACAAAACCATTCTACTGTCTTTTTTACTACATCTTCACCATAATGCTCTAATAATCTTTGAGCACAATTTTTTTCTGCCCATGTCCACCACGTTTGTTTTCTTTCTGTCCAATTTTCAGTTTTTTTATTATCTATAACAAGCCAATCTGGATTATTTTTTCGTATTCCATCTATAAACCATCGTTGTACACAAAACCAATTTACCCGTTTATTTTTAGTTCTAGAATATGTCTTTTCACAATTAAATTCTGGTGTTTCTGACAGATTAGATTCAAATTCTTGTTTTATACATCTATTTTTATTACGTTTTTCTACTACCTCAGATTCTTTATTATTCGTATTATCTTTTACAACTTCAACTTTTTCTAATACTTTTTTTCTCCAATTTTTAGACCGAATCATATTCCCTGCCTTCTAATAATTTTACAGTAGATGCCTGCAACTCCATTAAAATACCATTTATCTCAACTAATAATTCAATCCAATCATCTTGATAATTAATACCATGCATGCGTTTACATTCATTTGAAAATTCAATAGCCTCATAATCATTCATATCAATAATACGTTGTCGCCATGTAGTTACTTTCCTCACCCACCCAATACCATATTTTGTTTCAATTTTATCTCCAATGAAGTACCTGTTAACCATTCTAATCCTTTAATTTTTCTAGCCTCTTCTATAATAATCTCTCTATGATCAAACATCCAAATTGGAGCACGAAAAATAATATCATTCCAAGACCAACCATCAAGAACTAACAACTCAGCAGCAATAACATTATATGATATGTTATTTTGTTCAGATATTAATTTGGCACTATCTAATATTTTTATTAATCTATCATAAAATAAACATATCGGGTCTTCCAATGGTTTATCCAAAACCATCTTACTTCTATTAGGTAATTCTATTTCAATAGAACTAACACCGAATGTCTTTGAAGCAACAAAAACAACTTCACCAATATTACCCAAAATAAGATCATCAAAATCATCTATAACATCTTCATAAACTAATAAATTGTCTTTTTTCATGATGCACATTTACATTTCCGTATCCCACGGAACTTCTACATCAATATATATATATAAATATAATTTGTCAACTAATAATTCATCTAAATCTTCCACCACCAATTGTTTTTCTGCTCCTATAATCAGACTGAGATTCTCTTCTTTTATCCTCATCAGTTACATAATCTATAAGAATTTGTATTCTATTTTTGCCTTGAATAGCAGATAAAAATGAACGAATAGAATTCATCAAATGAGCATTCCTACCAATTACTTGTCCAACATCTCTAGGATTAGTCCTCAACGCTACAAGAGCACTATATCCATTACAATCTATGTCAACCTCTACATCTTCAGGATGATTTACGATATGTCTAACAATCATAACAACTTCTCTAATAGCAGCTATTACTTTTGGGTCAATTTTGCCTGTATTACTATCAACCATTTCAAATCCCTAAATCGGCCTTTCTAGCCGCAATTTCCTTATTGCGACATTCAACCAATAACCTAGCCCCTTGCTCACTTATCCCCTCACCTCTTTTCCAATTTGTTCTTC
>Ga0307433_1000921_pt1 | contig 18695 bp, 6 predicted proteins | sample SalMarWE160210MG_FD_202166 | JGI IMG/M metagenome (GOLD analysis project Ga0307433, IMG submission 202166) | Salt marsh sediment microbial communities from the Plum Island Ecosystem LTER, Massachusetts, United States - WE1603-210 | ecosystem: Environmental > Aquatic > Marine > Intertidal zone >... | reverse complement strand
CCATGGACAAGCACCTGATCTTTGTGACCAAGGTGGTTGGCGTCGAGACCGGCCGCGTCAAGGGCAACATCAGCAAAGTCGAGCCCACGAAGAATATGTCGGAGGCCATCTTCAAGATGTCGGAGGACGTGGCCGAACTCATCCGCAAACAGGGACCGAACCTGCTCCCCGACACGGCGCGGATGCCTGACCCGGTGGCCGAGATCCGCAAGGCCCTCGGCGATCGCGCCCCCCCCACGGTGGCCGTGATCGTTCCCGAGACGCACATCCTGCGCATCGTTGTGGACCCGTCGGTTGAGACCGAGATCAAACGCACCCTTGTGGCGTGCGGATTCACCGTTGTGGACACCGGCAGGAACGACCTCGCCGACTGGGCCAAGAGACTGATGAAGGGCGAGCGCGCTCCATGGCCGGCGGCCGTCCGCGAGGCCGACGTGATCGTCGTCGGAGAGGCCTTCAGCGAGTTCGCCCTCCGTACGGGTGATCTGGTCACGTGCACGGGCCGGGCGGAGATCAACGCGATCGACCGGCACACGGGCCGGATACTTGTAGCCGACCGGGCCACCCAGCGTGCGGTGGACCTGAACGAGGTGACGGCCGGAAAGACCGCCCTCCAGAAGGCGGGCCGCAAACTTGGCCTGGCCGTCTGTCGGCGCCTGGTCACTTATGGCAAGAAGAAGCCCGCCGCTGAGAAGATGCCTCTCAGGCAACCTGCCGGCGGGAACACGAAAGCCACGCCGCACGAACCGGCGAGCACGGTCGTCCGCGTCTTTGCCGCGCCGCTCCAGGACTCGCCTGCCGCCGAGACGCCAAAGACATCCGACTCGGCTGCGGCACCGGCAGGGCAGCAGAAACCCGTCAAACGCACCGTCTTTGCCGTGCCTCTTGAAAACGAGACCGGCGAGGAGCAGTACGACCCCGCTGCCGCGGGGTTGGGAGACCTGGTGGCCGTCCTCCTGGCCCGGCATGAGAACGTCACCGTTGTGGAGCGGCAGCGGCTGCTTGCGCTGACCGACGAACAGGCCAAGTCGCTGAAAGGCCTGACGGGCCAGAAGTATGCGGTGGCGGCAGGAAAGCTCCTCAAGGCCGACACTGTCCTGACCGGTCGGCTCTTTCTGGTACAGGACAAGCTCACCGTCAGCCTTCAGGCGATCGACATTCCCACCGATCGCGTGGTGGCGGCCGACCAGGTGTCGTTCCGGCCGGTGGACATGATGGAGACGGCCCTTCAACTGGCCCGCAAGATGAGCACGCAGATGGCCGTGCCGCTGCCTGAGATCGACCTGACCGAGATCGATAAGTCACCGGTCGCCAGCCTCCACTTCGCCAAGGCCTTGAGCCATTACTACGCCGGCAACATGGATGCAGCCATTATGCAGTTCATGAGGACGATGGATCTGGACCCAGACTACACGGAGGCCCATTTCTGGCAGGGCATGTGTCACCAGCGCCTGGGCGAACACGCCCACGCGGTCATCGAGTGGGAGAAGTACGTGGCGCGGCGCCCAGACTCGGAGCGGGCCGCCGCAATGGGGAAGCTTCTGAACGAGGCGAAACTCAAGGACGCCCAGACCTCCCCCGAACGCCTCGGTCCGAAGATCCCGACGACGTCCAAACCCAAGGAGCGGCCTGCCGCTCCGGCCATCGCCAAGCCCGCTCCGAAGCAGCAGGACCCCGCCGAACGGAAACGCCTCCTTGCCCGCAATGCGCTTCAACTGGGCGCGATGCTTGAGAAAGCCGGGAAACCCGATGCCGCACGCCGCGAATACCGGCGCGTCATCACCGAGTACGCCGACACGGAGTTCGCCAAGACGGCCCGGGAAAAACTCGCCGCCCTGGACGCCAAGGAGAAGGCCAAGAGGCAGTAGCGGCCGACCTGAAGATCGCACGCGCGATCCCTTGGTTGCTGCACAGGAGGAAAACATGAAGGGTTCGCAACTCGCCGCCCTGGTGGTCGCGGCTGCCGGGCCCTTGTTGGCGCCACCGCCGGCGCCTTGTGCCACAAACGTGGCTGTCTTCAACTTCCAGATGACCTCCGACACGCCCGAGTGGAAGTGGCTCGAAAAGGGGCTGGCAGATCGGATCATCACCGACTTTCACATCGAGCGCTCGCTGGACGTCATCAAACGCGACGCCATGCAGGATCTGGCGGCGAAGATGGAGTGGGTGCCCGAGATGATGGCGGACACCGGGCGCATGGGAATGGTTCGAAACACGCTCCGCATCAAGTACGTGGCCTCCGGCGTGTTCCAGGTCACGGGCGAGAAGATCTCCATCACAGGGACGGCCGTGCAGGTGAAGACGGGCGAGGAGCGCGGCCGCTGCACGGTCTCCGGGAAGGCCGCCGAAGCCCTCGAACTGACGCGGCGCTTGAGCGCCGACATGGTTGCCCTGTTCACGGGCAAGACGTCGCAAGAGGTGCTCAAGGCGCTCCCCGTCTGGACGAAGAGCATCCCGGCTGCGCGTGCCCTGTACGAAGGCATGGACCTGTACGACCAGGGCCGCTACGGCGAGGCATGGGTCAAGTTCCGTCAGGCGTCGCGGGAGGATCCGGACTACCTGGAGGCGACGTACTGGGTCGGCAAGATGTACTACTTCATGGACCGCTACGAGCACGCGCGGCGGGCGTTTGAGCAGTTTGTCTACCTCGACAGCGCTCACCCGCGAGTCGGCGACGCCGTCATGGAGTTCCTGCACACCTACGAGAAACTCGACACGCCGCAAGAAGCCCTCCTGGCCTTGTACAAGGACTTCAACCGTCGCTTCCCGGAGGTGCCGGGCTTCTTATGGGACGGCGGGAGGGTGCCCTGGTGGAGTGGAGCGTGGTTCGGCCAAAAGACCGGACTCCTGCTCGAGCAGATGGGGAGGTACCGCGAGGCGGTGCTTCTGTCTGCCGGGCCCGGGCGACCAGACCTGCCCGGGGACTACAACTGTGACCTGGCCCTGCGACGGCACAACGCCCTCACGGGCGAGACGTTTGCCCCGAAAGAGTTGCCGAGACTGGGCTGGGGAAGCACGCTGTTCAAGGTGGTTCACTTCAAGCCTGGCGAGACCGAGGCCGTCTCCAGGATTATCTGGCAAACGTTGGGGGGCGCAGTCAAGGAGTATCCGTACACGGTTGAGCACTACGGGATCATTGCCCCGAGCGGAAGCGTCTTCACGACGATGCGGCTGCATCCGAAGATCGCCGTCGAACGCGGCACGGTCGAGGTAGACCTCGCCAAGGACGTCAATGCGTCCAGCCACGGCACGGGGGACGTGGCACAGCGGACCGTGTCGATCGCCGAGGCCAAGACGCAGGGCATCCCTTTCGGTAACCTGCCGCGGGGCGGGCTCTTCGAGGTCATGGTGAAGGTGACCCCCGACGCGCCCGTGAAAGACGAGAAACTGCTTCTCGATGGGCTGCGCGTAAGGGCGACGTTTGACCGGCCACGGCGGTTCGGCGCGATCGACGTCTCGTGCTCGAATACCGAGCATTTCCGCGTCGATGTGGACGGCCGCCCCGGCCGGCGCGGGCCCGGCCTGATCGGTCTCTTGCCGGCGGGCCCGCGCACGCTGAGGTTCTATCCGGACGGTCCCAGCGCGCTGCATGGCGAAGCGACGGCCCGTGTGCTCGTCAAGACCGGTGAGACGATCCGTTTCGTAGGCACCCTGCCGTGGCGCCAAGACACCCCCTGGTCGTCGTGGACGGATGGTGTCCTGGTTGGCAGCTGCTACGACGGACACGACCTTGCCCTGGCCCGTCGCTTTCAGGGCGTTCCTGCCGTCCAGATGGACAATGAGGCGATCCGCCTCGTCTGGAGCCGAGGCGGCGACCTGTGGTCGTCGATGAGCACGGACGGGCAGACGTTTTCCACGCCTGCGCGCCTACCATTGCCCGTCTCCACGGCGTGGCTGGAAGGCGAGCCTCGCTTGCTCCGCGACGAGTCGGGACGGTTCATGGTCGTTTTCAAGTCCGACCGCAACCCGCAGCACGTCTACCGGCCGTTCGCCTGCTGGTCGCGCGATTTCGTCCACTGGAGCGCGCCGGCCGAGGTCGCGGACGAGGTGGGCATGCCGATCCGCCATCTCATTCAGGATGGCCGCGGCCGGTTCGTGATTGCGTACTCCAAGGCCGAGGGAAACGGAGGCGAGGTGCGGACCCTTGTCAGTCGCGACGGATTCCGCTGGGAACCGCTCGGCCGCGTCGATGTGACGTCACCGGGGGAGTGCATCAACGGTCTGGCCATCCACGTGCGGCACGACGACACCTACGAACTGTTCTGCGCCACCCGTCCGAAAGACCGCTGGCGTGAGGTGTTCGAGAAGCCGCCGGAGCCGGTGGGGCCGCTGCGCCGGTTCACCAGCACGGACGGCGTCACCTGGTCGAAGGAGGAGAAACTCGGTACGCTCAAGGGCCGCAGTATCTACCTGTCGCCCATGCAACGCGACGGGAGAACCATCCTGTGCGTTTGCGTGGCACCGCAGGCCCGCATGCGCAGCAGGCTGTTCCTGATCCGCGAGATGCCCGACGGCTCGTGGCAGCGATCGCCGTGGTACAGCGGCGTGACGCACGACCTCGATGCGATGGCATGGCACCCGAAGTGGGGCTTCGTTTTGGCGTCCATGGCCTCCTGGAAGGGCTGGGAGAACCAGGCGAACGAGTGGGGACCCTACCTCATCCGCAGCACCGACATCGACCCTCTCTTCGCTGGCGCAACCAAGGCGGAGGGCGAGCCGGAATGAGCCACCTGCACTTGTCGGCCGCCGCCGTCCTGCTCGTTCCATCTCTCTTGTTGTCCTCCGCCTCGGCTGCCACCAACGTGGCTGTCTTCAACTTCCAGATGACCTCCGACACGCCCGACTGGCGATGGCTGGAGAAGGGCTTGGCCGACCGCATCGCGACGGACTTCGTCCAGGACCGCAGCCTCTCGGTCGTCGCCCGCGATGAGATGCAGATGGTGGCCCAGAAGATGAACTGGGTCCCGGAGATGGCGACCTCCGATCCCCGGCGTATGAAAGACATAAAGCGGGGGCTGAAGATCACACAACTCGTCACGGGAGTTTACTCGGTCACGGGCGAAGAGATACGCATCACAGGCCAAGTCGTCGACGTCGAGAGCCGGTCGGAGGTGGCGCGCAAGGAAGTCACAGGCAAGGCGTCGGATGTGCTGGATCTGCAGCGCCGGCTGTCGGCGGAGTTGCTGAGTTGGTTCTCAAAGCAACCACCGGCTCAGATCCTGAAGACGTTGCCTGTCTGGACGCGGAGCCTGCCGGCAGCCAAGGCGCTGTACGAGGGCATGGACCTGTACGACCAGGGGCGCTACGGCGAGGCGTGGCTCAAGTTCCGCCAGGCCTCGCGCAAGGACCCGGCCTACGTCGAGGCGGAGTACTGGGTGGGGAAGATGTACTACTTCATGCACCGCTACGAGCATGCGCGTCGGGCGCTCGAGCGGTTCGTGTACCTGGACGCGGCGCATCCGCGGATGGGCGACGCTATGGTCGAGTACGTCCACACGTATGAAGCGACGGGTGCCCCGGCCGATGCGCTGCTGACGCTCTACGACGACATGGCCCGGCGGTTCCCGAACGCCGCCATTTGGCAGGGGCGCGCATGGGGCCAATCTGGCGCCCTGCGCAGCGATCACTGGTTCCGATACAAACGGATTCATGTCCTGAAGCAACTGCACCGCAATCAGGAAGCTATCGACCTGTGGGGACCTGTCTTTGGCGAGCTCTCCCCGAAGCACGTGTTGGGCTGCCCGGTCTCATACGGCGTCGTCAGCCTGATGGACCACCACGTCCGGACGGGTCAGATGCTGCCGTACGAGGTCTGGTGGCCGTCCGAGGTTATTGTCCTTTCAGAGAAGGTTACCTGGCTGATAGTCGAAGAAGGCGAAAGGCCCTGGGTCCGTTTCGACGAGAAGGGCCGTGCCGTCACGGTGCGGACGGTACCCCGCCGTCTCGTCGGCGTGGAGACGATGAATCGCGACCGGACCGCGGCGTTCGACGTGTCGTGGGCTTCGTTCTCTCTAGGGCTTGAAGCCCCCAGCGGGTACGTGTTCACGTCGCTGGATCTCAGGGCGTTGGGTGAGGGCAAGGACGGGTACCTGGAGATGAAACTCCGTCGTCCCGACAACAAGACGTTGGAGGCCAGAGGCTGGACGCCGGCGGAGCGTGCCCCCTTCCCCGACGCCTGTAGCAAGGGCATCCGTTTCACGGCGCCGCCGCGCCTTGGCATGCTTATTGCCCGGTGCCGTTTTGCCGTCAGTGGCGCGGAGGGCGGGCCGATTCACGTTAAGGGCGTCCGGGTCGAGGCCACCCTGGCCCGGATCGACCACCCCGGCACGCTCGACGTCTCGTGTCGGAATACGTCGGACTTCTGCGTGTACGTGGACGGCGCCATGATGCGGTGGTACCCCGGCCTGGTGGGCCCCCTTGCGCCCGGGACGCACGAGGTGCGCCTCGTTCCCGTCGGTCCGGGAACGCCATATGGCGAGTGGTCGACGACGGTCACCGTCAAAGCGGGCGAGACGGCTCGGCTGGAAGGCCACCTGCCGTGGGCCGAGGGGAACCCCTGGAGCGCGTGGACCGCGGCGTACGTCGGCACGCCCGTGCCGGCGGTCGATCCCGGCCTGTGGCAGCGCGGGATGTACGATCCGCCCGCCATCCAGGTCGACGACAAGGCCATCCGCCTCGTGTGGCCGTGCCGGGGGGACCTCTGGTCCTCCGTTAGCACCGACGGCACGACGTTCGCGCCGGCGCGGAAGTTGGACCTTCCGGTCTCAAGCGGGTGGAACGAGTTCGCTCCGTCGCTCGCGCGGGACGAGAGTGGGCGGTTCGTCCTGGTGTTCCTGTCGGACCGCGACGCGCAGCACCGGAATCTGCCGTACGCCTGCTGGTCGCGCGACTTCGTCCACTGGACCGCGCCGGCACGGATGGTCGACGAGGGCCTGTATGACATGTATGGCCTCTTTACGGATGACCGCGGCCGGCTGGTCGTCAGTTGCCGGACCGCCCAGGGGCACCGGATGCTGATCAGTTCCGACGGCTACCAGTGGGAGTCCAAGCCGATGCCGGGCCGGCTGGTGACCCAGGACCGGACCGGCCGGCTCTGGTGCTACGATCTGAAGGCCCAGAAGCAGAAGGAGGTGCCCTACGGCACACCGCCGCCGTTTCGGTGCCAGTTGATCAGCTTTCGAGGCAAGGGCGGGGGCGGCTGGTCGGCCAAGCGGGTGCTGGCCCGCTTCGACCTGGAGGGTGACTGTCCGGGCGATGTCCCGGAGGGGCGGATCAGCGTCCTCCAGGGCGAGCAGGGACCCGTGCTCCTCGGGCACGGCGAGGCCGACAAGTGGAGCCTGGGCCTGTGCGAGCCGGAGGCCGGCGGCAAATGGCGGCTGTCCGGCCTGACGTGGGGCGTTGTGCCCGGCCCCGCGTGGTCGGCGTATCACCCGCGGTGGGGCTACCTGATTGCCGCCGTCGGTGCCAGGGGCCACGTGTTTTGGCCGAGGGAGTTGGACGGTCCGTACGTGCTGCGCGGCCCGGGCCTCAACCCCCTCCGGGAATACCGCAATCCGCTGCCCCCGCTTGCCTACCAAGAATACGGGGCCGCGGCCAAACGGAGTCGTACTTCCTTTGACAAGATAGTCGGGATGACTCTCGACCAGAAGATCCACAAGTCCTGGCCCTGCCCATCGGCCCCGAAGGCCCCCGAAGGGACGCTTGTCTACGTTCCTATGTTTCATGGCAAGCGACGTTGGCTGAGAGGCAGCGAGCACTTTGGCGAACCGTCGCCCGGTTGCGGCACCGTCCATCCCCAGGTCCGGGTCGTCACGTTGAGGGTGGGTGACCAGAACGTGTCGATTGCCCTGGACGCCGATAAGGCCGACGCCCCGTTCTATGATGTCATCCGCCTCGACCTGACCGGGAAGGGTGATTTTCACGATGCCCTCCGAATTCCTCGAATCTATCTCTCTCGCCAAACCACCAAAGCACAGCAGAAGGAGTTTAAGTATCAGTTTGCGGAGCGGTTTCCTTCCCTGTCATTCGGCGGGCGGCAGATTGCTGCCGGCGTCTTCATCGAATACAAGGAGGGGGACTCTCTGGGCTCGTCCGCAGAATTGGGGTATTGTTTCTCCACGTGCGCAGTGGCCGAGTGCCGGTTCGGCGACAAGGTGTACAAAGTCCGATTCTACGACCGGGGCGGCAACCTGAGCGTCCGGGATGCCGAGGATCCCCGCAATACCGAACGCCCGTGGTTCGCCTTCTTCGACGCGTTTTACGTAGACTGCTACGGCGATGGCAACAAACTCCTCAAGTTCACCAATGTCCGGCGCGACCTTATTCGGAGCGACGGCAGGTTGTGGGCGATTAACCGTGAACGCATCCCCCGGGCGATCTACTCCCAGCCTGTCCTGGTCGACGGCAGATGGTGGGACGTTCGCGTCTCCGACGACGGCTGCCGCGTCTCGGCCGAGCCCTGCACACGGCCTATGGCCTGGATTCAACTTGAGCACCCCTTCTGGAAGATCACACTGTTCGGCGAAGACTCTCTTCTGTGGGTTCAGGGGGGCAAGGAACCCGTGCCTGTCCCTGCCGGCCAGTACAAGGTCTATTTCTTCAAGGAGTACCTTGCACCTGACCCGGACTTCACATCGGACGTGTTGGAGGTCAATGCCGGCTCCGAGCAAGACCTCCATCGCGAGCGGATGACGCTTGATCTGAAAGCCGGAACGACCACGCGGGTCCAACTGGGTTCACCCATTCGCGCGAGGGCAAGAGTCACCCAGAAATCGGGGGCGCTTCTTTTCAAAATTGACGTCACCGATGTGGCCGGATGGAAGGCGCACGCACGGCACATTCTCCACAACAGGGCTCCCATCCGGGTTGTCTTGACAGACCCCTCCGGCCGGCAGGCAGGCACCTTCGAGGCAACGAACTACTACGAGTTAAAAAATCGGGGCTGGAAGATCCCGCCCGGATTCAGGGGCACCTACACGGTCACCCTCGAGTTTCCTGGCAACTTTCCCACCGAGCCCGATCCCGTAACGTTCACGATTCACTGAGGTAGTCGCTTCGCAGAGGTGGAACGGATGGCACGCACATCGCGGCAGGCGGCGACATGGCTGGTCTTGGGCGCGCTGGCTTACTCCCTAGGGTGGCCGTCAGCACCTGCACAAGCGGCCACGAACGTGGCGGTGTTCAGCTTCCAGATGAAGTCCGATACGCCCGACTGGCGGTGGCTGGAGAAAGGCTTGGCGGACCGGATCGCGACGGACTTCGCCCAGAGCCGGAGCCTTTCGGTCGTGGCACGGGACCGAATGCAGGCGCTCGCGCACCAGATGGCCTGGGTTCCCGAGATGGCCACGACCGACGCCGGGCGGATGGGGCAGGTCCGGAAGCAACTGAAGATCGAGCACCTCGTCACGGGCGTCTACTCGGTCACGGGCGGCGAGATCCGCATCACGGGCCAGATCGTCGACGTGGAGAGCCGGTCGGAGGTGGCGCGGAAGGAGGTCACAGGCAAGGCGTCGGATGTGTTGGAACTGCAGCGCCGGCTGTCGGCGGAACTGCTGAGTTGGTTCTCAAAGCAGCCGCCGGCTCAGATCCTGAAGACGTTGCCTGTCTGGACGCGGAGCCTGCCGGCAGCCAAGGCGCTGTACGAGGGCATGGACCTGTACGACCAGGGCCGCTACGGCGAGGCGTGGCTCAAGTTCCGCCAGGCCTCGCGCAAGGATCCCGATTACGTCGAGGCCCGGTACTGGGTAGCGAAGATGTACTACTTCATGCGGCGGTACGCCCATGCCCGGCGCGCGCTCGAGCAGTTCGTGTACCTTGACATAACCCACCCGCGCCTCGGCGACGCCATGGTCGAGTACGTGCACACGTACGAGTCCACCGGCGCCCCGGCCGATGCACTGCTGCTGCTTTATGCGGATCTGGCGAAGCGGTTTCCCAACGCCGCCATCTGGCAGGGGCGCTCATGGGGCCACTTCGGTGACCTGCGCAGCGACGACTGGTTCCGATACAAACGGATTCACCTGCTGACCCAAATCGGCCGCCACGAGGAAGTCGTCCGGACGAGTGGCCCCTTGCTCAGTGGCGGAACACGTTGGTTCCCAGAGGTCGAGCGGGGTTGCAAGTACCCGTACGGCCTCGTCAACCTGATGGCGTACCACCAGAAGACGGGAAAGATGGCGCCGTTCAAGATCGTCGAACGGAGTGTCGTTGGAGATCTGTCGGCTATCCTGGGAGACGAGCAAGGCAAGGCGCCCTGGCTCCGCTTCGACGAGAAGGGCAGTGCGGTCACGGTGCGGACGGCGCCCCGTCGCCTCATCGGCAAAGAGGCGTCCGGGCACGATCGGACCGCGGTGTTCGATGTATCGTCGGCGGTGCTCTCCATGGGGCTGAGAGCCCCCAGCGGGTACGTGTTCACGTCGCTGCATTTCACGGCGTCGGGTGAGGGCAAGGATGGATATCTGGAGATCAAACTCCGCCGTCCAGACAACGGGAGGGGCCCCAGAGGCTACGGACCGCCGGAGCGTGCCCCCTTCCCCGACGCCTGCAGCAAGGGCCTCCGTTTCGCCGCGCCGCCGCGCCTTGGCATACTTGTTGCCGAGTGCCGCTTTGCGGTCAACGACCCGAAGAGCGGGCCGATTCACGTCAAGGGCATCACGGTCAAGCCCACCCTGGCCCGGATGCAGAACCCCGGCACGCTCGACGTCTCGTGTCAGAACACGTCGGACTTCTGCTTGTACGTGGACGGCGCCCTGATGCGATGGTATCCCGGTCAGGTCGGCCCGCTTTCGCCCGGGACGCACGAGGTGCGCTTCGTTCCCGTCGGCTCGGGAACGCCATACGGCGGGTCGTCGATGACCGTGACCGTCCGATCGGGCCAGACGACGCCGGTCCTGGGTCGCCTGCCCTGGGTGGAAGGTAGTCCGTGGGCGTCGTGGACGTCGGCCTTGGTGCCCGCTGCGCGCCCCGCTCCCGACCCCAGTCTTTGGAGCCGACGGACGGGCCGCCCGGCCATCCAGGCCGATGAGGAGGCGCTGCGGCTCGTCTGGTCCTTCCGGGGCGACCTCTGGTCATCGGAAAACACCGACGGGAAGCGTTTCTCCTCGCCGCGCAAACTCGGCCTCCCCGTCTCCAGCGGGTGGAACGAGTTCGCGCCACGGCTGGTGCGCCACGAGAGCGGACGCTTCGTTCTGACGTTCCTTTCTGACCGCGACGGGCAGCACCGGAACCTGCCGTACGTCTGCTGGTCGAGGGACTTCATTCATTGGAGCCGGCCCGCGCTCATCGTTGATGAGAGCGTCCGCGACCGCTACGACTTGTTGCGAGATGATCGCGGTCGCCTGATTCTTGTCTGCGACGCTGCCAAGGGGCACAGAGCGCTGGTCAGTTCGGACATGCACCGCTGGGCGATTGAGACGCTGCCCGGTCCCGTGCTGATGCAGGACCGGACCGGCAGATTCCACTGCTACCGCCTTGTCCGGAAGAAGGGGGAAACGTATGTGCAGGAGATGGTCCCCCATGCGTACGAGCTGCATGGGTGGACGAGCGGTGATCTGCATACGTGGTCTGAGAGGAGGCTGCTGGGCAAGTTCGGACTCGATGGCGAGTTCCCCAGCGCCAGTCTGTTCGCCTTCGAAGACAAGTCGGGACCACTGTTGCTGGGGTTCGGTCTCGTTGACAGGTGGGGCGTGGGTCTGTGTGAGCCCGGCGAGAACGGCGAGTGGCGAGTGGCCGGACGTGTGTGGGGACTCCTGCCGGGATCGGTTTCTGCCACGTACCACCCGCGATGGGGCTATCTGGTGGCCGCCCTCAGTGAGGGGAGCGACGCGTGGTGGCCGCGTGAGCGCTGCGGACCGTACCTGCTGCGCGGCCCGGACCTGAACCCACTCCGGCAGTACCGCAATCCGCTGCCGCCACTTGCCTACCGAAAGGAGAAGGAGGCCCCCACCAAGAAGCAGGAGTTCGCAGACAAAATCGCACCTGATGTCGGCCTCGGCTGGAAGGCGATCGGGAAGCCTTTCCACGCAATCGCCGAATACTGGAAACCCCCCTCCGCCTCGAAGGCCCCCGTGGGCACGCTCACCTATGTGTACGCATTCCGTGGAAGGCGATCCTCGCTGAAAGGGAGCCAGCACTTCCGGCCTGCTCGGCCGGGCTGCGGCACGGTCCATCCCAAGGCTCGGGTGGTCACAATGGATGTGGGCGGCCGGAAGATGTCTGTCGCCCTGGATGCCGAGAAGCCCGATGCCCAACACTATGACGTCGTCCGCCTCGACCTCACTGGAAAGGGCGATTTTCGCAACGCCCTTCGGATTCCTCGGATCTACTTCGCTCCCCGCTCGCGCAGGTCCGGGCAGAAAGTGTTCGAATACGAGTTCGTGGCCGATGTCTCCGACATCACCATCGGCGAGCGGAAAATGGCTGCCGGTATCATCATCGATTACGAGGAAGGGGCCGCCTTGGGCTCGGCCACCGAGTTGGGCTGCAAGTTCTCTACGTGTGCGGTGGGCGAGTGCCGTTTCGGCGACAAGACCTACAAGGTCCGTTTCTACGACTACTCGGGCAACCTGAGCGTCTGCGATCCCGCCCGTCTTCGACGGGAAGGCGATCGCCTTGCCAAAGACGCCTGGGTTGACTGGTTCTGCGTCGACGTCCACGAAGATGCCGACGGGCTCAGATGGTTCACGAACGTCCAGGGCGAGCCGATCCGGTACGACGGCCGCCTGTGGCGCATCAACAGAGAACGCATGCCCCGGTCCCTGTACGGACACCCCGTCCTGGTCGATGGGCGGTGGTGGGACGTCCACGTGTCCGCCGATGGCCGTCAGGTGACCGCTGAGCCGTGCGCAGGACCGATGGCCTACGTCAGGCTCGACCATCCCTTCTGGCGGATGGATCTGATGGGCGACGGAGTCCTGCTGAACGTGCAAGGCGGCGAGGGGCCGGTGCCGGTTCCCGCCGGACGGTACCGGCTTGATACTTACTATGAGTACGTCTCATCCGCCCCGAGCCACATCTCCGCCAGGGTGGAGATCTCCGACCGGGTGATTTCCCGTGTGGGCCTCCCCACGTTCAATCTGAAAGCCGGCACGACCACGGCCATTCAGTTGGGATCGCCGCTGCGCGGTACGATGACGGTTACACAGAAGGAAGGATCGCTTCACTTCAGCATCGACCTCAACGACATCGGCGGACGAGGCGTGTACGTCCGGAGTTTCCGCGACCGGGAGCCTTCGTCCAACGTGTTGGTCAAGATCGCCCTGTCCGCGCAGTCCGGCCAACGGGCGATGACCTTCGAGGCTTCGCGGTACGAAGCCGACGACCGGGGCTGGAGGATCCCACCTGGCTTCAGGGGCACCTACACCGCTACGGTCGAGTTCCCCTCTGACACGTTCCCCGTCGAGGTCAAGCCGGCGAGAGTCACGGTTCGCTGAGTCGGCTTCTCTGGCAAGGTGAGACGCATGACCCATGTACCCGTTAATCGGGAAGGAGGTGTCCGGTGAAGACGCGGCCAATGGTGAGGCTGGCTGTGGGAGCATGGCTGATAGTGAGCCTGCACTTCACGTTCGAGGCGCTCCTTGACAAGAAGAACAGGCGGCGGCGCGTCACTCTTGTTGACAGTGCGCCCGGTCGCAGCAGGCAGATCGCCACGCTCTTGTACGGCTACTGCGGGCCGGGTGACCATGCCGGCGAACTGAAGTTCGTCGTTGAGGCGGAGGGGGTGCGAGACAGGGGGGAGAACGCCGACGCGGTCGTTCAAGATCGTCATCCGCCTGTGCGCGCAGGGCCGCTGCCAGTTCGGCGACAAACTCCACACGGTCAGGCTCCATGACTGCAATGCCAACCTTCGGGTCAACGACCACAGCAAACCGGTGTTCGAGAAGGAACGTCTGACTATGCCCCAGTACTGCGACTTCATCCAGATCGATCCCGCCAGGGGCGGGCGCAGCCAACTGGCCGAGGCGTTCTATGGGCACCCGGCCCTGGTGGACGGACGGCTGTGGAACGTTGCGGTGTCGGACGACGGCAAGGACGTCTCGGCCCAGCCGTACGACGGCCCGAGCTCCTCTTCACAAGTGTCCGGGGACCGTACTGGTATCCGACGGTCACGATCGCTATCTCCGACTCCACCGGCAAGGTGCTCACGGAACTCAAGCGGACGTGCCTGTGGAATGAACCGATGGAATGGACCGTGCCGCCCGACCTCAAAGGAACCTTCACGGCGAGCCTCCGATTCCCGCCCGATACGTTCACGGCTGATCTGCGGGAGGCTACGTTCGCTCTGAAGTGAGTCGGCCTGCGACTGGCGGGCAGGGGCACACGCCACACGGTCGCGGTGCAGTCCTTGTTATATAGATTTGAGTGGTAGTACACCCGCACGCGTTGGAGTTTTCCCAGATCGAGCCAGGGCCCCTCGCGCAGCCGCTCGAGGGCGGCCAGGTTCTTCTCCCGATGCTCGGCTTTCAATCGGCCATCGAATGGGTAGGCCTCGATGCTGCGGCGAAGGATCATGTACACCCGGTCGGGCATGGACATGCGGGCAACCTGTGTCGGACGCTCTGCTGCCCGGAGCGGACAAGCCAGGCCGACGACCAGGCCAAGCACTACAGTTGCATATCGCACCGTCCACCCTCTGTCTGTGCGTGCCGATCCCTCCCGCTGGGTTGTACGGTGCTGGTGTACCAATCGTCAAGTTGTGCAAACCGTACGAAGCGGGGTCACACCTCCGCTCCTCCCCCCGTCCGCGCGAGGCTTGACGCCCTGCAGAGCAAGCCTCCTCCCGACGTTCGCCTGAGTCAGTCAGGGCTGTTCGGGACGTTCGCACGCGTGCACCCAGGTGATCGCTGGTGTGTTGACACCCTTGAGGCGCGCACGCATAATGGCTCACGTGCCGGTTCAGGTCTCATCTGCTGGTCGGCACAAACGGGGGGTGCCATGGGTAGTGCACGGCCATGTCTCGCGGTTGTCTGTGTGCTGGGTCTTTGTCCGGCAGTCGTGGACCCTGCCATCGCGGCCGATGCCCAGGATCCCCAAGTGGTTTTCGAATCGCTTTTCGGCGATGACGTGACGCAGGTTCGCGAGACGGAGACCCCCGACGACAACGTAGACCTTGCGGGAAGAATCCTCGACACCGCCCAGAAGGTCCCTAACCGCCCGGCGCTGGTGGCGGTGTTCTGCGAACGCGCGTACGGGTTAGCCTCCGGGCATCCGTCCGGCTATGGGACAGCCATCGGCGCAATGGACCTGTTAGCCGAGGCCGCTCCGAAGGAGGCCGCGCGGGCTCGCGACAGGCAGTTGGAGATCTGCCGGAAACAGTTCACCTCCGCCCGCGGCGCGGAAAGGAAGCTGGTCGGCGAGGCGCTTCTGGACGGGCTCTTGGCGCGCATCGAAAGGAAGCGGAGGGCGGGCGACCTGAAAGAGGCATCGACCCTCTGCCGCGAGGCCGTCACCGTGGCCCGGAAGGCCGGGAGCGAACGGTCGGCCCAGATCGAGGCGGAAGCCGAAGCGCTTGAGAAGGCCGGACCGGCCGCCCCTGCACGCGCCGGCACGGGGACGCTTGCGGAGATTCCCTCCAGCAGGGTCCTTCCGACCGGCCGATGGGTAAGCATCCTGCCGGTCGTCGATCCCAAGACGCACTGCCATGAGGGCAAATGCACACACAAGCCCGAAGGGCTGGAAGTGTGGAGCAAGGCGAACGCCCGCCTGACCGTGCCGGTCCAGGCCAAGGGATCGTACCGGGCGGAGTTCGTCTGGAAGCGCACGTGGGGCCCGGGTCAGGTAACGTTTACCTTGCCGGTGGGCTTCAACGATGCGACCCTTGTCCTCGGCTGGGGGGGAGGGAAGTTCTCCGGCCTGGCGATGGTCGACGGGAAGCCGGCGAAAGACAACGAGACGACGATCCGGCCCGGCCAGTTCGAGAACGGGCGTCTCTACCGGACTGCGGTGCAGGTGACCCTCGACGGCGACCGGGCAAAGATCGACGTGCACATCGATGGCAAGCCGTACCTCAACTGGAACGGGCCCCAGTCGGCCCTCTCGGCCAACTACCCGGTTGCGGAACAGGGTTGCTTCGGGCTGGGCCTTTGGGGGGCGGGAGTGATGTTCGCAGAGGGTCGACTGAAGATGCTCTCGGGCAGGGCCTGCCACCTGTGGCCGGGCCAAGGGGGCGAGGTCGCAGCCGAGACGCACGCCGAGCCCAAGGCCGAGCCGGATGCTTCGTCAGATGAACAAAGGATCGGCCCTGGGCCGTGGATTGACTTGCTCGCCCACGTTGATCCCGCAAAGGATGCCGTCAAGGGCCAGTGGACGCGCCAGGACGACGGTCTGGTCATGACCGGCCCTGGGGGATCACGCTTGGCATTTCCGTGCGCCGTGGCGGGGGACTACCGGCTCGAACTCCAATTCACTCGCGTGCAGGGGGACAACGAGGTCGGCGTCATCGTGCCCGTGGGTGCACGCGCGACCTCCGTTTTGATCGCCAAAGAGGTCAACAAGCGGAGCGGCCTGTTCTGGGCCAAGGACGGGGCGACGATGGTCTCGCCCGCGCCGCTCAAGAACGGGAAGCCATATGACCTTCAGGTCACGGTCCGCACGAGCGGTTTGGAGGCCGAGGTCGATGTGCGCCTCGACGGCGCGCCGTACTTCACGTGGTACGGTCCGACCGGGTCATGCACGGTCTGGGACCAGTTCCGACTGCCGAACCCCAACCGGCTCGGCGTGGGCGCCTGGGGCGGCAAGGTGGTGTTCCGGAGCGTTCGCCTGCGGATGCTTTCGGGGCATGTCCGGCTCCTACGCACGGAGGACGATTCGATGGCGGCACCGGCGCCAACCAAACCGGTCGACTAGCGTCCGCCTGACCGCCTAAGGACACGCGTCATGGGCCACAGAGTGCAAGCCCGCCGGGCGGTTCTTCTGCTGCTGTTTCTGGCTGTGTCGTGTGCAGCGGCCGCGGCGGCCGAGAGCCAAGCGGCGCAGAAGGCTTTCGGATCTCTCTTCGGTGCGGATCTGAAGCGCGTTCAGGGAACAGACGATCCCAGCGATGACGTGGACCTCGCGGGGCAAATCCTTGATGCCGCCCAGGCCGTTCCTGACCGCGCGGCTTTGGTGGAGGTCTTTTGTGACCAGGCTACCCGTCTCGTAGGTGCGCATCCCGCCGGTTACGCGACCGTGGCCCGGGCCATGAACCTTCTGGCTGCGTATGTTCCCGCAAGGGAGGCGGACGCTCGAGGGCGCTTGCTTGAGATCCGGCAGAAGCAGTTCGACGCGGCCAAAGGCGAGGAGCGGAAGGTTGCGGGCGAAGGCCTGCTGGACGCATTGCTGGAGACCGCCTACGCCAGGGAATGGGCCGACGATCTGGCGGAAGCGCGTCGCCTGCTGGGCCAGGCGAAGACTGTGGCATCGACGATCGAGAGTCCCCGTCTGCCGAGCATCGGGCAGCACGCCGAGGATCTCGACCATCGGGCGAGAACCGCCGGCCGCATCGCCGACCTACAGACCCGGCTCGAGAAGGAGCCGGGCAACGTCCCGGCGCGTGAGGAGTTGGTCCGGCTGTACGTCGTGGAGCGGAATGATCCGGGCAAGGCGGCCGCGGTACTGGGCGCCGGCGAGGTGCAGGACAAGGCCCTGAAGAGGTGCGTCCCGGCGGCGGCCAAGCCGATGGCGGAAACGTCAGAACGCATCTGCCTGGAACTCGGCCAGTGGTACCACGGCCTGGCGGAGGCGTCCGCCGCGTCCACCAAGCCGGCCATCCACGCCCGGGCCCGGGCGTATCTGGAGCGGTTTCTTCTGCTGCACACGGCGCAGGACGAAGGCCGTGTGCTGGCGAAAGAGGCCCTCGGCAAGGTCGAAGGCGCCCTTGCGGAGTTGCACGGCGCAGCACCTGCCGAAGGGGCAGCACGGCCGGGCGTCATCGGGCCCGGCTGGTGGGTGGACCTGCTGCCTCTCGTGGACGCGGCGAAGGATGCGGTCCACGGCACGTGGCAGCGCCAAGACTCGGGGCTTGCGATTACCAGCCCCCTCCTCGCGGGCCGTATCGTCCTTCCGGTGGCGCCGGAGGGGGGTTACGAACTCCACGTGAGATTCGTGCGCCTGACGGGGGACGATACAGTCGCCGTGTTCCTTCCCGCGAGGCGTGAGCGTTCGATCTTGATGCTCAGCCACCGTCACGGGGAGCTGTCGGTGCTGGATTTGGGCGGCGTTGATGAGCCCCGGGTTAGGCCCGCCCGTCTCGTGAACGGGCGCGAATACAGCCTGAGAATCAAGGTACTCCTTGAGGGCGGGCAGGCCGACATCGCTGTGATACTCGACGGCAAGCCATACATGAACTGGCACGGCCTGGCCTCCGCGCTCAGTGTGCACCACTCCTGGCGACTGCCTCAGGCCGGATGTCTCGGCCTGGGCGTCAACAATTCGCACGTCGTTTTCCGGAGCGTGCGCCTGCGCATACTCTCGGGCAACGCGAGACTGCTGCGTGTGAAGGAGGCGTCGGAGAAGGCAGGCGGCGCCGAGGTCGGCACGAAGCCGGTCGGGTCGGTCCTCGACGTCCTCGCTGCGGTCGATCCGGACCGCGACGTGCTCGAAGGCGGGTGGGATCGGGCCGATGGCGGGCTCCGTCTGAACGGCCCCAGCCAGGGGGCCAAGGTCATGGCTCCGGTGGAGGTTCAGGGGGGATTCCTCCTCGAGGCCACGCTTACCCGGAC
>Ga0307433_1000919_pt1 | contig 18697 bp, 12 predicted proteins | sample SalMarWE160210MG_FD_202166 | JGI IMG/M metagenome (GOLD analysis project Ga0307433, IMG submission 202166) | Salt marsh sediment microbial communities from the Plum Island Ecosystem LTER, Massachusetts, United States - WE1603-210 | ecosystem: Environmental > Aquatic > Marine > Intertidal zone >... | reverse complement strand
GGCCGAAGCCCCCAAAAGCGACCTGGTGGCCGAGGCCCTGCTGCAGGCGGGCGAGGCGCACGCCCAGGCCGGCAAGCCTGCCGAGGCCATCCAACGTCTCTCGAAACTGCTCGACGCGAAATACAAGGCGTTCGAGCACGCCGCGCGCGGGCGGCTGCGGCTGGGCGAGGCCCAGGCGCTGCTCGGCCGCCTCGACCAGGCGGTGGCCACCTTCACGGCCCTCGAACAGGCGTATCCCAAGTACACGGCCATGGCCGAGGTGCAGTTCAGCCTCGGCAAAGCCCTCTACGACCTGAAACGCCACGACCAGGCCCGGGCACGGTTCCAGAAGGCTCTGGCGATGACCGACACCGAGACGGCCGCCAAGGGTCAGTTCTACATCGGCGAGACGTTCCTGGCCCAGGACAACCCCCGCGAGGCCCTCAAGGCGTACCTGCGCGTGGTGGCCCTCTGGGGCGCCTACAAGGAATGGGCGGCGGCGGCGCAGTTCGAGATCGGCAAGTGCTACCAGAACCTCGACAAGGCCAAGGATGCCCGCGAGGCGTTCCAGACGGTCATCAACAAGTTCGGGGATACGAAATGGGCCGCACCGGCCAAGCAGCAACTGAAGCCCTAACGCCTGCGCCGCGGCCCGCTTATTGAGGCGGGCAGAACGAATGCTCCCATGGGGGCGGCACGGGTTGCGAGCAATCTGTGGCACCCAAGGCCGGGCGCGGCGCTCGCCCCGACCGGGAAGCATCAGAAGGAGAATCCGACGATGCGTCATGGCCGTCCCATAGCGATCCTTTTTGGCCTGGTGGCACTGCTGGTCATCACCGTCGCCGTGGCGGCGGCCGCGCCGGCCCCGGCCGCGGCCCCTCCGGCGCCTGCCCCTCCGGCGCCTGCGCCTCCGGAAGCCGCCCCGCCGCCGGCCGAGGCGCCGGCCGAAGCGGAGGCCGAGAAAGCCCAAGAGCCCACCGTCTACGAACTCCTCCAGCAGGGCGGGTACATCATGTATCCGATCTACCTGCTGAGCGTCGTCATGTTGGCGTTTGCCATCGAACGGGCCGTCAGCCTCCGGCGCCGCCGCATCCTGCCGCCCAAGTTCATCCTGAACCTGCGAACCCTCGTGATGGCCCGGCCGCTCGACAGCGACAAGGTCCTGACCTACTGCCAGGCGAATCCGAGCCCGATCTCGCGAATCTTCCAGGCGGCGGTCAAACGCCTGAAGCGGCCGCTGCCCGAGATCGAAAAGACCATCGAGGACGCCGGCGCCCGCGAAGTCCGACTGCTCAGGCGAAACTGCCGCGTCCTCTCCGGCGTGGCTTACATCTCGCCGCTCCTCGGGCTGCTCGGAACCGTGCTCGGCATGATCAAGTGCTTCAGCCAGGTCTCAACCGGCGAGGCGCTCGGCAAGGCCAGACTGCTGGCCGAAGGTATCTACCAGGCCCTCGTGACGACGGCGGGCGGACTGACGGTCGCCATCCCCGCCGCCGTCCTGTACCTGATGTTCATGGCCAAGATCGAGAAACTCGTCAGCGAGATGGACAACCTGTCGCTCGAATTCATCGAATCGGTCGCCGAAGATACGGAAGACTAACGCGTGCCGTTCGGCCGGGCCCCGGCATCGCCGCCGGAACGCGCCCGACGCGAGCCACGCAGAGCAGAGGTGGGCAGCCATGCGTATCGACCGCAAGAGCGAAGAGGAACAGACGGAACTGCTCAACATGACGCCGATGATCGACGTCGTGTTCAACCTCCTCATCTTCTTCCTCGTCGGCACACGGTACGCCGAGATCGAACGCGACCAGCAAGTCAACCCGCCCTCGGCCCGGCACGCCCGGCCCGTGACGGCCACGCCGCGCGAACTCATCGTCAACGTCACCACCGACGGCCGCTATGTCATCGCCGGCGTGGAGTACCAGGTGGAGGACCTCGACCGCCTCATCGGCCGGGCCGTCAAGGAGAACCCCGAGCAGACCGTCGTCATCCGGGGCGACAGGGACGCCATCCTCCAGTTGCCCGTCAACGTGTTGAACCTCTGCGAAAAACACGCCGTCAAACGCAAGTTCCTCACGACCATCAGCCCGGGCGGCACCTGACCTGAAGCGCTGTCAGCCGCCGCGCTTGCGCCGCGCTTTCGGCAAGGCGCGCCGCCTTGCCGAACACGGCCTTGGCAAGAGCCCCATGCCTGAACCCGCCAAAACCTGGAGCCTGCCGGCACGCATCGCCTGGCTCGCGATCCCCGCCGCAGTCGTGGCCGCACTGATCGCCTTCATCCTCTGGCCGCGCGCCGAGATATTCTACTCCGACGGCGAGCGGTCCTGGCCCGCACGCCCCGAACAGGGCGTCCGGTCGGTCCTCTGGGACGCCGGCGACCTGCTCGCAGGCATCGGCGAACCCGAGCAGGATTACGACCCGTGCCTCTCGGGCGACGGGCAGGAACTGTACTTCACGCGAGGCAAGGCCGGCGGCGACGCCGACATCTACGTCGCCTACCGAACCCTCGACGCCTGGACCGAACCGAAACCGCTCGAGGCGGTCAACACCCCCGCCGACGAGATCGGCCCCGCCCTGGCACGCGACGGCGCCACCCTCTACTTTTACTCCAACCGCCCCGGCGGCGAGGGCGCGTACGACCTCTACGTCGCACGCCACACCGCCGACGGCTGGTCCGAACCCAAGAACCTCGGACCCCGCGTCAACGGACCGTTCAACGAGTACGACCCCGCCGCGACGCCCGACGGCGCCTGCCTCCTCTTCGCCTCGAACCGGCCCGTCGAAGGCGAGGACGACCTCGACCCCAAGACATGGCGGGCCACGCTCCGCGAAGAACCCTTCGAGAACGACTACGACGTGTACGCCCTCGACCTCGAAGACGATGCCGCCGGCCCACGCCGTCTCGACGACGCGTGCAGCCGGGCCAACGACGGCCAGCCGGCCGTCTCGCCCGACGGCAAGTGGCTCTACTTCGCCTCCGACCGGGCCGGCGGACAGGGAGGCTACGACCTCTGGCGGTCGCGTATCACCCTCGCTCCGCTCGCCGGCCTCTTGCCGCCCGAGAACCTCGGCATGCCCGTCAACACGGGCGCCCACGAACTGGACCCGGCCGTCAGCCTCGAAGGCTTCGGCCTCTATTTCTCGAGCAACCGCGCCACCGAAGAAACTTACGCCATCTACTACGCCCGGAGCCACGAGGTCTTCCAGGTGGTCCGGACGCGTCGGCTGGCCATCGGCCGCATCCTCGGCGAACTCTCCTGGCCGCTCCTCGGCCTGCTCCTGGCACTCGTGGGCCTGGCGCTGACGCTGCTTGCCCTGGCGCGGCTGCGGCACCGGCCGGGGCTGCTCGCCAGCGCCATGATGGTCTCGCTGATCCTGCACCTGGTGGCCCTCAGCCTCTTCACCATCTGGCAAATCTCGTACCGCGTGGCGGAACTCGTGAAGCAGGAAGAGCGTTTCGAGGTGGCCGTCAACATTCCCGGCCTCGCCGAGAGCGAACTGTCGAGCCAGATGCGGGCGGCACTGGCCGACCTGGCCAGGCTCGATACGGCCGAACTGGCCGTCGAAAAATCCGACCGGATGACCGCACCCGAACCGCCCAAGGTCGCCGAACCCGTCGTGGCACTGGCCAGGGCCGAAGCGGTGCCCCGGAGAATCCAAATCGCCCCGCTGCCCGAGCGGCCTCAGGAACTCGCCGACCCCCTGCCCGCCCAGGCCGAACTGCCGCCCAGCCTCGACCTGATGCCGCCCGAACCCCTCCAGAAAGTCCGGCCCAAGGCGGTCCGCCGACCGCGACAGGACCAGCCGCTCCAACCACGCGCCGTCGCCCTCTCCCGGGCCGAGCCCGTGCCCGTCAAGGCCGCACCGAGGCCGCGGCCCACCCCGCCGCCACCCCAGGCCGACGTCGCGGCCGACATCGCGCCCGTCGCCTTGCCCGACGTCCGGCCGCAGGAGGTGACGCTCCCGCCGATCGAGATCGCCCGCGCCGTCCCGGTGCCCGCCGAACCGGCCGAGGTCATCGACATCGCGCCGGTGGCGGTCGAGACGCCGCTGCGGCCAGTCCGCGTGGCGGCAGAGCCGCCCGAGGCCGCGGTCGGCGTCAAACCGCTGGCCACCGCCCGGGCCGAGACGCCGGCACCGCGGCCCGGCGCACCGGCCGTCGCACCCGCGGCAACGGCGCCGACCGCGCAACCGGCCATCGACACGGCCCTGCTCGCCCAGACCGTCGCCCCGGCGCCGGCCGCCGCTGCCGCCGTCTTTCTGGACGAGACGCCGGTCCGCGGGCCGGCCATCGCTCCCGCCGCCGTGCCCCTGGTGGAAACGCTTCCCCCGGCCGCCGGACCCGTCAAACCGAAACAGCCTGCGCCGTACTCGAACGGAACCGCCGAGACGGCCCCGGGTCCGAGGGCCGTCGTGGTGGTCGAGCGGGCCGAGGGCCCCGTCGCGCTGGACCCCGCCCCGTCGGTCGCCGCGCCGGCGCCGTCGGATGAGTTGCGCGTGGGGCCCGACGCCTTGGGCCCCAAGGCGTTCGATTCGGCCGTCGTGGCGGCCGTGCCGTCGGCACCCCAACCGACGACCGACATCGAGGCCGCCCAAGCCGGCCCGGTCGCCCTGCCGCCGCTCGTGACCGGACTGGTGGACCTGGCCGAACCGCAGGCCCCCGCCGCGCCGCGTGCGGTGTTGCCGGAGCGTCCGCCCGTCGTCGTGCGGCCGCGCGAAAGGCTCGCTGCGAGGCGCTCCGAGCGGCCCGCAGGGGTCCGACGCGCCCGGCCGAAGCCCGTCCACGCCGAACCGCTCGAGACGGCCGGCCCCGAACCCGACGCGAAGACGCTCCTGGCGTCGGCCGTCCCGGCGGGCGACTCGGTCGCGACACCCTTTATCGGCGACTCCACGATTGCGGCCGCGCTGCCGCCATCGGTGCCCATCGACGCCGACGCGTCGCCCCCTCCCGCGCCGCTGCCCCCGAAGCAAATCTACCGCCTCCGGACCGACCCCGACCGTAAGGAGACTATCGCGAAACTGGGCGGCACGCCCGAAACCGAGGAGGCCGTCCGCAAAGCGCTCATCTGGGTCGCGAGGCACCAGAGCAAAGACGGTCGCTGGGACGTGGACGGCTTTATGAACAACTACCATCTCAAAGGCCGCCGCGCCGACGGACGAGGCAGCCGGGCCAACCAGGACGTGGGCGTGACGGCCCTGGCAGGGCTCGCCTTCGTCGGCGCCGGCCACACCCACGTGCCCGCCCGCGGCGCCAAGGGGCCGACCGAGTACGCCGAAAACGTCCGGAAGGCCATCGACTGGCTGCTCGCCGGCCAGAAGAAGGACGGCGACCTGAGGCAGCGCGGACAGATGTACGACCACTGTCTTGCGACGATGCTCCTGGCCGAATCGTTCAGCATGACCGGCGACGAGCGGCTCGGCGAGCCCATCCAACGGGCCGTCGATTTCACGCTCAAGGCCCAGAACCCCAACAGCGGCTGGCGCTATGAACCGCGGTCCGACAACGACACCAGCGTCCTCGGCTGGGCCCTGATGGCCCTGAAGAGCGCCGAGATCGCCGGGTTCCAGGTCCCCCCGAAGGCGTATCGGTGGGGGGCCAACTGGCTCGACCAGGTCCGCAAAGGCAAACACAAGGGGCTCTATGAGTACCAACCCGGCCGCAACCCCTCGCCGGCCATGACGGCCGAGGGCCTGTTCTCGGAGATGCTCATCGACTATAGCCCCGACAGCCCGCGGACGGCCGAGTCGGTGGACTACCTCCTCAAGCACAAGCCCCTCTGGCGGCCGCAAAACCAGGAAGAGACGAACCTCTATTACTGGTACTATGCCACGATGGCGATGCACCAACTGGGCGGCCCGAAATGGGACCAGTGGAACCGCGAGGTCCGCGAAACCCTCGTCAAGGCCCAACGCAAGGACGGCCCCTCCGTCGGCAGTTGGGACTCGCGCACCCGATGGGGCCAGTTCGGCGGCCGCGTCTACTCCACCGCCCTCGCCGCCCTCATCCTCGAAGTCTACTACCGCTACCTGCCCTTCTACGACCTGCGGCTGGGAGGCCAGGATAAGGCCAAGTGATTCAGGCCCGGCGCCGGAAGGGCATCTACCGTCTTCTTCTCGGGAACAATCTGGCTGCCGCACCTTTTACCGTGAAGCGGAAAACCTCAAGGGGAACTCCCGCGGCCCCGCGAGCCGCTTCAATGACCTTCCTGTCCGCCTCTGGTGCAACCACGAATCCGCGGACCCGCCTCTCGTTTCCGTTGGCCCGCTCCGAGACGATGAAGGCGCGATAGCGCAGGAGTTGGCCGATGACCCTGTCCGCGGCACGTCCCCGTTTGAGTTCCACGACGACCCACCGCCCCCTGGAATCTTTGGCAAGAATATCCAACGGACCCGTTGATGTCGGATACTGGCGGTCGACGAACTTCAGGCCGCCTTCCAGCAGGTCAAGGTTGAACTCCAGGAAGTCCTCCAGCGTCTTCTCCAGGACGTGGAGTTCACGGAAGGTCGATTCGTCGAGGTTCTGGAGATCGCGCGGCAGCGCCTTACGTGCTTTGGCGCGCTGGAAGACCTCGGTTGACCGCCGGACCTCGCCCCGTCGGCGGTAGTACAGAAGCGCTTCCTCGAAGGTGGGCCGTCGTCCCGGCTGGCCGTAGAAGGCGACCCAATCCGCCTGGTTGGCGAAGCGGATGTAGCAGTCATCGTGCAGATGCGCTTGGACCAGGGCTTCGGCTTCGTCGTGGCGCCCGACCTCAAGGAACAGACGGCCGCCTGATTCTACGATTAAACCCGGGGCCTTGAGCAGCGCCATCATATACGAGCGGTTCAGGTGGATCGTGTTCAGCAGGCTGCTTCTTCGAGTGCCGACCCGGATGCGGCCTTGCCGAAGCACCGGCAAGCCTTTGAGCGCCTTGTGCAGTTGCCGTCTGTCGCGCGTGCCAAGGCCGACGTATCGCTTGACACGGCGCACGGCTTGTGCGACACCCTCCGGCGAACGGATGCGCGAGATGAACAACTCGTAGCACTCCGACGGAATGCCATCAGGGAAATGCGTGAGCACCGCAAGTAGTGTGGGGTACGGAAACAGCCCTGCGTCTTCCCTCATCCGCCCGATGGATGGGTTTGGGAACTGATAACGCCGCAACTGCCCGTGAACAAACCCCGGCAGGTCTCGCTTCGGCGAGCGCAGGAACTGCCTGCCGGCCTCCGTGATCTGCACGATGCTCTGGTCGGTGATCCAAGCGACGGCGAGGGTGTCGAACACGCGCTTGTTCATCCGCGCGATCGCCGCATAGTCTCGGCTTCTGGCGGTCGCCTTCGTGGGCCTGTACAGCCGCCCGCGCCGAAGCGCACTGGTGTAGGCCCTCTGTGCCTTGGACCACGGTCTGCCCTCGAAGCGCCTGAGTTCCCTCAGCTTCTTCTGAATCGTAGGCAGGTTCCCCACCGAAACAGCGACTCCCTTCGGCTGGAACCAGTAAAAGGGGTCGTTGACGTAGGCCTCGGCGAACTTGCTCCAGTACGTGTCCACCTACATATCCTCGAACAGCGCCGGCTCCGGCGGTCTGGCTTTGACGCTGCGCATCTTGGGGCGGCGGAGCATGATGTCCGGAGCGGCGAAGCGCCGGGGCTCCAACCGGTGTCGCGCTATCGCGCAGTAGTCCTCGCTGATGTCGATGCCGATGAACCGCCTGCCGGTCGTCTTTGCTGCCACACACGCGGCTCCCGAGCCGTTGAAGGGGTCCACGACAATGTCGCCCGCGAAGCCTTCCGACGGCACCTTGGCAAACGTGTACATCAGGATAAGGCGCTGCGGCAAGACAACGGGGAACGGGGCGGGATGACCGCCCGTACGCGACACGTCCTCCGGGTACATGGGCCAGACCTGCATCGTGAGGTTCAGCCATTGCTCCTGCGACAACTTGCTGCCCTCTTTGACGGCCTTTGGCAACCTGCGAGGCTTCCCCGGCTTGACGAACACGTTGATGAACTCAATCGTGTTGTCCTCGTAAATGTTCGGCGGATAGGGGTAACTGCCGAACATCTTGACGGTGGTCTGCTTCTGCCAGATGTACAGACTGAAACGCTCAAAGTCCGACTGCTCATCACCCAGGAGAGAGGCCTCGATGTCGTTGTTGATGTTCTTGAGGTGGCGCGTGTGCGTGGTGTTCATCATCTTCTTGGGGATCGGCACGATCGGCGTGTCGATGCACAGCTTGCCGTTCGGTATCAGAACCCGGTACGCCTGGCGCCACACCACGAGCAGGTCACCGAGATAGTCCTGGTAGGAAGAGTGGCCAATCTGGCCTTCCACGCCGTAGTCCACAAGGTTCCAGTAAGGCGGGCTGGTGACGACCAGGTGCACCGACTCGTCCGGCAACTCGCTCATCACGCGCGCGGCGTCGCCACAGATGACCTTGTTCGCGAACTTGGCGATCTTCGCAGCCAACCTCGACGCCTCCTGCCCGCAGCCCGGCCAGTGTGGACTCGGGGGTCGAGCCCATTGTAGCGGCTGAATCCTCCAGGCGCAAGGAAAATGCCCCCGTCGGCGCTGGCGGACCGGCCTGCGGTCGGCTGACCGAATCGCGTTGACTTGCCCTGCCCCCAGGGTCTATAGTCCTACCCAGTCGGAGTACCCGAAGGGGGTGTTCTGCGCTCGGGCAACTCGCATTGAGGGAGGGATATGGCCTCCGACTTCTTCTTTCACGAGATGCAACTGAGCCCGGGGTTGGTGAGTGATCTGCGTCGCCTGAATCCCTGGTGGGAGGGTGATCCTCTACCCGTTCTTCCTGCAACTCGCCGCCACCTGGTTGACGAGATTCACCGGCGCCTTCAGATGCGCCTGGCTCCCATGGTGGTGCTGCGCGGCCCGCGCCAGATCGGCAAGACCACGGCTCAGTTGCACGTCGTGCAGGACCTGCTGGATCGGGGGGTGCCGCCGCGCCATATTCTGCGCGTTCAATGTGACGAAGTACCCGAACTCACCAGGCTGCGCGAACCGATTCTGCGGGTGGTGGACTGGTACGAACAGGCTGTGCTGCAGAAGAGGCTCAACGAAGTGGCACAGCGCGGAGAGCCGACGTACCTGTTCTTCGACGAAGTCCAGAACCTGAGGACGTGGGCCGCGGAACTGAAGTCGCTCGTTGATGCATCCACCACGCAAGTTGTGATAACGGGCAGTTCCGCCCTGCGAATCGAACTCGGGCGCGAGAGCCTGGCGGGAAGGGTCGCGACCATTGAAGCCGGAGTCCTATCCCTTACGGAAATCGGCACGTTCCACAGGCTTGACGTGGGGAAACCGTTCCTCGTCCATAACGGCCTGGAAGCCCTCACGCGGAAGGACTTCTGGGCGGAACTCGCCGCCCGGGGGGTCAAGGTACGGGAGGCAAGGGACGTCGCCTTCAAGTGGTTTGCGGATCGGGGCGGCTACCCTCTCGTGCACCAGAAGGCGGAAATACCGTGGCCGGACCTGGCCGACCAGTTGAACGAAACCGTCATACGCCGTGTCATTCAGCATGATCTGCGAGTCGGCGAGCGGGGCCGCAAACGCGATGCCCCGCTGCTTGAAGAGGTCTTCCGGCTGGCATGTCGCTATGTGGGGCAGTCGCCGCGACCTTCCCTCCTCGCAAGGGAGGCCCAACGGGCGCTCGATGCCAACGTGGGGCCGCAGCGGATCACCCATTACCTTCGCTTCCTGGGAGATACCCTGCTCCTGCGGCTTATCGAGCCCTTGGAGATCCGCCTCAAGCGCAAGCGAGGAGGCGCCAAAATATGCCTCGCTGACCATGGATTGCGCGCCAGCTGGCTACAGGAGGTCATCCCCATTGACCCACAAGGCCTGACCGAGAATCCCCATTTGACGACGCTCGCCGGCCATATTGCCGAGAGTATCGTCGGCGCCACCTTGGCGGCAACGTCATCTTTGGACCTCGCCTACTTGCCCGAGCGCGGGGCTCAGCCCGAGATCGATTTCGTCCTGACCATTGGAACAAAGCGAATTCCTATGGAGGTGAGGTACCAGAAGCGAATAGACCCCCTGCGCGACACGGAAGCGATGAGAACGTTTATCGAGAACAGCATCAACAATGCGCCATTTGGCATCCTTGTGACGCAATCCGATTCCGAGCCACTGGATGACGCTCGCATCATCAACCTGCCCCTTTCCTCGCTTCTGCTGTTGAGGTAGACAGACCCCGCACGAGCAACTCCCCCAAGCGGCGGTGAATCGCGTTGACTTGCCCTGCCCGAGCGGCCTATAGTTGCGGCCGATGGCGGGTCGTTGGATCTTTCAATGAAGCGATTTCGCGCGAACGTCTCTGGGATGGCGATGGCGCTGGCGATGCTCAGCGCGATGGCGGCAGCGGCGCGCGCGGCCGACGCTGACGCCGCCGTCGGCCCGAAGGCCAAGTTCCTGCGCAGCCAGTGGCTCTCGCTCTACGTTGCCGACACCAAGGTCGGCTACATTACCCAGAGCCTGTATGCGTTTCCCGACGGCGGTCATCGGCTCCAGACGAACCGGTTTCTGCGCCGCACGCGTGGCGCGGCCCGGTTCGGCTACTACAAGATGATCACCGCCGACGTGGACGCGAACTTCCGGCCGCGGGCCCTGACCTGCCGCGTCGTCACCGGCACGCGCCAGTGGGAGGTCACCGGCCGCGCCGCCGGCCGCGTGCTGGTCCTCGCGCGAACCGTCGGCGAGACGAGCCGGTCGGCGCGGATCCCGCTCGACGGGAACGTGACCTTCCGCTCGTGGACCCTCCACGCCACGTTGCTCGGCGGCCCGCGTGTCGGCGGCGCGCGAACCTGGCTCGCCATCGACGAATCGCTCGGCGCCCTGCTGCCCGACGCCTGCAACGTCCGCGTGCTCGGCCCGCAAGGCCTGCCGGGCGCCGGCGACGGACGGAACCTGCTCGGAACCGCCGTCGGCTCCTCGTGCGGCGCCGAACGCGTCCTCCATCTGGTCGACTCGGGCGCCCGCGTGCTCCGCAGCGTGTGGCAATCGGCGCCGATGGTCGCCGAGGCGACGAGCCTGTCGGAAGCCAGGCGTCTCGTCGGCCCGGCCGAAGCGCCCCCCGCCCCCGACATCCCGGGCCTGACCGGCGATCGGTACCGCAACCCTCGCCTCGGACTGAGCCTCTGGGTGCCGCCGTACCCCCACCTCATCCACGTGGCCGACGCATCCGGCCGCGTGACCATCACCGACCTGACGGACGAGGCCCACGTGTCGCTGCAGCCGGCCTACGACTACGGCCCGTCCGGAGGCGCCGCGGCGAGCGGCGAGAACGGAGAGCCCTCGCTGGCGTCGCACCCCATCCAGCAGGAGTGGGCCGAACCGTTCGCCGACGTCAAGGCCGAGCCCCGGGCCGTGGCGGTGCCCGGCGGCACCGGACCGCATCACGTGGTGGGGATCGGGGGAACGGCCCGGCTGGGGTGCACGACGTTCCATTTCCGGAACCTGCTCATCGCGGGCGAGGGGTTGACCTGGTTCGCCTCGCTGGCGGTCGCCGACCGGCGTGTGACGGCCAATCCGGTGCTTCTGGAGAACGTCAGCCGGTCGATCCGGACCTCGGCGCCCCAGGGCCGGCTGCCCATCCAGACGGACGGCTTCGTGCTGACCAGCCCGTACTACGGGTTCCAGATCAGCCGGCCGACCGCGCGGTGGAAAGTGCCCGAACACCTGGGCGGCCCTGCCACGGCGCTGGAGATGGCCCGCGAGGACCAGGCGGCCGTTGCGGTGGTCCGCGTTCTCACGCCGAAGCAAGGCCAGTCGCTGGAGGACCTGGTGGCCGAGCAGGCGAAGGCCGCCGCCGCCAACCTGGGCGTCGAGGCGCCCGAGCCGAAGCCCGCCACGCTCGGCGGACGCCGGGCCCTCGAAATCGCCTACGAAGCCCAGGCCGTCCTCTCGGGCAAACCCGCCCGGTGCAGGGCCGTTTACGCCGAGCGGCGGGGGCGCGTCCTGGCCCTCGTGCTCCTGGTTGCCACCGACGCCGACGAGACCGCCGCACGCCAGATCGAACAGATTCGCAGGAGCCTGAAGTTCATCCGGTAGGCCACGTCTCCATGCGTATGCAACGTCACCTTCGAGCCGGTCTCGCCGCGATGCTGGCCGTTGCGGCGGCATGGGCGGCAGCCCGCGCTGCGCCGCCGCCGGGCAAGCCGGGACGGGCCGAGGGCGTCGCCTTCCTGCCCCTGACCGTCACGAGCGACGAGAAGGGGTTGGGCGCGAAGGTGCAGCAGATGCTCCGGTTCAAGGCGAAACGGATCGGCGCCGTCGTGTACGACTCGTCCAGCATCAAGGAAGCGCTCGCCGGCCGCAAGGTTTCCCTCGACACCCCGCCCGCCGAACTCGCCGCTCTCGGGCGCAACACGTTTCGGGCCGACATCGTCGTGACCGGTCACGTGGCCGGCACCGAGCCGTACGAGGTCAGCCTGCTCGCCGTCTACACCGGCGCCCCGGAGCAGCCGCACGTCTTCCGGCAGCGGTACGCCTGCGCGAATCATCATCTCATCGGCGTCGAGATGGCGGGTGCCGTGTTCGACATTCTCGGCATGGCCCGTCCCACGGACCCGCTGCGTATGCTGCGGGCCGATCCCGAGATCGACCGGCGCTGGCGCGACGCGCCCAACCTGGTGAAGAATCCCGGCTTCGAGCAGGCCGACCCGTCGGGCAAGGGCCCGGCTCACTGGCAGGCGCTCGAGAAGCAGATGGCGTGGGCGCCCCACCCCGACGGTCCCGGCAAGGCGCTGAAGTACGACATGAACGCCGCGACCGCCGGTTCGTACGGCCTCGATTTCTACAGCGACTGGATTCGGATCGAGGCCGGCGTCACCTATCGCTTCTCGTGCCGGTACAAGACGCTCGCACCGACGCCGAAGATCTTTCTCAAGGGGTACCACCCGTTCGAGGCGACGGGCGGCTACCCCGCCCAGCGTCGGGAGACCTACCGCCGCCAGGTCCATCCGACCGGCCGGAAGAACCAGTGGAACCGCGTGACGGCCGACTTCATTCCGGAAGCCACCCGGCCCGAGCACACACCGACGTTTCTCAAGATCGACCTGTACGCCTACTGGCCGGCGGGCGTCATCTTCTGGGACGACGTCGTCCTGAAGAAGGTCCGCGACGCGCCGCCGAAAGCGATGCGGAAGCCGGACTCGGCCGGCGACGCCGCCAAGACGAAGGCATCGCCATGAAGGTCCGGCGGCTCCATCGGTGGACCATCGACTACCACGAGGCCGTCGCCATCCAGGAGCGCCTGGCAGGCCAGGTCGTCGAAGGGCCGCCCCTGGCTCGTGTCGGCACCGTGGCGGCGGCGGACGTGTCGGGCGGGCGAGTGGGCGAGTGGATCGCCGCCGCCGTCGTCGTCATGGATGCCCGGACGCTCCGGCCCATCGAGACCCGCTGCGCCGCGGCCCGGGCAACGTGGCCGTACGTGCCGGGCCTGCTCAGTTTCCGCGAGGTTCCCGTGGTGCTGAAGGCGTTCCGCCAGGTCCGCTCGCGCGTGGATCTGGTGATCTGCGACGGGCAGGGACGGGCCCATCCGCGGCGGCTGGGACTGGCGTGTCACGTAGGGTTGGCATTGGATATTGCGACGATCGGCTGCGCAAAGAGCCGCCTCGTCGGTATAGTAAGGCGAAAGCCGGGCCTGCAGCGTGGCAGGCGTGCGGCTCTGATGGACGGCGGTGAACGGATCGGGACGGTCCTGCGGACGCGGACCGGTGTCAAGCCCGTCTACGTGTCGGTGGGTCACCGGATCGATCTGGCGAGCGCCGAGCGGTGGGTGCTGGCTACCGCACCGCGCTACCGGCTGCCGGAACCGTCGCGACGGGCACATCAGACCGTGACCGCATACAAGAAGGAGTGGGCAGCGCGTGGCCATCCGTAGGACCGAGCGAGCCAGTCCGGACCGTTTCGATTACATCGAGGCCGTGTTCTTCGACGTCGGGGGCACCCTCATCTACAGCGAACTCGGGCACCTGGACCTGCTGCACGAGGCGCTGGTCGTCATCGGCTACAAAGTCACCCGCGACATGGTGCTGGCGGCCAACGACGCGGCGCGACGGGCGGTGGCGCGACGACGGCGACGGCACGCCGCCCGTATGGACATCGGCGCCGCCAGCCGCATGTGGCTCGACCATCTGGCGGAGGCCCTTGACCTGGACCTGCGGGGCGCCGACCTGGGGCGGGAACTGACGAACGCGATCCGCGAGATCGAGACACGCAGCCCCGAGATCCTCGACCCCGACGCGCACGAACTGCTCTCGGCGCTGCGCGACCGCGGCTACCGCCTCGGAATCATCAGCAACTGGTCGGCCGACCTCAGGGACTACCTGAAGAGTTTCGGCCTGGCCAAATACTTCGACGCGGTCATCGCCAGCGAGGCCGTGGGGACGGCGAAGCCGCACCGGGAGATCTTCCTGCGCGGCCTGACGGCCCTGGACTGCCGCCCCATCGCCGCCGTCCACGTCGGCGACGATTACTGGGCCGACGTCGTCGGCGCCCGCGAGATCGGCGTCCACCCGGTGCTGATCGACCGCGATCGCGAAGACGTCCATGCCGACTGCACCACCATCACCCGCCTGGGCGAACTGGCCGACTTGCTGCCGCCCAAAGCCCCGACCGGCGACGGCTGACCACCACAGGGCTGCGCCACGCTGAACCGCGAACTGCGGCGGCGGCTTACCGGGTCGGCCCCCGGCCGGCGCCTGCGCCCTTGGCGCCTCCGGGCATGCCGAAACCGGGCGGCAGGGTGGGCGTCGGCGGGGCGGCGGGGAGGGTGGTGAGGCCGAGGCGCTCGATCATGGCGGGGTAGGCGGCCTTGGCGGCCCGGACCTCGGCGTCGTAGGCGAAGCGCGGTTGGAACGGGCCGGTCACGCGGGCCCGCAGCGGTCCTTTGGTGCCGAATAGTTTCTCTTTAGTCCATTCGTCCATCTGGGGACCGCCCATGCCGGCCCCTTTCTTCCCGGCCAGGGCGCCCTGGCGGACGTAAGCGTCGTCGGCCATCAGTTCGTCCATGACCTTGAGCATCTGCGTGCCGGTGAAGGCGAGGCGGACGGCGCCGCTCGGCTCCTTCTTGAAGCCGGAGACCTCGGCCAGCGTTCCCGGCAGCAGGAACGAGACGTCCATCTTCATGGAGCCGATCGTCGCGGCCATCATCGGCCGCATCTGCTGGTACTGCATCCGCTGCATCTCGATCTGTTGGGCCAACTGCGCTTCGGGTATCTCCTTGGGCGGCGCGGCCGGTTGGGGACTCTCCGGCTGCTCCATCAAGAGCACCATGCCCCCGGATGGGTCTTTCGTGAAGGAGATGCCCTCCATCTTCACCGACTGCAGTTTCAGCCGGGCCAGGTCCTTGAAATAGGCGGTGCCGAGAAACCTGGTGCGGCCGTCGTCGGTCTTGGTGTAACTGACCTCAGACCAGGCATCGACGCCTTTCGAGCCGTCGAGGATGCCCTTGACGAACTGCTTGGCCACCAGGTCGGGGTCGGCCTGCGAGTCGGTCGGGCCGAGGCTGAAGGGCATCTGCGGCATGGCCATCTCGACGCGGACCTTGCCGGAGCCGTCGGGGTTCAGCGTGAAGTCCTGCTTGGTTTCGAAGCATCCGACCAGCAGGGTGACCGCCGCCAGGGCGGCCGCCACCTGAAGTGCCTTGCGCATGATCCGCTCCTCGCCTTGCGTGTGGGCACGGTTGCCGCATCCCTCAGCGACCATTTTCTCACGCGGGCCGCCGGGTTCCAAGGGAAAAAGCGGGCGGCGGTGGGACGGGGCGTGGCAACGATTTCCGGCATGGGACCATTTCCCTGCGGCTTGGCTGTGGCGCCGGGGTTTAGTACGTGTTTAGCGTGTCGGTTGTGGTTGTCACCCTGAGCGAAGCGAAGGGTCTCGCCGTGGAAACGACGAAACAGCAAAGACCACGGCGAGATTCTTCGGCCCGCAAGCGGGCCTCAGAATGACAACGCTAAACACGTACGGGGTTTATCCCCGGCGCATCCTGGCCGGCGCCGCCGCCAACGGCCGCCGGGCATAAAGCCCGGCGCTACAACCGCCTGCGCTCGCCGGAAAAACCGGCCACCTCCGTGGAACGGCGGATCGTGGCATGCCCGTCGCGGCATTGACCGCCCGGCGCGGCGGTGGTACCTTCACGGGGACCCGGCACACCGGTGGCCGGTCACACTCGGGCACGTCTACGGAGGCACGACGATGCACCACGTTCTCTTCGGCCTTGCGATCGGGCTGTCGGCGACGACGACGCTGGGTTGCGGTCCCGTTCAGCGAGGGCCCGTCGTTGCGAACAAGGCGCCGGCCGAACTCGAGGCGTTCGCGTACGGCCGCGTGACGCTCCTGCCCGGACCGCTGAAGGACGCCTTCGAGCGGAACCGGCGGTACCTGCATAGCCTCACGCCCGACCGGTACCTGTGGACGTTCCGCAAGACGGCCGACCTGCCGACGCCGGAGGAGCCGTACGGCGGGTGGGAGGCGCCGAAGGGCGAACTCCGCGGCCACTCGATCGGGCATTACCTCTCGGCGTGCGCCCGTGTCATCGCCCAGGACGGCGACCCGGTGCTCAAGGCAAGCGCCGATTACACCGTGGCCGAACTCGCCAAGTGCCAGGCCAAACACGCAGGCGGGTATCTGTCGGCGTATCCGGAGGAGTTCTTCGACCGTCTGGAGGCCCGCAAGAAGGTCTGGGCCCCGTACTACACGGTCCACAAGATCATGCTCGGCCTCTGGGAGATGTACGCTTACACCGGCAACGGCCAGGCCCTGGACGTCTTGCGGAAGATGGCCGACTATTTCAAGGGCCGCTGCGACACATTCGACGACGCGCACATGCAGCGCGTGCTGGATACCGAGTTCGGCGGCATGCAGGAGGTGCTTCTGAACCTGTACGCCTCGACGGGCGAGCAGGCGTATCTGGATTTCGCCCGGCGATTCGAGCACCGCTCGTTCGTGAACCCCCTTCGCGAGGGCAAAGACAATCTGGCCGGCCGCCACGCCAACACGCACATCCCCAAGATCGCCGGCGAGGCCCGGGCCTACGAACTCACCGCCGAGGCGGCCTACCGCAAGACGGTCGAGTTCTTCTGCGACCGCGTTGCGACGACACGCTCCTACGCAACGGGCGGCAGCAACCGCGGCGAGCACTGGGGCAAGCCCGACGAACTCGCCGGCACCCTCGGCGCCCACAACCAGGAGTTCTGCACCAGTTACAACTGGCAGAAAATCTGCCGCTACCTCCTCCGCTGGACCGGCGACGCCCGGTACGCCGACATGCTCGAACGCTCGTTCTACAACGGTATCCTCGTCAGCCAGCATCCCGAGACCGGCATGCTCATCTACTTCCTGCCGCTCGGAACCGGGTTCCGCAAAAGCCACGGCTCGCCTTTCGCAACCTTCACGTGCTGCTACGGGACGGGCATCCAGGCCTACGCCAGTCTGGCCGACGACCTCTACTTTCACGCCGACGGCGCGCTCTACGTCAACCTCTACACGCCGTCAGCGGTCCTCTGGGACGGGCCCGGCGGCGCCGTCCGCGTCTCGCAGGAGACAACGTACCCGGACGGCGGCCACGTGCGGGTGAAGGTGGCGCCGGCCAAGCCGGCCGAGTTCGCCCTGGTGCTGCGCATCCCCTGGTGGGTGACCCAAGCGGTGGGCGTCACCATCAACGGCAAACCGTACGCCGGGGCCGGGAAGGCGAAGCCGGGGTCGTGGCTGCCCATCGCGCGGCAGTGGAACGACGGCGACGTGGTCGAACTCGCGCTGCCGATGACGCTGCACACCGAACCCATCAACGACGACCCGGCGCTGGCGGCCGTCATGTACGGGCCGCTCGTCCTGGCGGGGCTGCTCGACGAGACCGCACCGAAGCCGGATGAGCCGACGCCCGTCTTCACGGGCAACCTCAACGACCCGGCCGCGTGGCTCGCCATGACGGCCGCCAAGCCGGTGACGTTTCGGACGCGCGGCCAGCCGGCGGACATGACGTTCATTCCGATTCATCGGGTGGTGGACGAATCGTACGGCGTGTACTGGCGCTTTGCGAAGCCGGGCTCGAAGGCGCTGGCCGCGTACGAGGCGGACGTCGAGCGGATCCGCAGCCGCGCGCGGCGGACCATCGACTCGGTCGCCATCGGCAACGCGGCCTCGGAGAAGGCCCACGACCTGAAGGGCGAGAACACCCAGTCCGGGCCGCACCACGCCGGCACGTGGCGGCACGCGGGCAAGGGCGGGTTCTTCAGTTATCGCCTCCGTCTCGATCCGAAGGCCGACGCCGTCCTGGCCGTCACCTACTGGGGCAGCGACACGGGAAACCGCATCTTCGACATCCTGGCCGGCGGCGAACGCCTCGCCACGCAGACGCTCAATAAGGACCGGCCCGGGCGGCTGTTTGTGGTCGAGTACCCCCTGCCGCGCAGGCTGACCCAGGGCAAGAAGGCAATCGTGATTCGCTTCCAGCCCAGCGGCAAGGGGACGATGGCCGGGGGCGTGTTCGCCCTGGCGGTGCTCCGGAAGGAGTAGGCGGCGGACTACGCCGATGCAGGACCTCTCGCGGCGGCCTGGGCGTACGTGTTTAGCGGGGTGGCACGGCCCTTGGGCCGTGCAGTCGCCCTCGGCACGCCGGGTTGGACCCTGACGGCTCGTGCCGCGGTCAAGCCACCCTGGCACGGGTGCGGCTCGTGCCGTGGCCGGCGGCAGGCTTGCCCTGCCAGGGTGGCCGGCGGCCAC
>Ga0307433_1000914_pt1 | contig 18810 bp, 18 predicted proteins | sample SalMarWE160210MG_FD_202166 | JGI IMG/M metagenome (GOLD analysis project Ga0307433, IMG submission 202166) | Salt marsh sediment microbial communities from the Plum Island Ecosystem LTER, Massachusetts, United States - WE1603-210 | ecosystem: Environmental > Aquatic > Marine > Intertidal zone >... | reverse complement strand
TGGCTAAACCGTTATCTAACAGCCATGTTGCAGCGTCGGTTGCAGCTTTGGACATCTGCTGCCGCCGCAGCTGTTCGAGCTGCTCAGGCGTAATTTTACCCATTTCGCAGAGAACATCAGCGATATCGCGTACATGTGAGTCGCTATCTTCCTGCGGAATATAAAGGTTTGACAGCCCTTTGATTTGCTCTACGCAGTTATTAGCAGAATGATCATTATCTTCATTATTACCTGGAATATTCTTTTTATGTCTGAGTCCAAAAAGCTGTGCCATAATTCTTAAAATACCTCCAATCCCGTACCAGTTGTGTTACAAAGAAAGACCTGTGCTTGCACCTGAGCAGGGCGGCAAGACAGGTGTTTAATTGGCGTGGGGAAAAATATTCTCAACAATAACAGGTTGGGAGCTATTTGTTCTTTCTCCTCTTAAAATATAGAAACAGACGCACAATGCGCTCGTATAAAGCGTCAAATAAAATATAAGAAATGAAACCAGGCTAATCAAATTATCTCATGACAGAAAAAAAACAATTTTTTTACGTCCGATAGTTGTTTTGTATCTTTCTGGTAGAGTTTATCCGTCAGGTGGTTAAGAATCCTTGTGGCAAGGTAGAAAGTTTTATTGCATATTATAACTACGTACGATATTATCAATTCTGGCTGATATTACGATTTTTCAACTTGTAATCGATGGGGTGATAATGTGAAAAGAATGAATTTGCCAAAACAGGTTAAAAAACGCGATGGTTCCCTTGTTAAATTTAACGAGACAAAAATCCAGTATGCAATTGAAAGGGCGGCGTTTGAGGTTTTGCAGGATAGAGCTGAAGCTGTGAGCATCTCCAACAGAGTAACCGATGTGGTGATTAGGAGATTGCAGAGGATACCAAATGTTGAGTCAATCCAGGATATAATTGAGACAGTTTTGATGAGTGAGGGCTATAACCACATTGCAAAGAGTTATATCCTTTATAGAGAAAAACGAAGCCAATTGCGCTTTACGAAGTCGGCCTTGGGCATAAAGGATGATTTGAAGCTGCCGGTCAATACGATGGAGGTTTTGAGGCGAAGGTATCTTCTAAAAGATGATAACCAGAATATTATCGAAACGCCGAGCGAGCTTTTCAGGAGAGTTGCACATAATGTTGCCAAAGCGGAGGATAATTTCAAGTCTCGCCATGGTAGAGAAGAAACGGAAGAGAAGTTTTATCAGATGATGCGGAATCTGGAATTTATGCCGAACTCACCGACTTTGATGAATGCGGGTACTCCACTTGGGCAGCTTTCAGCGTGCTTCTGTTTACCTGTGGAAGATTCTATGGAGGGGATATTTGGTGCCCTTAGCGATATGGCTAAGGTTCATCAGACCGGCGGTGGAACAGGATTTAGCTTTTCGGACCTGAGGCCAAAGTCGGATATCGTTGCCTCGACCAAAGGTCGGGCATCCGGGCCTGTATCGTTTATGACTATATTCGACCAGGCGACGGGGGTTATCGTCCAGGGCGGCAGAAGACGCGGAGCGAATATGGGTATTTTGCGGTGCGACCACCCGGATGTCGTTGACTTTATAGAAGCAAAGACGGAAGGCGGAAGGTTCAGCAACTTTAATCTCTCGGTTGGGGTCACTGACAAATTCATGCGAGCAGTCGAAGAAAATAGAGACTTCAGTTTGATAAATCCGCGGACCAGAAAGAAGGTCAGGAAGGTCAAAGCCAGGCCTTTGTTTGACCTAATAGTTAATGCGGCCTGGCGGACAGGAGACCCCGGATTGGTATTTCTCGATGAGATAAATAGACATAATCCTACACCCAGGATAGGGCAGATTGAGGCCACAAACCCTTGTGGAGAGCTGCCGTTGTTATCATACGAGAGCTGTAACTTAGCTTCGATAAATCTTGCTAAGATGGTAAAAAATAATTCGGTGGATTGGAAAAAACTAAGGGACACAGTTCGACTGGGAGTCAGGTTCCTGGATGATGTGATTGAGGTGAACAATTTCCCGTTAGAGCAGATAAAACGGATTACATTGGCAAATAGGAAAATCGGGCTTGGTGTGATGGGTTTTGCGGATATGCTTATCAGACTTGGGCTCGCTTATAATTCTCCAAAGGCGGTTAATTTCGCCAAGAAACTTATGCAGTTTATACACAAAGAGTCACTTGATGCATCGGCTGCACTTGCCAGGGAAAGAGGAGTTTTTCCTAATTTCGCCAAGTCGATTTATGTCAGGAAGAAGCTACGGCTGCGTAATGCTACGGTAAATACGATAGCTCCAACAGGTACTATAAGCATCATAGCAGGATGTTCCAGCGGCATTGAGCCACTCTTTGCCATAAGTTTTGTACGGAATGTCTTATCGGGCGCAAAGCTCTTTGAAGTCAATCCATTATTCGAGGAAGTTGCCGGCAAAAGGAATATTTTTAAGAAAGAGGTTCTTGCGGAGATTGCCAGGTGTGGCTCTTTGGCGAATATAAAGGGGATTCCCGAAGATATAAAGAGAGTGTTCATTACAGCGTTTGATATAACACCGGCTGAGCATCTTCAGATTCAGGCGGCGTTTCAAAAGTACACGGATAACGCTGTTTCTAAGACCGTAAATCTGCCCAGTGATGCAACTGTGGAGGATGTCAGAAACATATACTTGGAAGCTCATAGGTTGAAATGTAAAGGGATTACTGTTTACAGGTATGGTTCTAAGCCCGGGCAGGTACTATCTTTTAGCTACGGCGGTGAAACCGAACCGAAAATTGCTGGTGAGCTTGTTACGGCTGGGCCGGAGTACTCAGGCGGATGCCTGGCTGGCATGTGCGTATTCTGAACGTTATGACGTTTAAGAAAAGTTGTGTTATGCGGCTGATTGAATTAATTATTTTTACAATTTTGTATGATTCATTACTAAATTAACAACCCCTTCCCAAACTTCACAATTATTATAATTAAATGAGTTTAAATAGTTTAAAAACGACTCAAAAGGAATATTTTTCAATATTTTAGAATAAGCTTCTTTCAAAATAAGTTGATAATTGGCTAAAATACGAAAACCTATTTTTCGTTTTTCAAGTTCGGAAACATCTGTTGGATACTTATTAATAGCTTCCTCGACATATCTGTCCCGCAATTTAAATTCTTCCCAAAAATTCCATTTTTGTTTTGCTAATTTTGAGAAATGCATCCATTCCGAGTCTTTTTTTGGATGAACTGTACCCATACTGCATGCATCTTTATATGTCCAAATAGACCATGATATTCCATATTTTCTATAAATTTCAAGAACATTGCCAAGCATACTTTCATGATGCGTTCTATTACCATAAGTATAAAAGGCGCCTGTTTCCCCGCACCATACGGGACGTTTTAACCTTTCAAATATATCTCTTAAAGAGACATTTTCAAAAAGGGTATGTTCAATTCTTTCTTTTTGATTTTGCTTTGTATATAAATGCTGGTGTAAAAACGGGTAAAAATGAAAACTACATGCGACATTTGGGTCTTCAAACGGTTCAAATAGTTCAAATTGACTAGCGTACATATCACCCTCAACAAATAAAAGGTGATTCTTATCAACTTTACGAATCTCACTAATGAGGTCTACAAAAAATTGATTTATAATTCTTTTGTCTCGAATCATTACAACCGGTTCATTTAATAAATCATAAGCTGCCACCCATCTATTGGATGCGTAGCGCTTCGCAATATATTTCCACAGCGATATAGTTCGCCTACGAAAATCGGCGTATTCCCAGAACAAACTCTCTCCTATCGCATTATCAGAATGCCAATCTGGATTTTGTCCACCTGCAGCGGCATGAAGGTCTAAAATTGCATAGAGTTCATATTGCTCACATAATCGTAATATTCGATCAATTTTTCTAAATCCTTCTTCCATATACGAATACGGCTTTTGGTCGTTTTCAAAAAGTCTATAATTAAAAGGTATTCTGAGTGTGTTAATTCCAAGACTCTTTAAAAATTCAAAATCGTTTTCACCAATCATCGATATATAAAATTTTTGCCAAAATTTTTCTGCTTTATTTTTTCCGTATGCGTTTTCAACTGCATTTCGGATTTGCGAATCTGTACCTGGAATACCGAGCATAAAATGTTCAAGATTTAGCCAGGTGCCGATACCATAGCCACGCAAGATTGTTTTCTCTTCATTCAGGTAAAAATCTTTATCCTTTACTCTTAAAAAACCATTGCTCATTTTAACTCCTGTTCTCTTGTAAGTGGTTATTCGTCCGAGTTCCGTATAAGACACTTTGTGAGAAAAGCGTCGATCAGTTTCCGCCGACACTTAATATTATAAAATAAGCCCCTTATAGCGAAAAAGTCAAATGATTTTGGTCAAAAGTAGTTTGCGATTCAAAAAGTTGATACTATTATGAGCAATTGTTATATGAGATTTTTGATTCTTCGACGAGTTTTAGCGGTCTAAGGTTTGGCTATGCGGATTGATTCATATAGTTTTGGTGTTATGAAAGTTGACGGTATCGAATATAACGCTGATTTGATTGTTTTTCCAGATAGAATCAGGTCAAACTGGTGGCGTAAGCAAGGCCATAGCTTGGCCATAGAAGACCTTGATGATGTTCTTGAGTTTAAGCCGGAGGTGCTGATTGTCGGCGAAGGCGCCTCGGGGCTTATGCAGATACCTGCTTTAACTAAAAGGGCACTTCAAGAGCAGAATATAGAGCTGGTTGCAGAAAACACCGGCAGGGCGTGGCAGCTCTTTAATGAGCAGGTTCAAAAAGGTAAAAAAGCAGTCGGTGCTTTCCATCTTACGTGCTGAATTTTGAGGATACTTGTACCACGGCCATCTTGGCCGTGGTATCACGGACTGGAAGCCCGTGATACGCTTTATCCTTTTATGCAAACCAGCGGTATCAGTTTGGCTACTTTACGGGATAGATTTGCATTATGTGCCGCTTCTACAACTGCGTTTACATCTTTGTATGCACCCGGTGCCTCTTCCGCCACACCGCGGAAAGACGGGCTGCGAATTAGAATACCATGTAGTTCCAGGTTCTTTACTACATCTCTACCTTGCCATCTTCGTTTTGCCTGGCTGCGGCTCATACTTCGCCCTGCACCGTGACAGGATGAACCAAACGACAAAGACATACTTTCGCTTGTGCCTGCTAATATATATGAAGCAGTACCCATTGTACCTCCGATTAGGACCGGCTGACCGGTGTCACGAAATTCCGGGGCCAGGGTTGGCTCGCCCGGGCCAAAGGCGCGGGTGGCACCTTTGCGGTGAACGAAAAGTAGTTTTTGCCTGCCATTGCCTGTCCTGAGCGCAGTCGAAGGGACGGTATGTAATTCCTCCTTACAGGTGTTATGGGAAACGTCATAAAGCAGTTTAAGCTCGGCTTTTGGCAATATACCGGCCAGAGCCTTTCTGACTAAATCAGTAAGGACCTGCCTGTTTGCAAGGGCACAATTGATGGCAGCTCTCATAGCCCCGAGGTATCGCTCACCGACCGGAGATTTTATAGGTGCGCAGGCCAGCTCGCGGTCGGGCAATTCTATACCCTGCTCTTTTGCAGCGGTTACCATTGTTTTTGAGAATTCGGTTGCGATTTGATGGCCGAGGCCGCGAGAACCACAGTGTATGCTGATTGTAATTCGACCTTTTTGTAGGCCATAGACTTGAGCGATTTTGTCATTAAAAATTTCGGTGATGTGCTGTACTTCGAGATAGTGATTGCCTGATCCGAGGGTACCGACTTCATCCCGCTGGCGTTTTTTGGCCTCGTTCGATACGTATTTTGGCTTGGCGCCGGCGGCGCAGCCTTGTTCTTCGATGTGTGCGAGGTCTTCGGCAGTTCCATAGCCCCGCTCGACAGCCCAGCGTGCGCCGCCAGACAGCATGTCATCCATTTCGCTTGGACTAAGCAGCAGTTTACCTCTACTGCCTACGCCTGCCGGTATTTTACGAGCAAGCACGTCAGCGAGCTTGGTTTTTACGGGTTCTATGTCTTCAACGGTTAGTTCTGTCGTGAGAGTACGGACTCCACAGGATATATCAAAGCCGACACCGCCTGCAGAGACCACCCCGCCTTCGTTCGGGTCGAAGGCTGCTACTCCTCCTATCGGAAAGCCATAACCCCAGTGGGCATCGGGCATCGCATAGCAGGCCTTTACGATTCCAGGCAGGCTGGCCACGTTAGCTATTTGTTCGCATACCTTCTCGTCCATTTCTTTAATGAGTGTTTCATCAGCGTAGATTATTGCCGGTACGCGCATCTTTCCGATTGGCTCGATGAGCCACTGATAATCAGATTGTTTTTTAAGATTTCTCAGTTCCATCTTACAGCTCCCGTAAAATGGTAAATGGTAACCATTTAACCCGTATTTATACGTCTACAACGCATTGAGCAATCCATGTGCCGCTCTCATCCTGGCGAACACGTAAGTCTTGATAGGTAGCGGCCTTGACCTCTACGGCAGGCTGGTGCTTTGAAACATTCGTCTTTTGGCCCCAGGCGATTGCGGTTAGCTTATCTCGGTCGATGTGTACTTCAAACTGACTAAACAGCATTTTGCGAGTGTCCATTTCATAAAGCAGACTATTAAGCCAGTCAAATAGTAAAAGTTCATCATCGATTGCCTGGCAGTTTATTTTTACTTTTTCCTTTGGCTCAATTTTATCGAGGTCTGCGATGACAGCGGTTAGCGCCAGAGCCGCCTGTTCGAAGGCTTGTTCCTTCGTTGAACCACGGCCGCGTATCCCTATATCGGCCTGATGTGGAAAGTGCTCCCAACCTAGTTTTTTTATTTTGTCCGGCATATTAAATTTTGCCTGTGTTTAGCCTGAAGATAATGTTTTTTGTGGCTGCAGAAAGGCCTTTATATGCCTCTGGCGTATTTATGATAATTGAAATATTTCCTAAAAAAGCAATGAGAGTGCTGGGGCTCGAACCCAGGACCTACGGCTTAAAAGGCCGTTGCTCTACCAACTGAGCTACACTCCCAAAATTCTTGAATCGCCATAATATAATATCCTTCGAATCGCTGTCAATGATTTTTATTACCTCATTGGTTAAACGGTAACTGGTTAGATAGTTACTAATTACCACTTACTGTTTGGCAAATTACCAGATATGGGGTTGACATCGGCACTTATGCGATTTAGAATCTTGAAGTTACGATGAATTTGGAAGGAATAGTATATGGATTTGAAAGGCCTTGTTCTTGCTGGGGGTACGGGGTCGCGGCTTATGCCGCTGACCAAGGTTACGAATAAGCATCTGCTTCCAATCGGGCAGAAACCCATGATTTATTACCCAATTGAGAAACTGACCTCCATCGGTATTGAGCAGATATTGATTGTAACCGGCGTTGAACACATGGGCGATGTTGTTGGGCTGTTGGGCTCTGGCAGAAACTTTGGCTGCCAGTTTACATACCGTGTGCAGGATGAAGCAGGTGGAATAGCGCAGGCGCTGGGACTGGCGGAGAATTTTGCTCAGGGTAAGCCTCTGGTTGTTATACTTGGTGATAATATCTTTGAAGACGACCTCAAAAGATATGCAGACAATTTTATCGTTCAAAAAACAGGCGCACGGCTTTTACTTAAAGAGGTTAAGCATCCTCAACGGTTTGGTGTTGCTGAGATTTCCGGCGACAGAATAATTAGTATCGAGGAAAAACCGAAAGAGCCCAAATCGAGTAACGCTGTAACCGGCATATACTTTTATGATGCAGCAGTTTTTGACATCATACGTATGCTCAAACCTTCATCGCGGGGCGAGCTTGAAATCACCGATGTTAACAATGCCTATATTGCAAAAGGCCGGTTGGCTTACGATATACTCGAAGGGTGGTGGACGGATGCCGGGACATTCGATTCGCTTAAAAGAGCCAGTGAATTGGTTGTAAAGGAGCCCCCACAATAACAAGAGGAATATTGGCCGAGATATCATGATAATATGAATGCTAAAGAGACGAAACTGCCGGGCGTGCTCATATTAGAGCCGGATGTGTTCTCTGACGAAAGAGGGTTCTTTTTAGAGACTTGGAACAGCGCGCGTTACGAGAACACCGGTATTCGAGGTCCTTTTGTGCAGGACAATGTTTCATTTTCCAAAAAGGGAGTTTTGCGCGGCTTACATTTTCAATACCCTCAACCACAAGGTAAATTGGTTCAGGTTTTATCAGGCCAGGTTGTGGATGTTGCTGTCGATATTCGCGTAGGCTCTCCGACTTTTGGTCACTGGATTAGTGAAGTACTTTCCGATGCGAACCACAGGCAAATGTATATTCCGCCGGGCTTTGCTCATGGATATTGTGCTACAAGTGAGACGGCAGTTTTTTCATATAAGTGCACCGATTTCTATAATCCGGAGACTGAAAGTGGCATCATCTGGAACGACCCCGACCTTAACATCGACTGGTCTGTAAAGGAGCCCATCTTATCACCCAAAGATGCACACTATCCCGGACTTAAAGACCTTCGGCCTGACAAATTACCGCATTTCCGGAGGCCCTGATGGTAATTAATGATACCAGGGTTGCCATTTTGGGCGGCAAGGGAATGCTCGGCACGGACCTCGCAGGCGTATGTGAGCGCCAAGGTTTTAATGTTAAGGTATTCGATTTGCCGGAATTTGATATAACCGATTCCCAGCAGCTAAAACAAGCTGTCAAAGCTGCCGGAATAATTGTCAATTGCGCAGCTTATACCAATGTTGATGGCGCTGAAAGCGAAGCCGAGCTTGCATATCAGGTCAATGCTGAAGCGGTAGGGCGGCTGGGTGCTATCGCGAAAGAATTGGGTAAATGGGTTCTGCACATCAGCACCGATTTTATCTTTGACGGTTGGTTGGACAGGCCTTACATTGAAACTGACTCGCCCAATCCTGCAAATACATACGGCAAGACTAAATTGGCAGGGGAGCAGCTTTTGAGCGACAGCGGCTGCAAATATTGCATTATCCGAGTCGAATGGACTTACGGCTCAGCGGGCGATAACTTTGTAACCAAATTACTCCAACGAGCAAAAGATAACAAAACGATAAAAGTTGTTGATGACCAGCTCGGTTCGCCAACGGCTACGACTGAAGTTGCCAAAGTGATTTCCAGATTATTGCCAAAGATGCCGGAAGGCATATTTCATTTTGCCAGCGCCGGATATGTAAGCCGTTATGAGATGGCCAAGTTTATATTTGAAAAGCTCGTAATGGATGTTAACCTGTTGCCGTGTAAAACCAGTGATTTCTCGGCACCAGCGGCGAGGCCATTAAACAGCCGATTTGATTGTAGCAAAATTAGCGCATTGCTCGATGAGCCAATCAGGCCCTGGCAGGAGCCGTTAGAGGGTTTTTTGAGGAAGTTATGAGAAAGATATTAGTTACGGGTGGTGTCGGCTTTATAGGAAGCAATTTTGTACGTATGGTGCTTTCAGAGCACCCGGACTGTTTTATCGTCAATCTCGATAAGCTAACCTATGCCGGCAATCTGGAAAACCTCGCTGGTTTTTTGGATAATCCCAATCATAAATTTATTAAAGGCGATATTTGTGATGGGCGGCTCATAGGGGAAATCATCGAAGAGCACAAGATAGAGACAATTATTAATTTCGCAGCCGAAAGTCATGTGGACCGTTCAATTACTGAGCCGAAAATTTTTATAGAAAGCAATGTTACCGGCACATTGACTTTGCTTGAGGCGGCCCGCGACAAAAAATTAGAACGGTTCATCCAGATTTCGACAGACGAAGTTTATGGTGCGCTTGGTTCGGCTGGTAAATTTACCGAAGATACACCGCTCAGCCCGAATTCGCCTTATTCAGCCAGTAAAGCCGCAGCAGACCTGCTAGTAAAGGCATTCGGCCATACCTGGGGTGTGAGATATAACATTACCAGATGCTCGAACAACTATGGCCCATACCAGTTTCCGGAAAAGTTAATCCCGCTGATGATTAACAATGCTCTAAATGATAAGGAATTACCTGTTTATGGCGACGGCTTGTATGTGCGGGATTGGCTGTATGTATATGACCATTGCACAGCTGTATGGCAGGTTTTGCAAAAAGCACCGCCGGGGAAGATTTATAACATTGGCGGCTGTAGTGAAAAGGCAAATCTGGAAGTCATTGATGTCATACTCGAGCGTCTGGATAAACCCAAATCTCTGATTAGGCATGTCACTGACAGGCCGGGACACGACAGGCGGTACGCTATAGACGCAAGTAAAATAATTACCGAGCTTAATTGGCAGCCATCGGTCAGATTCGAAGAAGGCCTTAATAAGACCATAGACTGGTATCTTCAAAACCAGAACTGGCTGAATAACGTCATATCAGGCAACTACCAAAAGTATTATGAGTCAATGTACGGAAACCGCTAACCAAACCTGGAATTCCTCACCAATGTCAAATCTAATTAAAGGCAAGGCGATTATATGTATAGCGAATTATAAAACGCTGGAATTTACCCGATTGTGTCTGCGCAGCATTCGCAAATTTACTAAATTCCCTTATGAGGTAATCGTTGTTGATAACGATTCCAGGGATGAATCTTTAGAATACCTTAAATCGCTCAAATGGATTCGTTTAATCGAACACCGTCCCAGCGTTAGCCGGTCCACCGGCGGTTATGCCCATGCCGCCGCCATTGACCTTGGTCTGGAAAACTGCAATACCGAATTTTTCGTTTCAATGCACTCAGACACCTTTGTCAATAAGGATAACTGGCTTACTGAGCTGATTAACTACTTCGACAATGACCAGGCCATCGTTTGTGTTGGCTCTGGTAAAGTTGAACTGACGCCGCGGTGGCGTATCCTGCTTAAAAAAGCGACCGACTTTAGAACCTTCAAACGAAAGCTCCTTCGAGAGCCGGACCCGATTGGCAAATTCCGCTACTACAATCGTACTATATGCTGCTTGTACCGAACGGATGTTTTACAGCGTGAGAATTTGTCGTTTGGTATGGACCAGGACAAAGGTCTAACAGGGGGTAAGAAGCTCTATTTTGAAATGGTTGACCGCGGCTACAAGACCATAGAACTACCGCCTGCGATAATGGGTCAATTCGTCTGCCATCTTGCTCATGCCACACAAGCATTTAACCCACAGGAATTTACTCTGCGAAAAAAGACAACAAGAAAGTGTAATCGAGTGGTTGATAAGATTTTGTCTCTGCCCGCAGTTCAGGATATACTTACCGACGATTCGTTGGACCAATAAGGTATGAAAGGGAAAATTTGAGTTCGGATGGGGATGGGAGATATGACAGCGAGACCCAAAATATCTATTATTACCGCCTCTAAAAATGGAGCGAGTTTTTTGCGAGAGACCATAGAGTCAATCCAGCAGCAGAGCTTTACGGATTATGAGCACGTATTGGTAGATGGTGCTTCTACTGATAATACTATAGAAATTCTTAAAGAGTACAAACACGTAAGGTGGATATCGGAACCTGATAGACATGCAGATGACGGATTCTACAAGGCGCTTTGGATGGCTCGCGGTGAGTATATTATGCTCTGTTGCATCTCTGACGGATACTTAGATAAGGACTGGTTTCGAAAATGTGTTGAAGTGCTGGATAACAAGCCCGATGTGTCAATGGCCTACGGGCTGGCTCAGCAGATGGCAGAGGATGGTTCATTAGGGAGGGTTGTATGTTCTACTTTTGTTGAACACCCGCCACCACAAAAAATGGATTTTTTGCCCTTTTGGCTGGGTACTTTTTCACTTTGTGCTGAAAGCACATTTTGTGTACGCGCTGATGTGTTTAAAAAATGCTTTCCTCAATACGAGCCCACCAGTTATTTTCTACAAAACCATGCGCTTCTGAGCTTCAACTATAACTTTAATACTAAGGGCTATCTTCCATATTTTTTGCCTGTGGTCGCCAGCTTTGGTAGATACCATTACGACAGCAACAGCGTAAAATTAGTCGGATTAAACAGGCCGATGAAAAAACAATATCAAGCTGCCATTGTACAGTATGGAAATGAGGTGTTAACCGGAAGAATAAAACACATTTTCCGGGACGGCCGGTCAGATGTGATTAAAGCAATTGAGCCGCATGAGTTGAAATTCTATCGCCAAAAGGTTTTTGATTATCGAATAAATCGTAAATTTTACCTTGGCAAAAAACATGCAGGCGGGCTGCATTACTGGATAAGGAAGCTCAAAATACTTATAGGGTATTTTCTTTGTCGGCGGCGCATAGCTCACTGACTGTAGTGCAAAAATTCGTCATTTTTCAAAGCTTGTCTTATAATTACTTTTGTGGCGTTTCGATATTTTATTTGCACTACCCAGGCAGTCAACCATGATGAATTCGCCCTGTGAAGGACAGCAAAAAGTTCAATCCACAGGTTGATAAAGTTATAGAATCAAATATAATGCTATGTCAGCTTTTGAATTATTGGACCAGTAAGATATGAAAAAAATGATAACTAACCTCGTGTTTACGAAAAATCGACCTTTGCAGCTTGATGCATATCTACAAAGTCTATATAGATATTTCCCCTCGGAGCTTATTCGAACTTATATCATTTATAAGGTTGAGCTGTTTGACCAGGAGTATCAGCAGCTTTTTCGAAAATATGCAGATTGTATAGTTATAAAAGAGAATGACTTTCACAGCGATTTCTTGAAACTTTTAGCCCGAATTGATACAAAATACATTTTATTCGGAGTTGATGACGTAGTTTATTTTGACTCGGTCGATTTCGAAGTAATAGATGAGACGTTCGACAGGTTTGCCGACGATATTTTTGGTTTTTCGCTCAGATTCAATGAGAAAAATGTCAAAAAAAATGACCCCGTTGGTGAAACGGTCATTGCCGGACAGACTGTTTACAATCTAAACTGGACACAAGGCCAAACACCGGTCACGCGATACCCATTTGAGCTTTGTGCTACCATTTACCCAACGGTTCTGGTAAAAAGAGTAATAGACGGTATGATGAATAGTAATCCACTGGTTAAAAAGCTGTTTTTACCAGGCTTTGCTTTAGTAAAGTCCCTGGCAAAGATAGCTTCAAGACACTCTATTCTTAAGTCTTTTGGCTATTTTTACAATCCAAACACATTGGAATCGTGGAACTGCCGTTGGTGTCAGAACCATAGCGACCAGGTGCCTGGTTTTCTTTATTTTCAGAAGCTATGCGCCAGCGCAATACAAGTCAATATGGTCAATACCTCATCGAGAAAAAGGTTTAATGGTTCTCGTGGATATATTATTGAGACATTAGCTGAAAAATACAGACAAGGCTTTAGATTGGATATTGATTTTGTTGCCGAAAACAAGCCGGTGGACGCATATTGTGGAGAAGAATACTTCAGGGCAAAGGCAATATAATAATATTCAGGCAGGCTGGAGTTTTTATGGACCGGATTTGTAAGTTAAGACAGTTTTATAGATACCGCAAGAATCTGAAAAAAATCCGAACAAAGAGCCCTAAGAAAAAAGAGCATTTTAGAAAAGAGCTTGAGTTTTATTCTCAATTTATTAAAGAGAACGATTTGTGTTTTGATGTGGGAGCCAATATTGGAGACAAGACAGAAATATTCGTACAGCTCGGCGCTACCGTTGTAGCCATCGAACCACAAGAAAGCTGTTGGCGGATTCTAAGACGCAGGTTCAAAGATAATGAGGTCCATATAATAACTAAAGCGCTGAGTAAAAGTATGGGAAATCAGGAGATTTTTATCGACAGGTCATCTACGCTCTCCTCTATGTCTACGGAATGGATTGAAAGCGTTAAAAAAAGCGGCAGATTTTCGAGGCACAAATGGAGTTATAGCATGACAGTGGAAACTACGACGTTGGATGCTCTGATAAGTGAGTATGGAAAACCCGATTTTTGCAAGATTGACGTCGAAGGTTTTGAGTTTGAAGTTCTGCAAGGCCTTTCCCAGTCAATCAAAGCATTAAGTTTTGAGTGTGTCCCTGAGTATCTGGAGATGGCACTATCCTGCATCGATTATCTGGCAAATCTCGGCAAAGCAAAATTTAATTATTATTTAGTAGAATCAATGACCTTCGCTTTGCCAAATTGGGTTAACCCCGATGAGATGATGAACATAATATCAGCGTTACCTCATGAGCTTACAACTTATGGAGAAGTCTATACGAGATTTGTGGGTGATGGATAGGTTTTAAATTGGATATGGTGACAGCAAAATGCCCGTACTAAGCGAAAATTGGAGAATGAGACCGAAACATAGTTGGTATTCTAAACTGGTAAGGAAGTATTATAATACCAGGGTCCATATGACGAAGCCTTACAACCCTATCCCTGACAAGGATATATCGCAAAAGGCTGAAGAAGAAAAACGGCTGGTCATCCAGATACCTTTTGGAGGCTTAGGCGACCACCTCATATATTCCTCACTTCCGGAATTATTATGGAAACAGAAAGGGATAAAGACTTTTATCTCGAACAAGTCCATTTTTCGCAGCGAAGCAATTCGGGATTTCGTTTGGGGACGTAATCCGTACATCGAGTTTACCGGTGAGAAAGGATGGTTTATTCACCAGCCCCTCAAGCACAATTTTGCGACATTAGATGAATATCTTCAAAAGCTGTTTAATTTACAAGGCAGCGGATGCCCCAAAGTGTATTACAGGCCGAATCTGGTCGAGCAGTTGAAAGAAAAAACCATTGTTGACCCTTCCTATGGAGCGGCTGGAAAAGCTAACGGCTATTATGAAAGGGATTTTCATAAAAGGTTTGTCGAGTATCTTAAAAGCAATGTTAATGAGTTTATTCTGCTCGCTCACCGCCATTCAAAAACCAGGAACCCTCTTGAGGAGCTTGTAAAAAGAACATTCAATCCGGATTGTTATAACATTTTCACGATAGAAGAGCTTGCGGATGTCCTATTTTCCGCCCGGAAAAGATATCTTTTGTATTCAGGTGCGGCATCTGTCTCTGCAGCTCTGGGAATGCCAAGTATCGTTCTATGTAACAGAAAAGCTGTGCCTAATTTCCAGTATAAGGTCAATGAGCATATCGACTTAATCAAGGACAAGAAATATGACAGCGAGCTTACAGCAAACGTTTGTTAAGAATACTTGTATGGTATTCTTTTTTTTCGGTAATATATATGACCGCTGGATAAGGGTTTCATAGTTTGAGAGGAAGTAACAAGGATGGCAAGAGTATTTAGTAGATGGAAAAGGCCGGTAAGGAAAGGAAAACTGTTTCACGCGACGGGAATGATTTGTGGGTTCGTGAATTGGTAGGCAAATATCTTTTGTTTATCAGGATTACTATTTATGCTAAACATTGCTGACCCATATGTTTGTTTTCTTCGCTCTTGCCGGCATAGACTATTTCATTGTCGGCCATATCCTGGTAATAGTGGTGACGAATTGATACAAAAAGGTACCCTTCAGCTTCTCTTGGATTTGGGTATTGATGTCACTTCTGACCCGGGCAAGGCGGGGATAATTTTGTATCCTGGAGGATGTCCGACAATGCATTCACAGGTTATGGTCAGTATCCGGGAAACTTTAAAAACATTTCCTGAGGCCGAGCTGGTTATTGGCCCAGCCACGTTTCAGTTCGGCCATACTGATTGGGTAGATGTATGTAACAGATTTTCGTCCAGAATCGCTGCACTATTTGCCCGAGACCCAGATAGTTTCGCTAACCTCCAAAGAGCTTCACTGCGGAATAATATAAAAACAGGCCTTTCTCATGACTCTGCTCTGTACCTTCGTAATTCGGAGTGGCTGGAGGGTCATAAGCAAAATGCTAAAGAGGAATATGTTTTAGCAGCTTTCAGGCGCGATCATGAGATGGAGACTAGTATCGTGGGCCGGTGGATAAAGCATCTTCAATTATACTTACCCCCAAAGACCTTCAAAAAACTGACACACTGGGGCAGGAAGCGTGCCAGACTGCGGAGGTCGAAGCTCGCCAGGAAGATTTCAGACCAGGAGTTGGTGTTTAAAGAAGTCAACATTGCAAATTTAGATTTCAATAGCTATGTTGATGCCATTCGTTGTTCCAGAGATGTCCATACGGACCGCTTACATGTTATGCTGTTGGCTGTAATGTTAGGTAAGCCGGTCTTCGCATACGAGACATCCTATCAAAAACTGGAAAGCGTTTATGAACACAGCTTAAAAGAGTGGGCCAATGTTACTTTTATTTCATCTAAATATCGCAATAATAAAAAACAATCTAAGACAGCATTAAAATCAAAACTACTATGATCACAGTCACTAATATTAACCGCATGGTAACAGATTCAAAGGTGAAATTATCCGGTTCAGTGTATAGTGATTACCATCAGCTTAATAATTTTGAAGTATGGTTTAGCTATCCTGTTCATTATTATGACAAAGTTACTGTAAGTGCCAATCCGTTTGTTGCAGCTCTGTTGATGCCCGCTATGTCTTTAGGCCAGACTTTGCGGGTTGAGGGTGAAATATCCCCCAAAATGTTGCTCGGAGCTGAAAGATTTATGGAGATTATGAATAAGTGGCGCCCTGAGTATAGACCCATAAAGATTGAAGCTGCCCAAAGCGACGGGACTATTAAAAATGGACGAAATATCGGAATGTTTTTCTCTGGTGGAGTCGATTCATTTTACACATTACTGAAAAATGAAAATACAAAATTGCCAGCTTCAGAGAAAATATCACATTTGCTCTTTGTACACGGATTTGATATTAGCTTGGATGACCACAAATTATTTATAATGGCTTTAAAAGGCGTAGAAGCTGCGGCAAAGGAATATAATAGGCAAATCATTCAGGTATCCACAAACGTCAGATATATTACCTCCAACATACTTGACTGGGAAATGTATTTTGGTTCAGCTATGATAAGTGTTGCTCTTGGCTTAGAATGCTTATTTTGCAAAGTGTATATACCAGGAAGTTGCAAATACGAAGACCTATTTCCCTGGGGGTCTCATCCGCTTACAGACCCACTTTGGGCAACCGAATCTATGGATATTATTCACGATGGTTGTGAAGCCAGCCGAGTTGAAAAGATACTGTGGCAGGTCGGCAAGTCGCAGGTGGCTCTGGATAATCTTCGTGTCTGCTGGGAGAATCGCTTTAGCAGATATAATTGTTGTGTATGTGAAAAATGTATCCGAACTATGTTAAATCTCGAAGCTGCTGGTATAATTGAACAATGCAAGAGCTTCGAACACAGATTAAGTTATTCCGATGTGGAAAATCTACCGATTGCAGACATGCGAGACCGAATTTTTGCCAGGAGGAACTATGAGGCACTTGTTGCCGGAGGTGGGGACCCTCAGTTGATAAGGGCTCTCAGAACAGCATTAAGCCCATTGTCTCCCTATAAACGGAGAGAGATGTTTCGAAGATTCAAAAAAGCGATTAAATTGAAAAACCTAATTAAGTTGGCAAGAAAGTGAATATATTGATAAGGAAAGCTATTTCTATGCCGAAAGTTAGCGTGATTATTCCAACATATAATCGAAGTGATTTGGTGAAAGAAGCTGTTGATAGTGTCTTACAGCAAAGCTTTACTGATTTTGAGATACTTGTTATAGACGATGGCTCGGCTGATGATACACGGTCTGTCATCAAATGTATATCAGATATCAGAATTAAGTACTTTCACAAAAGCAACGGTGGTCTTTCGAGCGCGCGAAATATGGGTTTGGTTAATGCTAAAGGTGAATATGTCGCTTTATTGGATGACGACGATATGTGGCCAGCAGAGTATTTACAAACAATGCTGCGTAAATTAGAGCAAAATCCTCAATTCGGTATGGCTTATTCCTTGTTCAAAGATGTGTATCCCGATGGCAGAGAAGCGGAAGGATTCGGTGGCGAGCGCTACCTGTCAGGATGGCTGACTAAGAATTTCTACGATAGAATGCCTTGTCTTCTGCCCTCAACAACTTTTTTTCGCAAATCTGCGTTGGAGGGTTTTTTCTTTGATGAAGCGTTAAAAAAAACCGAGGACATTGATGCTTTCTTGCGTCTTTCTCTGAAGGTACAATTGTTGTGTGTGCCGGAGATAAGCGTTATAAGGAGAAAAACAATCGATGGTATTACTAGTCAGGTTTCCGAGGAGATTTGCCCGAATATAATATTGCTCCTGGAGCGATTCTATTTCCATCTTGGCGGCGATAAAGTGGTTCCGGCCAAAATGGCTAAACGTAAAATTAGCCGTGAGTATCGTGGCTTGGCCAGAAAACATTACCAGAAAGGCCACAGACAAGCGGCTATTTTACTGTTTAAAAAGGCTATCAGCTATTACCCATTTGACCCCCAATATTATAGAGGATTGTTCAGAGCAATGCTTTTAAGTAAAGAAAACGATAGATTACCCCATTGGCAAATACCCAAACCTCTGCCTACTTGTATTACTTCTTTTGGGAAGAAAATTGAAGCTGTGTAGTATGTATAAATCTGGGCTGTAATGATTACAAAAAGGCTTAATGTTGGTTGTAGGACAGATATAAAAAAGTGCTGGGTAAATTTGGACACTGCCAACTTACAGGGTGTGGATGTAGTTCAATAGGTAAATATGGTTAACACTGCTAAAACTAATAAAAGAGAAGATATCGTCGATTTCTCCATGGAGGCATTAGCTGAAAAATGCAAACATGGCTATCGGCTGAACATCGACTTTGTTTCTCAAAACAAACCAACAGGCACACACTCAGGGAAGCAACAGTTCAGACTGGTTAAAAAAATCTAAAAACTGTACCGCCATGAAACAGTAGGGATTTGCAGGATGCCGATATTGAGTGAAGATTATAAGATGAGGCCAAAGCATAACTGGTACTCAAAGATAATAAGGAAATATTACAAAGTCAGGGTCCATATGACAAAGCCACAC
>Ga0307433_1000911_pt1 | contig 18834 bp, 36 predicted proteins | sample SalMarWE160210MG_FD_202166 | JGI IMG/M metagenome (GOLD analysis project Ga0307433, IMG submission 202166) | Salt marsh sediment microbial communities from the Plum Island Ecosystem LTER, Massachusetts, United States - WE1603-210 | ecosystem: Environmental > Aquatic > Marine > Intertidal zone >... | reverse complement strand
GGGCAGCATCGTAAACTAACAGTCGGTCTTCAAAAAATACCACATTTTGAATAAAAGGAAGTTTCCAGTTTAAGCCAGGCTCTTTAATCGCTCTTATTGGTTTACCAAATTGTAAAACAATTGCTTGTCTAGTTTCATCAACAATAAATAAACTTAAATTAGCTAAGATTAAGATTGCTACAATAAGCATTATTAATAGTGTTCCTTTTTTCATTACTTGGTCACCTCCTTAGAAGGGGCTGCGAGAATTTTTGTGTCACCTAATGGTAAAAGATTTATTAAAGATTGATTTTCCTCTAAATCGACTATTACTTTATTCATATTCGGTAAAATATCTTCCATGGTTTCCAGATAAAGACGAGCTTGAGTTATATATTCACCTTTTTTATATTCGGTTAAGATACTATTAAATTTTGCAACATCACCTTCAGCTTTTTTTATTCTCTCAATCTTATAACCTTCAGCTTCTTTGGTCATTTTTACCGCTTCTCCCCGGGCTTTCGGAATTATATCGTTTCTATATCCCTGAGCCTGGTTAATGTATTTGCTTTTATCTTCTTTAGCACTGGCTACATCTTTAAAAGCGGCTTGAACTTCCTCGGGAGGATTAACATCTTGTAATTGAACCGCAACTACAAGAATTCCCGATTTGTACGAATCTAAAAGAACTTGAAGTGTTTTCTTTGTTTCCTCCTGAATTTCATATTTTCCTACAGTGAGGGCTTCATCTATTTCTCTCTCTCCAATTACTTGTCTCAAAGTAGCTTCTGCGGCACTTCTGATGGTCTGTTCAGGTAAAATAATATTAAAAAGATAGTTAACCGGATCTTTTATTTTGTATTGCACAATTGCTTCTGCACTGACAATATTCTCATCTCCGGTTAACATCAGCGCCTCTACCGGAATTTCTCGGTAGCGAGCAGGTGGCCCAAAGCTAATAGTACGAAATCCTATTTCCACTCTTTTTACCTGAGTGACAGCTGGAGTAACCGCTGTTTCTATAGGATAGGGTAGATGATAATTAAGTCCCGGACTTTCTATGCGAACAAACTTACCAAACCTTCTAACTACTCCTTGTTCATCGGGGGCAACTACGAAAATTCCACTGGCTAGATATAAGACAATTACTAATACTAAAATAATACCGAATAATCCTTTGCTAAATTTTAATTGCGGTATTTTTTCAGCAAGATTACTACTTTTCTCTTTCTCTTTATCATGATATTCTGGCATGATAATCTCCTCCTTTGATTAATATTTGTGTGCCTTTCAGAAAACTCTGAAACCTTGTCTTGCAAGGCTTTTAGAGTACCTTTATTCCCTTTATTTTTTATTCTTTTTCTGTTAAATTTATGGTCACAATTTTATTTTTATCATCCACAGAGGCAGTTATGCTTCTCTCAACAGCTCTCGTGCCAGCCGTATAAGTGGTGCTTGCTTTGCCGTCTTTATCTGTAGTTATTCTGTCTTCCTTTAAATTTCCTCCTCTAAAAAGGTAGCTTAGCTTGAACTCAACAGTTCTGTTAGGGATGGGATTATCTTCGGCATCAAATATCTTGGCAGTAACAACTGCAGTAGATTTATCATCGGCAACCAGAGCAGATGGTTCAACAGATAGCTCAATCTTTGCTACTTTAGGACCTCTTAAGAAGACCGCCTAAATAACTATCACTAAGGCTATTATCGCAACTACAACTACAACCATATATACCTTCTTCTTCGTGACTTTCTTTTCCATGACTTCTCATCCCTTTCATAAAAGCCAAATTCAAGTTTTATTTTCTATGGAGTTACATTGACTTTTTCATTATTATTCTCTCATCTTTCATTTCATTCTCTGTTATAAAATAAATTTAATTTTTTTACCCTGCCCCCTTTAGATAAAAGGTTATTAAAAAGAAGGGGAGCAGGGGACGGCAACCCGGACCAAAAGGTAAAGAGAAAGCCGGATCACCGGGATTCCATTCCTTAATTTAAAATCTAATCACTTTTTTTAAATAGCTTTTAAGTCCTGGCAAATATCACATATGCTCCTTTCTTCCCCCTATGATGACCGGGAGTTAACCCGAAATAATAAAAACACTATCTCCTATTATTTTTTTTTCTTGAAGATTAAATATATTACTATTGCTACTGCTATAATTCCTATAACCCACCAATACCACATATTATTCACCCCCTTTTTCTTATTAAGGTGCAGGTGAGATCAGGTTAGAAAGACCTGTCCCTTCTCGTATAAACCTCTGTTTAATTTTTAGCACCCTTTCTAAATTTCCTGCTAAGATATCAGACTATATCTAAAGACATCACCTCCTAAATTTTTTTATATTCTGCTCCCCGGTCCGAAAGAACTCTCCTGGGGAGCAGGGCCCGGCAATTTTTTGGCTGAAAAGAGTGAATAAGGAAAGGCCTGGATTGCCGGTTATATTCTCTTTGGTTAGATCATTTATCTTTCATAATTTTTATTTTAGAGGCTGTTTCTTTTTTTAGTAGTTCGAATTTTGCTATCTGAAAAGGCCCTTAAATTCCTCATCAGCTTTATTGATTGCTCTTATAAAATTCTCCCATTCCTCAAATTGGAAGACACAGATTGTCGAAACATCAACAGTGGAGATAAAAAGTCCTATCTCGTCCTCTACCAGCTCACAGCTCACCGCCATAGATTTTCCGAGCTTAGTCTCTTCTAACAAAATTTTTTTCATTTTTGATCCCCTTTATAGCCACTATAACTTTTTCCGATTCTTTCAAACTGCTTAAAAATTACGGATGTTACTGGTTATAGAGTGCATACCATTAAAAAATCCTAAGGGCATGCCTCATATTTCAATCTCCCTGACCCTTTTTTTCATTTTTAAAATATCCTCTTTAATTTTCAGTAACCCTGCTCCCCGGAAGAAATACTTAAAAGACCAGGGAGCAGGGCCTAACGATCCGGAGAACTCTGGAGAGAAGCCGGACCACCAGGGTTATATTTTTTAATAGCCTCTTTTACTATTCTGAAATACTGCTTTTTGATTATAGGGAATAAATTTTTTATGCTTCCCTTTTTCCCTGGCCTTCTTTTTTTCCTTAATAATTTTCTCAATAGATTTTAAAGCCAGTAAATATGAAGCCCTCTCTTTTTCTGTCAGGCTTTTCTTCTTTAATTCCCAGTTATAGAAAGCCCGGGTTTGTTTTAAAGTCTTTAACTTGATATTGTTTATCCCGGCCATTTCTTTATGATCACCGCCTTTTCTCAAAGAGATTTTAAAGCCTGGCAAATATTATCTAATATATCTAACCGCTTTTGTCTTGTAATAACTTCAGATTCCCTAAGGCCATAGTTATAAAAATTATCCAAAGCAGGTTTAGCAATTTTATAAATTTCATCAAGTATATTTAAACGCCTGGTTATTTCATTCAGATTAAATTTATCTCCTCCACCATTTTTTATTTTGTCCTTAACTTTACGCATAAATGATTACCCCCCTAATTTTTAAATAGGCTGCTCTCCGGGGAATCAAACAAAAACCAGAGAGCAGGGACCGGCAACCCGGAGAACTCTGGAAGAGAAGCCGGATCACCAAAATTCGATTATTTTTAAATTTTATTTAAGTTTCCAGTCTCCGTATGGGTAATTTTGCTTGATTAATTCTGTTTCATATTCAAAAATATCGATATCCATTCCATCCATTTTTTTACAGGGAAGGACTATGTTATCGGTAATAATTCTTGCATATACCACGGCATTATCTTCGATTATCTCAGTCGGTTTATAAAATTTATCGAAATAAATCATTAGGAAAGAGCATTCACCTTCAGAATTAGCATCAATATATTCTTCCCACTCATCAACCTTGTTATCCCAAATTCCGCCAATTACACAATACAACTTAGCCAATCCGTATTGCCGATTAATGATCGCCTGCCAGTAATTATAAACTGCTTCTTCTGCCAGGGACCTATCAGTTAATTCCGGAGTAACCACGCAACCGGTTAAAGCTAAAATTAAAAGTATGGCCAAGAATGATATTAAAATTTTCTTTTTCATTTCTAAACTAACCCCCTTAATCACCAAATTTTTTTAATAATTTTTCTACCAATAATTTTATTCTTTATGCACCTGGCTATTTTCTTAGGATCACCGCTTGCCACCTTTGAGACATCATTAGCTACCCTGGCCAGTTTAAAAAGACTGCTTACTAATTTACTCATTTTTAATAACCCCTACTAAGATATTCATTCTTTTCTTTTTCTCCGGATTCTTCTTTTTTCTTAATGATTCTTTCAATGATTTTTTTTGCTTTTAAAAATTCATCTCTTTGTTTTTCTATCAGGCCTTCCTTCTCTAATTCAAAATTATAAAAATTCCGGGTCTGTTTTAGAGTTTTTACTTTAACCTGATTCATTCTTGCCATTTCCTATAATCACCCCTTTTTTTAAGGGGGCAAGTTCGACTAATCTTACCCCCTCTCCTCTCTCTTACTTATTTAGGTAGAAATTGAAAACTACCTGTTTCTTCAATTAAGCTATTATTATCATCTATTCCTTCTATTGTTACTACTATGTATTTCCTGTAACTTGTCCATACGATACCACTTTGGAGCGAAGAAAAAGCAGGAATATAATCTGAGTCAAACCAATCAATAATATCTTCTTCATACAAAATTTGAGTTCCATATAATTGATCCTGATCGTCATAGCGGTCAAATCTTATGCTAGTAAGCGTAACTCCGACCCCGTTACTTTCACTAATAGTCATATCACAATACCATTTTTCAATTTCGCTATTGTAAGACACAGGGTCAGGCTCAACCGTTATGTTTATCTCCGCTATTTTTGATAAACCAATACAACCCACCAAAGATAAAATTAAAACCATAACTAAAGCCACTACTAAAATTTTACTTCTCATTATAAATCACCCCCTTTTATTTTAATTTTTGTGCCTTTCAGAAAACTCTGAAACCCTTATCTTGCAAGGCTTTTAGAGTACCTCTATTTTATTCTTCACCTCCACCCTTTTAAACCCTTATCTGATAAGGGTTTTGGGAAGGTTATCAATGAATTTCTACTCATTTTATCGATTTTTTAGGGGCTTGGAGGTGAATTTTTTTCACCTTCTTGAGTTTTCTGAAACCCTCATCTCTATTTTAAGCAAATTATTTGCTAATCTAAATTTGATTTCACCTCCACCTACCTTTTACCCTATAATATTTTTTAGAATATTGTTTTTTAGTTTTAGTAACTTTTCAGAAAAGGGGTAAGACTATGAAAAGATTTAAGTCAAACCAGAAACTTTTATTTAAAGCTGAAACTGTTTTTAACTTAAGACCTTTAGAAAAATACGAAATTCTTTTTTCTTTTCTTGATACCTCACCAATAAAGATACTTTATCCTTCTACCGGCAGACCACCTATCCCCTATGAAGCTTTACTTAAAGCACTTGTTTACAAAAATATTAAAAATGTATCTTATTTCTCTGATCTGGTAAGAGACCTTCAAGATAATCCTGATTTAGCCTTAGTCTTTGGTTTTCATCCCCTTCGTCTACCCCAGGTGGAGAATTTTTCTGCCTTCTTGCGAGATACTGAAAACAGGATCTTTCAAAAGGTGAGAGATTCTCTGGTAAGCAAGTTAATCGACCTTAAAGAAATTAAAGGAACTCATCTTACCTTCGATTCCTCTAATATCCCGGCTAAAGTTAAAGAGAACAACCTCAAGACTTCCATTAAAGATAGATTTAGTAAGACTAAGAAACCCAAGGGTGACCCGGAATCTCGTCTTAGTATCATGGTCCATTTCCCCAAGCCCTTTCAGAAAGAGTTTAAATACTTCTGGGGCTATCGTAATTTTGTCCTCTCTGATGCCTTATCGGAATTACCCATTTTAGAAGAAACCAGGGGAGCCAACGTAGTAGACAGTAAGGTTATTATCCCTCAGCTTGAATTGGCCAAAGATAGATTCGATCTTAGTATCTGTGCGGTAATCGCTGATGCTGGCCTTGATTCAGCAAAAGTTCTTTCCTTTATTATCAATGACCTTAAGGCCAAGCCCTATATTGCTCGAAATCTAAGAAGAGAAAAAGATCTCAAAGTTTCCTCAACCGGTAACCGTATCTGCTTAGCCGGTTTCGAAATGTTATACTGGGGTAAATTCAAAGAAGGAAACAGAACCAGGGTCAAGTTTGTTTGTCCCATTATCCATTCTAAAAAGTTCAAGAAAGAACATCCCTTCTGTCCCTGGATGCATCCCCAGTTTGTAAAAGGCACAGGTTGTTTTGCCTATACTCAGGTACTTAGCGAAGATATCCGCAAACAGATTGCTTATGGCACTCCGGAATTTAAGAAGATTTACAACCTCCGCAGTGGATGTGAAAGGATATTTTCCAGGTTACTTGACCTCTGTATGCAAAATCCGAGTGTTAGAGGACTCCGGGCTATCTCTAATCACTGTACTATCGCCCATATTACCGTACTTCTGGTTGCTTTGACTGCTGCTAAGACAGGTAACAAAGATAAGATTCGCTTTGTAAAATCTTTCCTTCCTAATATTTAATTTTTAAAGAGCGAGTTTTCTGAAAGCCTATTTAATTTTTGGTAACCCTGCCCCCCGGATATACATTAAACCGGAGAGCAGGGACCGGCAGTCCGGAGAACTCTGGAGATAGAAAGCCGGATCACCGAAAATCAATTCTTAATTCTCCTGATAATTTTTTAATTAAAATATGCTTTTAACCTTTAATAAAAATAGTAGTTCCTGAAGCGGAATCAAAATAACCATATACGCTGACAGTTTGAACCCAAGTTCCGCTTCCGGAGATGCCGCTGGAACCAATAGTACCTTCAAAATAGACGATAGTAGATACAGTTGAAGCATATTGATTTAGGTAACTTCCGCTAATATTTGCGGTAATAACAGAATTTTTAAATGTTCCGTATCCTGTATTCCAGTTAATAAATGGCTGACCGATAATATAAAAATTATAAATAGTAAGCGAACCAGAATTATCAACAATATTACATTTTGCGGTTGTAACTGCACCAATGTCAGCAATTTGTGTAGAAGTAGTAGATGTAGTGGTATTAGTTGCTGTCCAGTTACCAGATAAATTAGTTGCAGGTGTGGTAACACCACTACAACCTGATAAAAACACAGCTAATATCAAGAATAAAATTACCAAAAAATATTTTCTTTTCATAACTTAAACCCCTTTCTTAAATAATTTTTTTACAAAATCTTTTATCTTTTGTCCTCTGTCCTGTCTTTTTTTGTCTTGCCTGTCCTCTCTGTATTTGTCTTTATTTTCCCATTCGTTTACTGTTTCGGCCTTCTCATCCTTAGCAATTTTTTTATAATTATCCCTTATACAAAACTTTATACAAAATACGACAGCAATAATGCCGGCTATAACAACCAAAATTATTATAAATTCAATTTTCATATTTGCCACCTTTATTTTATTAAATAATCATCAATTTTTTCCTTTGTATCTTTCCCAGTTTTCGGGTCCTTGATCCGGTCATTAAAATAACCATATTTATTGATAGAAATAAAATCATGTATCCAGACCACCAGCCCTATCAGAATTTCCATCTTGACCCCCTTTATATTTATTTAGATACCTGCTCTAAATATCCCCATAAAACGATTCTAGGGGGGTCATATAAGCGATTCCCTGACCTTTAAAAGCAATATAGGTTACTTTATACCAACCCTTAGGAATTAGCTAAAATCAGGGTAAATAATTAAACAATATTCCCTAAATCCAATGTCGTGTAACTCTAATTTATAAGACATTAAGACCCGAGAAACAGTCAAAGACTTTATCCTTTTTAGCCAAGAGGTCTATCTCGTCATCATAAACAATAAGCATATCTAAACTTTTGTGCCGGGAGAATTTTCTTACTACCGAAACCTCAAAGCTTTTTAGCAACCGGGTTATATAGTAATGCCTGAATCCGTGAACGGTCTTACAAATATTTAATCCTTTAAACAGTCCAGCAAAATCTCTTTTTAAAGTTCTCGGAGATAACCGTTTGCTTTTTCTGTTCCCCAGAGAACGAAACAAGGCCCCTGATCCAATTTTACAAATTTTGATATATTCTTTTAAGACCCTGACAGTTTAAGGGTTTAGATAAATTATCTCTTTATCGTCCTGACCCTTCCCCTGAATATAAGCAATTTTTGTATTAAGGTTTAAATTCTCATAATTTAATCTTATAATCTACACTTGTCTTAGACCCTACAAAGCAAATAAACAGAATAAAGCCTTTATCCGGATATATTTAGGGACGTCAGGAAGGTTCTTTATTTTGTTTCTCAACCGGATAATTTCTTCTTCGGTCAGTCCTTCCTGCTTATGTTTCTTCCCCTGTCTAAAACCTTTAATATTTAAAGTTATGTCTATAGGGATAATTCCGTTCCTGGCCAGTTCTTTCAAAAATACCCGCGCAGAAGCCATATATTTATTTTTAGTAGATATGGTTATGTCTCCTCTCTCTATCAGGTTCCTCTTAAATTGCAGAAAGCTATTTTTATTAAAGCCGTTTTCATTAACGAAGTTTAAAAATAAAGGAATCCGATAATTATAATCCCTGGCGGTCTTATCAGAAATATCTAACAGGTTAAAAATATCCTTAGCCTTCTCTCTTAGATTCTCCGGAGAAATAGGCAGATCAGTTTTGACTAAACTTTTCATTTTTCCTCTCCATTCGATAAGATCATAAGAATCTTATCTAATTTTTTGGTGTCGATTCTCTCATAACCGAGTAAGGTTCCCCCTTCTTTGCTTTCGTATAATTCCGCGTGGCAATTTCTACACAAGACCACACATTTATTTATTTCTGTCTTGGTCTTCCTCAAACTGCAACATTGGCTAATATTAAATTCCTTACCTTCTCCGATATGGTGAAAGTCTAAGGCGCTTGCGCATTTATTATAACCGCAGAATTTGCAACCTCTTGCCCGTTTATATAGGTCAATATATTGTTTTCTTTCTTTATAATATTCTTTCTTTTTTTCCGATCATCTTCAAAAGACATTATTTATCGCCTCTTTCCCTATCCTGTTTAAACAAACCTGCCCCCTTAGATAAAAGGTTATTAAAAAGAAGGAGAGCAGGGAACCGGCAACCCGGGAACTCTAGAGAGAAAGCCGGATCACCGGGATTCGATCCAACCCTTTCTTATCGTTAATTAACTTTATTAACATTACTTTATTTTTCACTTTTTTCTCAAATAAGCTAACCAATAAATGGTTGCGACACAAAGTGATCCACCAACAATATTGCCCAGGGTAACCGGAATCAAATTATTAACAAAAAATCCTTGCGGAGTAAGGTTGTTTAATTTGCCGGCCATTCCTGCTGCAGCTACTACAATGGCATTCCCCTTTAATAATAATTCCATCGGAATAAAATACATATTTGCTATACAATGTTCAAATCCACTTGCCACAAAAGCCATGATAGGGAAATATATCCCAAAAATTTTTCCAGTTATATCTTTAGCCGATATTGCTATCCATACAGCCAAACACACTAGCCAGTTACAGCCAATTCCTCGGGCAAAAGCTTCCCACCAGCTAAGGTTTACTTTTCCATTGGAAATTGCTAAAGCTTTTGCTCCTACTGCAAAATCACCCATTTTCCAAAGTCCGGTTCCAAACATAATCCAAACCAATAATAGAAGCCAAGAAAATTGGCTATATACACCCAAAACCAACTTTTAAACATTTTCCTCAGATCACCTTCGCGGTTTAATACTTTTATTAAAATTAGATTATTTCCGGTAAATAGTTCTGCACCTGCGATTATAACTAACATTAGTCCTACTGAAAAAACACTACCAAATATAAATTTAGTAAAACCTACTCCAAGATATTTTGGCATATCGTAAGTAACCATAATAGCTAATTCTGAACCAAAACCAATAAATGCCCCTGCTAATATCCCTAAAATAATCATACGGGATATTGATAAATTAGCTTTGGCCTTACCTATTACGATCATTGCCCTAGCTATTTCATTAGGTGGAAGAAATCCTGTCAATAGTATCACCGCCTTTAACTTCTTTACTACCTCCTTGATGTCTACTCCATCTTTTATTTTTATTCCTTTGCCTCTGCAAACTGGACATATTATCAGTATTTCTCTACTCCACCAGATATTCCCACAACCGAGACATTTATATTTCGGATACATTTTTCTTTCCGCCCCCTCTTCAATTAAATCTTATGCCTAGTTCCCTTTTAAGGCTTTTTACATCATCTATAGTCATTCCATATTTTTTAAATTCGGCTTCAATTTCTTTTTCAGTCATCAATTCACAATCAAAACTTCTTGTATGTGCTTCATCCCTTCGTGCTATTTCATCCCGTATATCCACACATCCGACATCAAGTTTTAATTTGGGATAGGTCTTGCTTCCGCCCATACAGAAGATCTCACCGGTTTTAACTTCATCCATTTTCATTATTTAATTCACATCCTTTATTATTTAAATTATAACCCTGCCCCCCGGAAATGTTGCTAAACCGGAGAGCAGGAACCAGCGATCCGGAGAACTCTAGAGAGAGAAAGCCGGACCGCCAGAGATTCGATTAATTTAAACCAGATCACCTTAGGGACCGTATATTTTCCAGCTATTGCCAATTTTTTGTAAATAATAATAACCATATCCACTATCACTATCATAGTAACCACAAGCAGTTATCAAAGCACTAAGATATAAATAAGCCTCGCTATAATTCCCATAAATAGATACACTTAAAATATCCGCATAAATATTAATAGTTACGATATTGCAATACTCATATAAAGTATTGATTAAATTTTCCCCTTGACAAGTAGCATAGTACCTATCCGACCCATAGACACAACAATTTTTCGCTTTGCTCCAATTCTGGTTACTTAGAGCTAAAAAGTATTCGTTAATAACACTTTTTATTTTTGCCTCATCAGTGGTGGGGGTTATTATCCCACCACCACAACCTGATAAAAATATAGCTAATATCAAGAATAAAATTACCAAAAAATATTTTGAACAAAATTTAAGCTTTACCATTAAAACATGCCTCCTGGATTAAAATATTTTCTAGAAAAACTTATATTTTATGAGCTATATAGCCATCTCCCCATTTCTATAAAATTTTCTTTTGTTCTTCCCTATTTAATTTAGGCCTATTAAAGCGACTTCTCTCCGGTTTTTCTCTACCGGGATATCCCTTTTTCTTCTATCTTTTTGCAAAGTTACATAGGGAATACTGATAATCTCTCCGGCAATTATCCTTTCCTTAAGTTTCTCAAGATTGGAGAAATATAATCTTAATCGCATCTTGCAAGCCTCAAAGGTAACAGCAGAAGTTAAATTTCCAATCCCAGCATTGTCTTTAAAGATCCTAACCACTATCATTTTTAAAGCCTCTTTTTAATTTACCGGGCCCTCCGTTTAGGTCCTTGACGAGGATCAAAGTTTTGGAGATAACCCTCATCCAATATTGCGGAGGCCCGGACTCATTTTTAGTAGCGGTATCTTCAGGGACCGGCTCTAATTTACCCCCACATCCAGGGCAAACCTTGTCTTCTCCCCAGCCATGCCAAACTGCTCCGTAATCTTTACATTTATATTTATATTTTGGCATTATCTTAATCCTCCTCTATCCTCTTTCTTAGCTCCTTCTTTCTGGCCTCGTAGAATTGACGGAGTTCTTTGTTTAGCGTCCCCGGACCGATACCCAGAATCTCGGTAACCTTTTTAATCTGGACCTCGGAAGGGATAACCCCACCTATTTCAAATTGAGAAATAGTAGGTTGAGATACTCCTACCAGGAGGGCCAAATCTGATTGGGTCAATCTCTTCTCCTCTCTCCTCTTCCTGATCGGGTTAATTGAATTAATTATCATTCTGTTTCTGCCTCCTAAATAAAAAAAGGCCTGGCCTCTAAATCGAAGCCAAACCATCTATTGTTTTTTTTCTATATGTGATATAATAAATTAAGAGCTTGAGGAACAGCAAAGGACTTCAGCTCCCGTTCGGGCCCGCTTATCTCGTTCGAAGGATGATAGCGGGCTTGTTCTTTTAATAATACTATATATAAAATTTAGAAGATTGTCAAGTTGCTACCCTTCTAAAAGGACCTGTCTCTGGGCCCAGACCCTCTTGGCACACCTTTCTGAACAGTACTCCCGATCTGATCTTATCGGAATAAAAATCCTATCGCAATCTTTAGCCTTGCACCTCCGTATCTTGATATCCTTAATCCAGACCCAGTAGACCCAGGAGAAGGCCAGAGCCCTGCCGGTGGGTATACTCACATATATCGAAGGATAAAAATATAGGTTCTTCCCTTTAGAATAACCTTCTATTTTCAGCTTTCTATTCTTTGGCAGAATCTCCTCCAGAATCTTTATATCTTCTTTAGTCGGCCTTTGACTGGCGATAGCCCTATCGGTCATCTCTCTAAAGACAGATAGAGAGGATTCAAAATCTTTCTTGATCCCACCTAATTCCTCTGCAGATAGCCCGGGAGGCAGATCTTCAAAAACTTTTGCTGGAATCCCCTCATTGTATAATCTTATCCCATATTCCTTAGGAAAGCCCCTGGGAATCTTACGGCTCTCAGATAAGGAGATTACAAATTTGATGTAATCTATTCCCAGAGCCTTAGTTAGCAGGGCGTCGAATATTGCTCTCTTCTTATTTTTTTTCATCCCCTCCTCCTTTTTTTTATAAATGATCCATAATTCCTGGTACATTTTATCAGCAAATTATCTATCTTCTTCTACATATCTCCCGGCATAACGATATACTATTCAACTCGAAGAAGCCTGAAATTTCTATTTTTATACAAAAAGGGAGAGCTACTTTTCCTGAGAATCAAACTTAGGACAGAAGTCTCGCCTATCTATTAGTTGTTGGTCTTGCGTTATATATAATTAGAATTCAGAGGTAGGTTTTGATTAATCAAACCCATAATAATGTTGGGGCCCGATGCATTTCCCTATGACCGGCAGACTGAAATTTATATCTCGCAAGTTGTTTCTTTTATCTCCACACCTTTGCATCTTGTATTCTTCTCTTTTTCTTTCTTCACTCGATACTCGATGCTATATACTATTTTAATCTTGGACAATTACCTTTATGTATGATAATATTGTATCACAAAGGGAGGCGCTTTTAAATGCCCAGACATACTGTATATTTATCAGATCTTGATGATAGGTTTCTAAAAGAACTAAAAGATAAACATGGTTCCATATCTAAAGTTATTCATATTTCTTTGAATAAATTAAAAGCCGAACAATTGAAAAAATACTATCTTCAGAAATCGGAGTCTTATCCTGAACTTCGTAAAGCTCAGGCAAAAGTTATAAGAAAACAGGAAGAGGAAGAACAATTATGAGTTTCCCTCGACGCGGTGAAATCTTCTGGGGTCCCGGTAAAAAGAAAATTCGCCCTCTTCTTGTTGTGTCAAATGACCAAGGAAACCGTTACAGTAATGATCTTGTGGTCATCCCGGGCACTACACAAAAAAAAGATATAGTTTACCCGATAAAAATTCTGGTCACAGAAAGATTTTCTAAACCTACAAAATTTCAAGCAGACTCTATTTTTACTATCGGCAAAGAAGAGCTCGGCAAAAAAATTACCGAACTTTCTCCTGATCTTATGACTGAGGTCAACACAGCCCTTCAAATTGAACTTAATTTAGAATAATTAAATATCTCATCGACCGTTACTTTATTCATTGTCTTTTTAGGCCTTTTTAATCGGTAGAAATTTCTTTCTTTTTATTTTTTCTTAATAGCTGGCTCAATACCCAGTTAAGTCTCTTGGCCCGTTTCGGATGAGGTATATGTGTCCCATTTTCCCAGCAAAATACACTTTTTGCACTTACTCCAACCCTTGCCGCAAGCTCTGTCTGGGTTAGCCCGGCTTTTTCTCTCAATTTTCTTAAATCTTTTACATCTATCATGCTAATCTCTCTCACTTTTCTTTTCTAATAATATACAATCCTAACTCTTTTTAAAATATTATATCATCCGTATAACGTTTGTCAATACTGCTATATTTTTTTTCTTAAAATATGGCAATCGAATACAGTTATAACCCCTTGTATCTATCCATTCTTGAATTTCCAGAGAAGAAATCTGCCATTCGTCTACCCAGCAAGCTACAAAAGCCCGTTTAAATTCCTGATACAAAGCTGGAGATGGCTGTTTTCCTAAATGATCCCACAAAATACTTCGAGCCAAATCCGCAGGTCCGCTACCTCCATAGCCAAATTCGAACCCCGTAGGGCTATGGCGGACGCGGTGTTTTAGAGATTTACCATTTACAGTTACTTCTACTCCTGGTAAATTCATCGTAGGCCCTAATCTTTTACCTTTATAAATCTTCATCTTATTTACTCCTTTTCTTTTTAACTCATTTGAAAATTAGCGGTCACGGGTTTTATCGATAGTTTGTTTAGACATTATCCTGAGGCATCTTGCCTTACGTTCTGCATGGGCGATATTCCACGCTTCGTCTGAAAGTTCGCACCAGTGAGTACTAACTATAATCGAATGGAATTTAATGCGCCCAAATTTAACAAATCCCTCGTCATTCCACTTCTTCGCTATATCCATACCCTCTTTATTCATGCGCTTAGTGTCTACTTTTCCTCCGTAGTCCACTGCACAAGTTTCAAGATAAAGTAATAACCTCTTTTCATCTGATGTCATAGTATCAAGAGTTTTCATCTTATTTACTCCTCTCTTTTTTTTTATTAGATTCTAACTTTTCCGCTGTTTATTAACTTAAAGTCTTCTTTCTTTTCCGGCACCGGGTAATCTACCGAATAGCTTTTTATGGTTATCCCCTTACTTTCGCTATCGGATATCACTTCATAGTAATAAGCTATATCCGAGTGAAATTCGTCATTATTACAGATCCCATAACCGGTGAGGATCATCCGCCTCTTCATCTCCGGAACTTTAGTAGTACCCCACGCTACGTCCAAATCTCTCTCTATCTGCTTTTCCATCTTCTTCTTGCTCCAGTAGATAAAATTGGCAGCCTGGTATTCTAGATCAAAATTCCTGCCCCTATTCCATGCCAGAAATTCTTTTAAATCTGGGATCACACTTTCCGGGTAACCGTCACCATGACGGTAAATCGTTCTTCTTCTAATTACCTTCACTAATTTTCCTTTTTCCGGTCCCTCTTCTTCCTCTTTAGTCGAAATGTTCATAAATTCTATCTGACATCTGGTAGACATTTTTAAGTTCCTCCTTTTTTCTTTAATATTTTTATCCTTTGATATCATCTTTTATTTTCATCTGTATCTTATTCATTCTTTAAAAACCTTCATTAGCTTTTTATAGTTTTTCATAATATAGATACAATCTCCTCTGGTTAGTTCTACCTCAAAAATCTTGTCGGCTGCTTCTATTACATTTGGAATATTAAACATATTGGTTATGCCCGACTTCTGCACTTTTACATAGGCCCTAAATTTTTCTTTACTCACCGTCTTTATTCGCTTCTCCCCTTTTTTAGATTTTCTTAAAAAATCTTTATTTATCTCGCGAGTAGGAACTCCGATTATTGCGGGGTCTTCTGGCCAGCTAAATTCATAATGCTTCTCCAGCTTCTTCATAATGTTTTTTACATAAGAATATTTACCGGTCAGGAAGGCCAGCAAAGAATCCGATTCCACATAGCAAAAGGTGAACCCTAAATTCTTTAAGATCTCGTAAAGTTCTTCCCCTTCTCTTCCTTTCAGATTAAAACAGTGTACATCGAGCCTGGTCTCTTTTTCACTCCTTATAAACTGGGTAAACTTTCTCATCTTTTTTTTCACTTCCCTTTTCCTTTATTTAATCACAACTCTTATTTTTACATCCTGTAATAGACAATTAGCTGTTCTCTTAGAATACCTATCCATCTCTCCCACATTATCAAGATTAAGTTTCTTATTTTTAACATCGGTAATAATACTCTTTATGGTTTTGCGAAAGACTCTTTGCAATTGTTCTGACTTCGATAGGTTTTTCACTATTCTCACCCCCCTTGATTCCCAGTATGTAATCCACTGCCTTCTGTGCCTGGGCCGAGGCAGAGATTATCAAGGTCTTATCGTTATTAAGTCTCTTTAGCCAGCCCTGGACATAGGCAGCAGAATTATTGATGGTCTTATTCTCTATTCCGCATAAGGCACATAAGAGGCTCGCTCCTATCTCCGCAACCAGTTCCTCTTTGCTGTATTTTTCGCTGCTAAAACCGTTTCCCTGGAAGTCTTTCCTATTAAGTCTTGTTTCGTGTCCGGTAGCATGAACCAGCTCGTGGAATATAGAGGAGTAGTATTTCTCTCTGTCTTTGAATTCCTTCCTCGACGGAATGCTTAGCGCATCCAGGACGGGATTATAAGTAGCTACACTCCCACCTTCCTTAATTGCCGGGAGGTTTTTTAAATTTTGGAGAATATCCTCGCATTCTTTTGATCGCTTGCCATTACCATAATCCGGTAGCGGGATAGTAGTCTGATCCAGATTAAAAACATTATAGTATCTTAAAGCGAATCTCAGCTCCTTCTTCGGTTCTCCGGTCTCGTCATCGAGCTCAAGATTCCCATCTTTATCCCGGGCCTCTACTTCATACCGTCTAAAAAATATCACCATATCGGCCCGGCTCCCCTTCTTTACACTCTCTTTAAGCCCTCTAACTTGCCTGAAGGTTATAAATTCGCTTGATCGATGTTTATCCATGCTGAGCAGTAAAAGATTTATGCCGTGGTATTCTCTCTTGCTTATATAGTTGCGCAGTCCTATCCAGGGCTTCTCCCAGGGAATAATTCCTTCGTTTAGCTTATCGATAATTTTTTGGGTTACGATCTTATAAACTTTATTCACCTAGATCATCTCCTGAGCACTTTATTACCAAGACTATTTAACATAGCTCCTGTTCTCTTTCCTCTTTTTGCTAATTTTCTACATTCGGTTTTATCGGGAATCTCCTGTTCTGCTTCTTTCTTTGTCTTGGCTTTTATTATCGATTTAGGATTGAAATCTCTTAGAGTTGCCGGTTTGAATTTTCTCCAATTCGTTGCCAGTAATAATCTATGCTCTTTTTTCAGGTTCTCGATAGAAGTCTCTATCTTTTCTAATTCCTTATCGATATCCTTGCTTATCACTTTTACGTTCTTAAGGTCGGTATTATACATCCCCCATATCCTTACTCCATGGTGTCTTATATGCGGGCCATAAGGTGGTCTGCTAGACATCGAAATACATTCGTATCCTGCGGTCTCTACTATAATTTTCATTCTCGGATCTAATACTTTTATATTAAGTATCCTTCCTCTTCTTTGAGCTACAGCGTATCTCATTATTTTTTTTCCTCCTTTATAATCTGAATAGGCTCCCTCTTTCGTTTGGCTTCTTCGCAAACTATTGCTTCTTCTAAATGCTTCACCATCTCTGTATATCGCTCTTCAGTTATTCTTTTAGACCGGAATAAACCGCAGGCATAACCCGAATAATAATAGTGTGTTCCGTGTAAATCGCTAACCTTTTTTTCTATTTCACCTTTAAATTCGTTCCAAAACTCTTTCCTCAAGGTTATGCTCTTCGTGCCGTCATTTTTTCTCCTGGGACGATCTGTCATCTCGAATCCTCCTTTCTAAGTCTTTCAATCTCTTCACAAACGAAAGTTTCTAATTCTAAAAGTGCTTGATATTTATAACCCATTCTTTGCAAAACTTCTCTATACGCAAATACTGCTCCTTCCATAAATTTATCTTTTGGGTGGGTTACATAATATCTAGATACATCTCGATATAATTCTAAAACTTTTAATTTTAATTCCTTAATTTCCATTTAAGATCCTCCTTATCAGCCCTTCTCATCAGTACGGATCGGCTAACCTCCGTAGACCCGGGCTGCCCCGGGTTTCGATTTTAGTCTCTTATAAACTTAAACCGTCTGCTCACTTCCCGGTATCTATCCGCGATGTTGCGCACCTTATCTTTGCTCAATCCTGAGAGCTTTGATACCAGGGTTATGTTTGACATATCGACAGCGCCACTTCTCTGGATCCTGGCATAGGCTTCAAAATCCTCTTTAGTTATCTTGGTCATCACTGAGATTCCTCCATTTCCGTTTTTTAATCTCCGGTCCTTCTGTCTATACAGATATAGTTTCCTGGTAAAATCTTCTAAGTCTCTATTATCTATTGATCTGTTTAAGGATGTTATTTTAACTTGCATTAATCTTCCTCCTTTACTTATCTAAGTGATAAAATCTCATCTTATAGCTTTTAAAATCCTTACCCGGTATAATCTCGACCTTCTCTAAATCTTTTCCCATTAAATTCTTGTTAAGATATTCTTCGAGTACCTCGTTAAGGGAAGAGAATAAGCTGTCCGGCATAGCAATTTCTTCAAATTCCTTATCCTCTAAAAATACATCTAATACTTCCTTCATCTTATTAACGGTATGATTTCTAAATCCAACGACTGATATTCCTTCCCGGGTAAGTTTCCCGGTCCTCTTATGCTTGTAGGATTGTAAGTCCTCCGCAACACTAATCTCTTCTTTCATAATTAACCCTTGAGCCTTTCTTAATTCAGCATTCATTTAATTGACCTCCTTTATTTTAAACGGATTGTATTTCTCTCTTTCTTTTTTTATCTCTTTATATATTAATTGCCTCTCATAACTAGTGTCATGTCAAGCTTGAAATGGCGTATTGGATATGATATACTTTTTCATAATCACTCATGGAGGAATGAATATGAAAAAGTATATCGTCACTTTAACAAAAGAGGAAAGAGAATATTTAAACAAAATCGTTTCCAAGGGCACCCATA
>Ga0307433_1000910_pt1 | contig 18835 bp, 25 predicted proteins | sample SalMarWE160210MG_FD_202166 | JGI IMG/M metagenome (GOLD analysis project Ga0307433, IMG submission 202166) | Salt marsh sediment microbial communities from the Plum Island Ecosystem LTER, Massachusetts, United States - WE1603-210 | ecosystem: Environmental > Aquatic > Marine > Intertidal zone >... | reverse complement strand
GGGTATTATGGATATCCGGGGTAAGGGCGGCTGAGCATAGGGCGGAGTCCATAGCAATGCCTGAGCTTGTTCATAAGGTCGTGTAGTGGAAGGCGCGGGGTGGGGAATCCCGCCTACTATTCTAATTTATGGCTCCCGCAGGACGTGCCATCCCACGACGAACGCCCTGCACATTAAAAGCTCCACGTGGCTCAATGATAGGGAGAACGAGTGATTGATACCCTATTGTACTGCACGGGATACACGGTCGGCTCGGTCTCATACCGTAAGGGTGGGTGCAGGCAGCGTGACGACGGCGCAAATCCTGCCGTGGAGCTTATTTTTAAGAGGGGGAATGATGAAAAAGTCTGATTGGATTAGTGTAAAAGATAGAATGCCGGATAAAGAAGGTTATTATTTATGTTGGTTTAATGTGGGGGTTTATGAAGCAGCATATTTAGACAAAAACAAGGCGGGTAAATTTTATTGGCAAAGTGATTTGGATGGTTACACTTTTAATATTTTTAAAAAGGCAAAAGTCACTCATCGGATGCCTTTACCGGATCCACCGGAGATTAAATAATGTCATTCAATCCAATTCAAAAAGAGAACGATGATTTAAAGCTGAAAATAAACGGTATGATAGAAGAACGCAAACGCACTGAAGAGGCTTTCCGTGCTGTGATAAAGAAGTTGCGGGAAGAAGTCAAACGGTTGCGAAATGCATTAGAAATTAATGCCATGACTCTCAGGAATAAAAAATGACGAGCGGATTATTGAATTAACCGATAAGCCGTGGATTAAGGAGGGATAGGGTGAAATGTCCAAAATGTGGAAGTAATGAATATAATATCAAATGGTCAGAAGAAGACGAAACATACATTTGCAGATGCCCACAATTTCCAAGTTTAGCAACGCATGGAGATACAGCAAGCGAGGCCATGGTGGAAATGGAAACCGTTGTTAAGGCATCGATTGAATGGTTGGAAGAAGATAAAGAGCGGATTCAGTAATCGTCTGTCAGGCGATATCCGTTAAAATACAACTTTTTAATGAGGAGAAAGCGGTTTTATTGGTGTAAGATACTCCATGAAACATCCCGCCCCCTGGCTCGGGGGCGGGAGAATTAAGGGGAGATAAAATGGCATTGATTACGATACCGTTGGTAATAACGATACTGCTTGTTGAAATACCTATTGTATGTGTTTTTTCCGCGTTGATGTTATTGCTGATTAAAAAGCTAGTAAAAGATATGCAAAAAAGATTGCTGGTGACGTTATGCGTATCCTTAATGATAATATATATCTTGATGATGTTAGGGGATAGAATATACATAAACAGGTAAACGTTATGTTGAAACTATATGAGCCGCGTGCTGCCGAGATCCTCATTTGGTATCAAGGCTTGCAGGGATACAGATACGGTCTTGACGATTATGAGACCGTAGATAGTTTCCAGCGGAAAATAAACTTTGGTGCCGTCCGTAAAGAAAAATACGGCATTTTCTATTTGACGAACATTCACGATCCAAGAGGCAACGCATACGGTCACTGCTATTTTTGGGATAGAAAGACACGAGGCAGAGGGCAGAAGCTGCAGGAATTAATGAATGAGATCATGCCCGTGTTGAACCTTCACCGTATAACTGTTATTGTGCCCGTGCAGAACAGGATTACCGCCCGTTGGCTTATAAAAAATGGTTTTAATCTCGAAGGTATTTTACGGGCGTATCTCATGTTTCAAGGGATGCTACACGATTGTTTTATTTTTGCATACTACAACAAAGAAATTAAGAAGCAGGTCGAGACAGTCGAGTCTTTTCCAAAAAGAGATTGAACTCCTTTTCGGTGACAAACAACCGCCGCCCGATCTTGTGGCCGAGCTTTTCCCGATGAAGTAATAGCGTGACAGATCGTGGCGATATTTTCAATACCTTCCCGATATCCTCAGTAGTGAGTAACTTCTCCATAGATGATGCCTCCTGTGTTATAATTGTCGAAACATTTTCAATCGATTATTTATAAGTACATAAAATAGATTTGCTGAGCCACCTTTGTACGCGCATTAATCGGTTGTTGTACATTTCCCATAATTCGATTGATTTAGGATATTCTTGGAATCCTTGTCTTTCCGCTAATTCGATTATAGTACCATTACTTAACTGAATAGCAGTGATACCATTCGGATTGTATAAATCTTTTAATGATAACATTGTTCCACCTCCATATAAGATTTAATCGGTGACCGGTCTTTCGACCGGTTTCATCCTTTTGGAATCGTCAGATCGATGTCTATCCCCAGGGAATCTTGTCATATTCTGGGAGTGATTGTACAATTAGCATTGCTAATTGCACCTGTACATCATACATAATTTTGTACAGTGGTGTTTCTGGGACATTTCCTTCTAAACATTGATACAGGTAACAAGACAATACACGATAGAATCTAATGGCTGTTGGCGGATAAACACAATGATATTCATAATCTAGCGGTCTAAAACTTTCCGCCTCTCCTTTTCCGTATCGTTGTTCTATGGCCTCTACATTCATTGTAAACAGCAATTCTCCAAAAGATTGATAATCCGCCGCACCCGCTTTATGAATAAAGCCTGGCTGCAACTGTAGGGATTTAAAACCATCACCATACTTGACGGCATGCCGAATCCCTTCCACAATTTTGTTAATCGTTTCATCCTCTACGATATAAGCGCTCATTTTATTTCCTCCTGTAGGATATTTAAAAGAACTACTTATATAGGTGCATATAACATGCCATAACAATACATATACAGATAATCTTAATTCTTTAAATCACGAATTAGAGGGAATTAGAGCATTGATAAATATATTTATGTCAGTCTATATAAGATATACCTTATATGTGTCATAACGATACATAAATGTATAAGACAGAGTAGAAGTGTATCGATATGACACTATAAAGATTGTAAGTCAAGGAATATATAGAGTTATAAATGAGTTATAATGATACAGCAGTTAAATAACCTAATAGAAAGAATTGCTTGACATAAGAATATTCGTATATTATAATGTAGTTATGAAGTAGTAAGGTTTTATGAGGATCGACCGATGCTACGTAGAATAGGTTTAATCTTTATAGCAATAATGATACTGATTGTATCCGCCGGCTGTGTTTCCCTTCCTGAAAAAGACACTACAAAGATTTATGAGAATATGAACAATAGAGAAAAAAGGAAAGAAGAACTCAGGAAAAAGTCGCAGGTATCCAAGGAAAGAACCGATGCTTTGCTTTCAGAAGAAATAGAAGCTCTTAAGAATGCAATAGGAAAGAAAAGTATGGATTAGTAGTAGTAAAACCGGAATACTTTAGATTGCGTCCAGGCCGATATAAACTCAGAATTACGTTGAACGATATGTATAGTATGAGTAGAGCAGTGAAAACGATAGAATTTATGCTCGAGTCCGTGAATGTATGTATTCTATCACCATCATATACATCAATCATCTGTAAATCTGGAAATAAACAATCAATTAAAAGATCGTAGGAAGAGAAAGATCGAAAGAAAGGATCGATGAAGTAGATAACTAATATAACTATATATAGACAATTATAGAAATATAGAAATGGGGATATCCTCATTCAATATGAGGCTTCAAGCGAGAGGCTAAAGACGATGTATGAATATTTACCGATTGTAACATTGATTATCGGTATAGCAATTGGATATATGTTAAGCAAGCAAAAACAAAAAGAGCAGGAGAGAACAGCTACTTTGCGCATGGGCAAGGAAAAACCAAATCCCCTGAACGATGTGTTTGTTCTGGGTTCTGAGGAGAAAGAGATTGAATGAAGAGACAGACAAAGTTATTCAGCAGGAGCAGCAGCGCATACGATTGCTGAAGTATATCAGACGATATCAGGCTGAACTCAAAGATATTCAAGACAAGCTAATCACGGGTGAAGTCAAGATCATTGACAATGCAAAGAAAGTAAGGGAAAAGGGAAAAGGCGAAATGGGCAAGGCCCCCGCCGCGACCTGTACAAGCCCCTCCTCCTTAGTACGCGATATAAACAGTCAAAGGACTCTTCGTTATAGGGAGAAAAGGATGGTAGGAGCTCCCCTGAAGAAAGAGAACATCCCGGTTCTTTTGCCGGTGGATTTGGAGAACTTGAAGATCAGGATATTCTCATCCGAGTTTCCCGCGGACGGAGTTGTGAAGCTGTATCAGAAAAACCCCACGCTGGAAAATCGGTTTAACTTGCTGATTCACGTTGCCTCACTTGAGAACGGGTTACGGCCTTCGGATTACATGGATCTGCACGGAATAACGATGGACTGGCTGATGAAGAGGCTGAAGGAATTCATTGATGATTCGGATAAAAGAGAGGCTTCGAAGTTTTTGAGGATGGCGATTCTTTTGCATAGCCCCGAGCCGAAAAAATTGGAGGTAAAGAAGGCTGAGCAAACGAATATTTATAACATGACTGTACCGGACGGAATGACAAAAGAGGACTTGATCGAGAGGATATTTGATTCCCGGGACAGGCCGAAGGTTTCGAACTCGGAGGGTGAATACGTTCCGGCGGATGCGAGTTGATGGAGATATCGAAAGACGCACTGAAAGCACTCTCGAAAGATGAGCTTGCACAGATGTGGTTTCTTTCCGAGCGGGAGCGGTGCCAGAAAGATTTAATGTATCTGTGCCGGGAGTATCTCGGGTACAGGGACTTGAACGATGACCTTCACGATCCCATTGCCGATGCCCTGAAGGTTAAAGAAGATATATTGGTGCTCATCCCGAGAGGTCACCTGAAAAGCTCTTTGATAGCAGTCGGCAAGACGATCCAGTTTATCCTGAACAACCAGAATGTGCGGATAAAGATTGTAAGCTATGCGTACAAAAAGGCCGTGGAAATAGTTACCGAGATCAAGCAGCAGTTGAAAAATCCGCGTCTCATTTCGTTATTTGGCGAAATATTGTATCAGGATCCGGACGGCCAGAGTGATTCATGGCGCGAGAATATGTTCAACGTGAAACGGACGTGTGTCGTTGCGGGTGCCACGGTTGAGGGACTTGGCGTTCTGAGTGGGAATGTCGGGCAGCATTGCGAAATCATCATATTCGATGATGTTCACGATAGCAAGAATACTGCAACACTTGATCTTATCACGAAAACGAAAGATAAATGCAATGCGTTTCTTGCGGTTCTTGAACCCGGGGGTCTGAGAATATGGCTTGGCACAAGATGGATGCGTGAAGATAAATACGCCGAACTTATCAAGGACGGTGTTGATATAACACACGGTCTTGTACAGGTTCCGCCCGGGAAGCTGAGATATATCAGACGGGAAGATATCGAAAACGGGCATGTAATATTCCCGGAGAAATTCAATTTTAAAATACTGAGCAAGATCAAGAAAGAACTCGGGACTTCGTTCTACTACAAGCAGTATAAGAACCGGGTAATGTCTGAAGAAGATGTTATCGTCAGGGAACGCTGGATCAAAGACTTTACCGATATCCCGGAAGATAAACCGTGGAGCAGGGCTTACATAATGTGTGACCCGGCGATATCAGAAGCGCGGCGATCATGTGAATCGGTCGTTCAAACGATAGGCCAGAGTGAGGATAATCACCTGTGGGTTTACCGGAGCAAAGGGTTTCGGACATCGCAGATACAGACGATTGTCGATGCGATTTTCTATGAGTATCTGAAATATTGCCGGATTATGGATGTTGTTGTTGCAATAGAGACAGTGGCGTTTCAGAAGTCTCTCAAGCAGTGGATCGAGAGAGAGCAGATTACGAATAATCTGTATTTCGAGGTTGTTGAACTTGAACCCCATTCGAGAAACAAGGATTTGCGTATAAAGCGGTTGGGGCCGATGTTCGAGCGCGGTGTTATGCACATTCGTACCGCAGGCTGTGAATCATTGAAAAGCCAGTTGCTCGATTACGGTGGCACGGTGCTTATAGACCATGCGGACTGTCTCGGGTACTTGCCGGACGTAATCATGGAGAGCTCGGGATACGATGTTGCGGAGATGCAGGAAGAGGAGAGCGATCCGTTCTCTTTTGAAGCAGTTATCGAATCAGAAGCAGAATACAGTTATTTGGATTACTAGGGAAAGGGAATGAAAACTACATATTGTGATTGCGAGGATTGGCAATCTGGTATTAAGAAAATCAATGCTTTTATATTTATGGGTATCAATCATCGAATGGTTTATGATGCAAAGAAATTTGTATACTGTCCCTGGTGCGGGAAGAAATTAAAAGAAAAGGATGAAGACTAAAAAAAATGCAGGTACAGGAAATTAGAGACGCGTTGCATGAGATATTTACTGATAACGGCATAATCGACAACGTCCAGGTGGCGGCGAGCATCAATCCACAACGTGACGTGCTCCGGCTCGCTGAGATTGTCAGAACCATGTACGAATGGGTGGACGGAGCCATAAAGGCTGAGCGTGCCGCGAGGAGCAGACTTATCGGTTCTATTAACGAACTGAGAGAGGAGTTAAAAAGTGCCACTGTACAGTTACCGGTGCCCGAAGTGCGGAATGAGGGCGGCCATATTCAGACCGATATCAATGAGACATCAGACGAAGTGCCCGGATTGCGGGAATGACATGGTGAAAGAAATATCAACGGCTGTGCCGCATATTTTCAAAGAATATTGGGACGACATGATAGACACAAGACCTGTTCATATCGAATCGAGAAGGCAGAAGAAACAGGAACTTGAAAAGCGGGGGTTGCAACCACGAGCATGAAAATTTTCAAGGGAAATGAATACAACGAGTATATGGATGACGAGCAGAGAGATATCCTGAAACGTTGTAATGAGATGTTCGATGAAGCCAACAAGGCCCTCGAGGAACGGCGGAAAAAGTGGAAAGAACTCTATAATCAGTGGATTAATATAAAGATTTCTCAGAAGCGTCCCCGGTATAAATCGAGCACGAGGGTTAATTATTGCTGGATAACGACACAGGTAAAAACGCCGATCATCCTGCAGAGCAATCCGACCGTGACGTTCAATGCGTATGATAAAGGCGGAGTTACCGAAGAAGGAGCCGCGAAACTCTCGAAGATTGTCGGCAAGTATCTATATAACAGGAACAAGATGCGTGAAAAGCTCGTGTCTATTGTGGAAAGCTCGGAAATATTCGATGCCGGGTTTATGAAAATTGGTTTCGATGAGCGTACGGGCCCCGAGAAAAACGGAAATATGCAAGGCGATATTTTTGCCGTGCCCGTTGATATTTTCAAGATGTTTCCCGATCCCCTTGCTACCGGGTTCGATACGTCCAGATACGTATGTCATGCGGATATCTTCCCCGTCTCGACACTGAAAAAGAATTACCCGCAGTTTGCAAATGTAATCAAATCTGATTTAAGTATATGCGAATATCTTTATGAGGATCGTAAATGGCAGGATAGAACGCCGAGGGTGATTGTCAGTGATACCGATACAGACAAAATCGTTTCAGAGCGGGCGTATGTGAAAGAGTATTGGATTTCGGCAGATGAAAGCGACCGCGAGAAATACCCTCTCGGGATGATTGTAACGATTCTGAATGATCAACTCGTTCTAAAAGTGAAGCCGTATAAGTATAAACACGGGAAACCGCCTTATATAAAGTTTGTGAGCAACCTTATACCGAATGAGTTCTGGGGAATGGGCGATATCGAGCAGGTAATACCGTTGAACGATACGTTGAATCACAGGTTGCAGCAATTAGAGGATATTGCGAACAAATGTGCCAATCTCGGTTGGAGCGTTGACCCGAAAGCCGGGAAAAAGGCAATCAATAATCTGAGAAAATACGGCCTGAAACCCGGATTGATAAAAGTTATGCCTCCGGGACTCCTTGCGCCGGATGAGGTTCCCCAGATACCGCAGTATCTGTACAATGAAGTACAAGCCTATGTTCTGATGATCGAGAGAGTCACGGGTATAGGTGACGTGATGCAAGGACGCGGTGACGTAAGGCAGAGAACGGCGCGGGGTATTGAAAGGTTGTATGAAGCCGGAAGTTCGCGAATAGGGCTTTCAGTCAAACTGTTCGAGGATTCGTACAAAGAATACGCCTATCAGGCAGGCTCACTTATACAGCAATTTTATACCGAGGAACGGAAAATCAATATCGGCTCGGATCAAAACACTATGGCCGAGAGCTTTACGGTAAAGCCCGAAGAGCTAAAGGAAGAATATGAAGTGAGCATCGATTCATCCGCGGCATTGCCACAGGACAAACAGAGCAGGGCAACGCTTGTATTCAATCTGTTAAAAGAAGGCGTACTCGAAAGAGCGGTTTCGCCCGATCCTGTGCAGAAGGAAGTCGCGAGAATCGTTCTCGATACACTTGAGTTTCCGAACAGGGAAAAGATTCTTAGTATGAATATACAGCCACCTATGCCGCAACCGGGACCGCAAGCGGGACCGCAGGGTATGCCTCCGGGAATGCCGCAGGGAATGCCACAAGGCGAACCTCCGGGAATGCCGGAAGTAGCACCGGGTGTGCCGGCATTAGGTGCGAACGTGCAGGAAATGGCGCAGGCTGCGGGCGTTACGCCTGAAGAGCTTGTACAGATTATTCAGCAGGCAATACAGAGACCAACGCCGTGAGGCGTGTCAATATATACAGACCAACCGCCTGGCGGTGTCTGAAAGGAGTACCAGATGAATTTACCGAAGTTTGATTTACAGCTTTTCTCAGATGAAGGAGGGAACCAACCGGGCGGCGTTTCCTATGACATCGATGGAGAGAAAATCAGTTTCAATGACCTTACTCCCGAACACTTCGGCAAGGTCTACGATGCGTATCAGAATTCTCAGAATTTCACGGCGGCCAACACTCAGAGGTCACAGGAGCTTGCGGCAAAACAGAAAGAAATGGATGATTACAAAGCCTCGGTCGAAAGACAGCTTCAGGAACACGATGCGATGGTTCAATACCTGAACACTCATCAAGACCTGGCTTCGTACGTTCAGAATTATGTTCAAAAACAGCAAGGAGGGTATGGAATGAACAATCCGCAGGCAGGGCAGGCTCAATACGGGCAGCCTCCGCAGCCTTTTATGGATCCTATGGTTCAGCAGCTCACAAGTACGATTCAGGAGTTGCAAAAACAGATTCAGGAAATAAAAGGCGTGACCGATGACGGCGAGCGTATGAGAGCAAGAGAAACAGCTTTTAATACGCTCAAGGGCGAGTATGACGATTTCGATTCCAATGCAATTGCAAAACTCATGGACGAGCTTCTCCCCGAGGAACCGAGCGAGAAAGACTTGTATAATCTAATCTATCTCGCAAATCACGGCAGGAACGTTCTTGCCGAGAAGGCGAAAACGGGTGCGGCTCTTTCACAGGGAACAGGAGCATCGGGGAACGTTACTCCTCATACCGTGGTTGAAAGCGTGACAGACGAGAATCTTGACGAAGTATTGGACGATCTTACAGAAGGGTTTAAGGAGGAACAAGGTCTTATCAACGAATAAGGAGATAAGACGATGACTTACGATGAAATAAATACCTTCTGTCGTAACAAAGTCATCCCTGTTTTGTATGACAACATTTTTATGAGCAATGTCATCCATAACCGCTTTTTCAAGAAACCGAAGAAGTGGGATGGTGGCGAGTTTATCGAAGCACCAATCGAATATGCGAAGAATACCAACGCCGAGTCCTATGCGGGCGCAACTGCTCTCACCATTGCGAACGTAGAAATCGCTACGAAAGCCCGCCTCCCCGTGAGGCAGTATAACAGTGCAATCACAATCACGGGTGTTGACGAAGCTATGAATAAGGGCGCCGGCAAGATTATCGATCTTGTTACCGCAAGAACGAAGAACTCGTATAAGTCGCTTGCAGACCTCATCGTGACTGGTTTCTTTGCAGCACAGGCCAACACGAAGATAGACGGTGTGGGTGGTGTTTTTGCCGCCTCCGGTGCAACGACATATGCGGGTCTTTGTCCTAACGATTTCGCCGAGTGGAAGAGCAACGGCGGGGCAGGGCCTACGGCTGTTAATGGAGACCTTACCCTTGCAAAGCTCCAGACTGACTGGAGTGCCTGTTCTATCGACCAGGATACACCGACCCTTATTGTCACTACCAGCGATATTTGGGATGGCATCGAGGCAACTCTTATCGAGAAAAACAAGCGGTATGAGGACAAGAAAATGGCGAATCTCGGTTTCGAGAACATCACCCTCCACGGTAAGCCGATTGTGCATGATTCACACTGCACGGCGGAAGCCCTTTACCTTTTCAACGAAAGGTATCTGAAGGTCTGGATTCTCGGGGGTATGAACTTCAAGTTTATCCCGTTCTCCTCACCGGTGAATTCGGATACAAAAACCGCGCATACTCGATGGTACGGCAACTTGCTTTGCACGAATGTTTACAAACAGGGACAGATGACAGGTATTACAGGAGTAGCATAAAAATCAAGGGGCGGCTTCGGCCGCCCCTATTTTAAAAGGTAAAAGAGGGGTAAATCAATGAATCCAGAAAACGCTCTTATCGAATATTTCACTGACGAAGTTGGTGAAAAATCAACAGTTACCTGCGAGGCCGATTCATCTAAAAGCCTTGCGGGAAAATCGTTTGTGTTCTCGGTACTTGATGAGGATGGAGCCGAAGTAACCTATCAGCCTTTTTATAAGATAGACGGCGATGAGGCCGATCCCACCGATGGAGAACAGGAAGTTACACTAATAACCAACCGTGCCGATGACGGCGCTGACTTAAAGTCAACGTACTTTATAATCAACGATGGACCGTCAACCGATGAAGATAATTATTACGGTTACTTTACGGTTGATGGAGCAGGGTATGATCCGAAACTCGGTGAGTTCGAGATCACTTTGATAAAATTGGTTAAGGACACAGCGGGAAATCTCGAAGGCACGTATTTCAGTATCTATACGGGTGCAGACCAGCAGTATTATGTCTGGTTTGCATTGGATGCCGATTCTGTAGACCCTAACCCCGGAGCGATAGGAACAGAGTACGGTATCAGGGTGCCTTATACTACGGGAGACTCGGCACACAAAATCGTTAGTCTGGTTGTCCAGATGATTAACGAGAAACATCCTACTCTGTTCTCAGCTTCACATAAACACAATACAACTCATTCGGTTGCACAGATCACCACGATAACAGCAGTGGCCGATGTTTCGAGCAATTTGAACAATACTTATTTTACTTTCGCTATCCCCGGAGTAAGCGGCACAGGCATTAAAGAGCAGACACCGTATTACTGCTGGCTCAATGTGGGTGCGGCAGGCACTGATCCGGCGATATCGGGTATGACGGCCGCAGAGGTTGCTTTTGCCGAGGATGCCACTGCAACACAGGTGGCAGCGGCCATAGCAGCGGTTATAAATGCTTTAGACGGAACAGGAGCTGGCAATGTAGGTGCCGTAGTCACCATGACGCATACCTATAAAGGAATGTGCAATGAAGCAAAAGACGGTGTGGTATGGCCGGATATGACTTCTACCGGGTTTGCGTTTGCTACCACGACCCCGGGAAGCGATCCTTCGTTCGTATTGACCAACCAGACAACCGGAGACTGCACAACCGCAGTCAACGGCGATGTGCCCGCAGGAACAGTTTATACCGTACAGACTGCCGGCGTTGACGCAATTGGCGGACTTGCAGCCGTTACCCTGTTGCTGACAATAGACGTTGCCGAGGATGATACCGATACAGCGGTTGCCGCGGCAATGACAGCGGCTTTTCCGACAGCATGGTCGGCAGAGCAGGGGACTGATGCAAACGATCACAAGGTTACTGTAACACATCCGACCAAAGGAAACCCGACCAATGCGGCTGACGGAGATGTCGGCGGTGTGTTTGACGTTGGCATAACCACCGGAGTAGACCCCAGCACGAATGTCTCGATACCGGTGACTATTGATGAAGATGAGGCTGCGGCTGACGTTGCTACCAAAACCGAGACGGCGATAAACGCAGTAACTAAATACCTTGCGACCCTGTCTGTTGCTACGGCTGCGCTGACCATCGAGAACAAACGCAAGGGTAACGCTACCGATACGGCTGATGTCGATACGGGATGGGCTTCGTTTGTCAAGGATACCGAGGGATCGGCTACGGTCATAACCAACATAGGACAGAACGTTGCGGCGGCGAATTACATGGTATGGCCCGGGTTGACAAAGACAGCATATATCCGAAAGATCATCGTAGCGGTATCGGATGACGATTGTACCGATGCTGCGAAGTTCGGAAATATAACAGCATTGACCACCGGGCTCAATATCAACGTTTGTAACTATGACGGCACGGTCAAAAAGAAACTTGTCGGCCCGATAAAGACAAACCTTGAATTGTGCGCATTGGGATTGTGTGAAATACAGGCCGGTACAAACGATACTTTACAGGTAGTCTTTGATATTGCCGAAGGCATGGGGCAGGAGATAGCTGTTTCGGGACCCCTGGGAGAATACATCGAGGTTGATATTAACGATAACCTGAACGGAATAGCTGTAATGTACGTAACGGCTCAGGGGCATTATAAAGAATAGGGGGCAGCATGAACCTCGGCGATTTGAAAACTGAAGTATTCTCACTGATGCGTGATACCGGCAAGACGAAGTACAGCGAGGCACAGGTTGAAAAACGTCTTAACTATGCCGAACGGCTCCTGTGCTCGCGTCTTGCCTGTTACGAGGAAGCCGATACGAGTATAACGACAGATGCGGGTGTAACCGAGTACGACCTCCCGAGCGATTTTGGAGAAGAAACAGCCGTTTATCTCGGTAGTGGTAAACTGACGAAAATGGCGTATGCAGAATCAAAAGGAACATACACCGGGACACCGAGGAAATACTACACACGGAACAGCAATAAAATCGGCCTCTGGGGAACCGTGGCAGGCGGAGACACTCTGACTATTTATTACAACAGCATAGGCGGGGTTATGACAGCAGACGCTAACGAACCGTATCTACCGAAAAAGTACCAGATGGCTCTTGTGTATTATGCCTGTTATGTATGCGGACTTGAAGGAGACGACACGAGAAGAAAAGATTTTGCGAGTGCTTTCAGTGAAATTACCGGATTCGCAATCGAGCAGGAAACGAAAGACTACTTTGATCAAGGATGGCCTGAAATGGGTGATCTTGATACAGATACTCGTGATCCGGTTGACCAGGATACGTATTTGTTATGATGAGAAATGCAAAACTTTCAAACACTTACGATTTTTCAGGTGGGATAAATATAAGCAAACCGCCCCATCTGATTGAAGAAAATGAGTGTTATGCAAATCCGTCCTCGTTTGACGGCACGAAAAATATTTACTGGAAAAATGACTCGTTGAGGAAACGGGCCGGGACGCTGGAAATAAACGATCCTGAAGAGGGCGATCATATTGAGAACGGTATCCGGTTTTACAGGGCAGCCTCGCCTACCAAAACAACGATATGCGCAATCGATGACGGCTCCGATTATGTGAAGCATTATTATCTTGACGGTTCGGATATATTCCAGGAGATAACCAAAGCCGGTACTCAAATAGCAACGGGTTCTTATATACATCTTGCGGTATGGAAAGACGCTCTTTATTCCGCCTCCGGTAATCAAGTTTTACAGAAGATTACATACAGCGGTGGATGGAGTATAGACGATATTGCGGGACTGACTTCCAAGCCGCAGTATGTGTGTCATCATAAGGACAGGCTGTTTGCTGCGGGTGGAGATATGCCGGAAGGATATCTCGAATGTACAGCCTATGATGACGATACGAGCTGGTCTGCAGGAAACGGTGAGGCGTTCAACGTAGGGTACAAGGACGGCGATCCGATAAGACAGCTTGTTTCACTGAATGACAATCTCACCGTCTATAAGCAGGACAGTATCTGGGTTCTACGCGGCGACAACCTGTTTAACTGGTTTCAGCACAGGGACGAGAAGGCGGTCGGCTGTTATGCGCCGTACAGCGTTGCGGATGTGATCTTCGGGCATATCTTCCTGAGTATCGACAACGTATACTTTTTTGACGGGCAGACAATTACACCGATAGGCGACAATATAAAGCCGTGGCTGGCTCAGATACCGATTGGATACAGGAAGAATGCAAGTGCAACATATTATAATGGTTATTACAGGCTGTCGTTTCCTACGGCGACATATAACAACAAGGAACTGATATTTGATGTTACCCAATTCAAACTCACGGGCAAGCGCGCATGGTGGTTGAATGACAGCAGGAATATAAACAATTACATCGTGTACGGCGGGCCGGAAGATGATAACACACTATATCTGTGCGACAGCAACGCCGGATATCTGAGAAAAATGGAGACGGGCACACAGGATGAAAGTACGGATGTTACGACAGAGTTTCATTCTAAATATTATGTCATGGATCAACCGAATCTTGAAAAAATGTTCGACAGGCTGAAGGTGGATCTGGCGCAGAGTATTGGAACGGTCAACATGAAACTGTATGCCGGACTCGGTGATGATAATGAGTTTGAGTATGATATTGACACGGGGTCGAGTACGAATGTGTGGGGTACGGGCGTATGGGGGACGTTTCAATGGCAGGCTCCCGATAAGGCACGGGTAACACAGGAGTTCGCACTGCCGTCATATTTGGATGGTTACGCAATATCGTTGTATCTGAAACATGACTCTGATGAGGAAAATGTAAGGTTTTATGGATTTTCGTTATCGTGGGCGTATAAAGTTTTTTAGAGGCTCGGAATGCACATAACACTGCCATACATAGAGAAAAACGGACAGCAATCAGATGCCGATAGAGTTATGGCCGATTTCAACGCCATAAAGGACGTTGTAAACGGGGATATCGAGAGCATAAATATTAAATCCGGCAGCCTGACGGTAACGAATATTGCCAATAATGCGGTGGAAACGGACAAGATAAAAGACGGACAGGTCACGAGGGATAAAATCACGGACGAAACATCCTACCTTTTTTGTCCGATGGGTACGATTGTTGCGGTACATCCTGATCTGAAAGATACGCAGTTACCCGATAGCGATTATTGGAAACCCTGTGATGGTGTGGCCGATCTGCCTGCTTTGTCTTTTAACTTTACAAACGATACAAAGGTACCGGATTTAACGGATACGCGCTTGCTTTTAGGGTCTACCGCTTACGGTGTGGGTGGAGATAATGACTTGCTTGATCATACGCACAGCTACACGCAACCGGACAACCATTCCGTAACACAGCCTGAGTTCAGAGGGAACAGCCATAATCATACTGTGGCCATGTCCTTCCCATCTGGCAATTTGTATTTCTATGACATAAACGGAACATCCGTATGTATCGGTGCGAAAGTAACAAAGGGCATATGGAGTGAATTAGAGCTTGTTCATAGGGTTGTAGCGTCAGAGTACTCAGCCCATTACACAGATACTTCTGGATCCGGGAATTGTAATAGTACGGGAAACTTTGCGGTAGATGCACATGCTAATGGAGCGGTAATTGATGTAGCCGAGAGTAGAACGGATGCTAATTTGCCTAAATATTTCAAGACGAAATTCTATATAAGGGTGGCTTGATGGGTGCACTGACTTATCCGAACACATTCACGAACGGCCAGACAACAGATGCCGACAAGATGATGGCGGATTATGATGCCGCGAAAGATGTTGTAAACGGAAACATCGAAGCGGTTAATCTAAAAGACGGCGGATTGGCAAATGCAAGTTTTGCCGATGACGCAGTGGAGACGGCAAAAATTAAGGATGCTAATATAACCTATGAAAAACTTGCAGATGAATTGAAACATATACTGCCGCCCGTTGGGACTATCGTACCGATACATCCTGATGTCAAGACAGCATATTTGCCTGATTCTACTTATTGGGCTTTGTGTGATGGTGCAACGCTTTTACCGACAGGATATTTTAATACAGGAAATGATTCTTACGTGCCCGATTTGACAGATGAGAGATTGCTTGCCGGGTCAACGGCTTATGGCATAGGCGGAGACAACGATTCGTTTGCACATACGCACGATTTCACACAGCCTGATGCTCACGTTGTTACACAGGGGACATTTAACGGGCCTCAACATAAGCACAAGACGGCATGGGCCAATGCGAAAGGTGATTTCTATTTATTGCCCTCAATACAGATTACCGATTTTGGTCCTTATCCCGTGCGACATACTTTCACCGTGAATACTTTTACTAATAAGTGTGGAAGCACGCATTTTTACTCGCTTAATACGACACCGGGTCTTACAAAAACACAGGATGCTACTTTAAGCGCGCATAGCGGAGGGGCGGCAGGGGCGGTGGTAGAAGATAGAACAGATAAGAACTTGCCCCTGTATTTTAAAACCAAGTTTTACATGAGGATTGCCTGATGGGTACTGTTACACTGCCGTACACACTTTCAGTCGGAAACCTTCTTGATGCACGAAAGGTGATGGCGGATTATTACGCTCTTATGAACGAAGTCAACGGCAGTCTTGAGAACTCGAACATAGGCGCGGGTGCCATAACCGCAGTCAAAATTACAGATGATACGATAGAGACGGCAAAAATCAAAGACGCAAACGTGACACTTGCGAAACTGGCTGACGATATCCTGGAACGCATGTTTCCTATGGGTTCAATAATCGCGATACATCCTGACGCGAAAGACATGCCGGATGCAAGCAAATGGTCGCCCTGTGATGGTGTGGCTGATTTGCCTGCTGCTTATTTTGAAACATCAAACGATACGAAAGTACCCAACCTGACGGATGAGAGAATATTACTCGGCGGGACAGCATACGGAACGGGCGGAACGAATGATTATCTGGCACATACACATGATTATACCGAGGTTGGCGATCATGCGGTAGGACAGCCGATGTTTACAGTAGCGAGCCATAAGCATCAATCGGGTTATCTTGATTCCGACGGGTCTTTGTATCTATATGATAACGCTACAAACCCTCAAACACCGTTGGATTATGGTCAAAGGGGAATTACGTATCCAGAAGTAGATATTTATGAAATTCAAAATACCAACAAAGACTTATATACAGGGACACAGACGGCAACCACCACGAGGACAACGGCTTTCGCGGTTAATTCTCATAGCGGTGATGCTATTGGAAGCGTTGTAGAGTCCAGGACGGATAAGAATTTACCGTTGTATTTTAAAGTCAAATTCTATATGAGGATAGCGTAATGATAACATACACGGTTTGGTACAAGAAAATTGACAAACTGAGATGGTCAAAAATAAAGAACGTCAAGGGGGACGGCTTTCTTGAAAATGCTCCCGTCAGGTTCTTTATGCTTGAAGATGAAACACGATTAGAGATTCCGGTGCTCGGTACAATCTTCAAATTCAGCAACGAGCGGTTTCTCTTGATTAAGGAACGTATGGAACAGGAGGCTAAACAGCCTCTAATCCTGACAAAGGAGTAATAAAATGGGTGCGTCACCAAAAATGACAGGGGGTACAGCTTCATGGGACCCGAATACTTATAAGTCACCGTATGGTGCTACTGATTGGAGAAAAGCGTTAAACCCGAGCTGGCAAGCATACCAGCCTTCCAAAGTACAGACAGGGTACACGGTGAATCAGGGAAACGTTATGCAAACACCCTATACACCGATGCAGGGGGGCGTAAATAAGGCATTGTCCGGTATGCTACAGGGTGGCGGGTATTCACCGCAGGCGAAACAGACGATGTATGCGGGCGCTATGGCTCCGGTACAAGAGGAGGCACAGAAACAGCGCGAGCAGGCTCAAGCCGATGCCTATTCGAGAGGACTCGGGGGAAGCGGTGTATTGAGCAGGTCATATGGTAACATAGATCAATCGGTATTATCGAGATCGGCTGAAGTTTCAGGCGGTATAGAGGCGGCAAGCGCGCAGAATGCGGCACAGAACGTGCTCAATGCTATCGGTGCATATCAATCCGGGCAGGCAAGCCAGCAGGATATACAATTATCACTTGAACAGATGAGACAGCAGAACGCAACAACGAACGCACAGCTCTCACAGCAATATGAGCAGTTGAAAGCACAGACGAACCTTGACGACCGTAACATGCAACTGATGCTGGCACAACTCGAGCAGGCTGCATATAAAACCGGTGCCGATCAGGAACTTGCATGGTCACAGCTTAGAAATAATTTCAATCTGAGTGCCGCACAGCTCGAACAGGGGAAATGGGTTGCCGAGCAGCAGGCAAAATCAAAGAATATGGAATTCTGGGGCAGCCTGATATCGAATATTATCGGCAGCGGAGCTATTCTTGGAGGCGGGACTAATTTATTCGGGCTTTTAAACAAGTAGGGGGATAATATGAGCGTTTTTGATCCGATTTCACAGGGTGTAGGTCGGGGGATGGAATTGTATCTCCAAAGGAAACAGCGTAAAGAGGATGAAGCAAAATATGATCGGGAGCAGGCCGCATTACAAAAACTCCGTGATCTACAGCAGGAACAGATAAAGTTACAAATGGAGCTTTCCCGGACAGGTGAGGCGAGGACTGCACAGGAAGCCGCCCGTCAAGAACAGTTATGGTCTCCGGGGGGTCCCGAACAGAGAACCGTACCGGGAGCAGGCGTAATGACAGGCAGGGGGGCGGAATATACAACACAGAAACCCGCAGGATTGCTGTATCAGGGGGCACAACTTGGGCTTGAGCAGACGAAGAAAGAACTATCGGGATATGAAACGCCTGCACAGCAGAGGGCGGCGTTATGGGGACATGAGCAGGAAGTAACACCCGATCAGAGGGCGTGGGAAAAACAGGTCATGGACTGGGAACATGATTACAGGATGGCTGAGATACAGGCCGGGAAGGAAGGGAAAAATCTTCAAGATTTACTACAGCTTATAGA
>Ga0307433_1000905_pt1 | contig 18894 bp, 14 predicted proteins | sample SalMarWE160210MG_FD_202166 | JGI IMG/M metagenome (GOLD analysis project Ga0307433, IMG submission 202166) | Salt marsh sediment microbial communities from the Plum Island Ecosystem LTER, Massachusetts, United States - WE1603-210 | ecosystem: Environmental > Aquatic > Marine > Intertidal zone >... | reverse complement strand
GTGCGCCTTAACTGTCCACTCGTCGTCGGCAGGGTTACGTAGTAATCCGGATTCATGTATTAAGGCGGACCTGAGCATTGTCGGCATCCAGTCGGCATACAAGTATCTGTAAGAGGGCTTACGGTTAGCCAGTGCTTGTTGTTCCATCAGCAGGCTGATAAAAAGCTGTGCGGTTTTTATTTTTTGGCCGGGGTTCCCTTCTACAACTGAAGTAAACCGGCTTCGCAGGTATTTACTGGTAAGCTCGATACCTGACCGGTGTATGAGCGCCTTGCCTGGCATTATCTGGGTGAGCCGGTTGCTTATTTTACCGTCTTCAGTGGTTACAGGGTCGATATAAAGCGTAAATTCTATATCCAAAGATGCCTGAGGGTGAGTAAGCAGAATATCTTTAAGCTCGCCCGTAACAAGCTGCAAAGTACTAACAATGCTGCCGCCAGGTTTAATAATTAATGCAGTATGCATCGTGGTAGATACCAGGTTCGGTATATTCTTACTGATATCACCTCTAACATCTGCGTCAATTCTGATATTGCCCTTGAATAGTCCATCGTCACTAATCACCAGCGGCTCGGAAGAATTATTTATTATCGCAACAGTGCCTTCGATATCGCTGCCGTAGTAAAAATTATTGCCCCGAGTGCTGAACTGAACTGAGATTGTCTCTTCGGGCGCAGTAAATGCCGGAACGAGCGTTTCGCCGAATGTGTTTTTTAACACGGTCAGGATAGAATCGGGGCTGGCTGGCGGGACATAAGTTGCTCCTTGCTCGGCGAGAAGCCCTTTAGCTTGTTCTGCCTCCAGCGACGCGGGGTCTTTGGCAATTGCGGCCTTGAGTGTTTCAATTGCTGAAGTTTTTTGCCCTTCTAATAGCTGAATTTGGGCAAGCGTTAAATCTGCGATTTGGTTAGGTTGATAATTGTCTAAAAGCGGCTTGGCCCATTCATATTGTTGATTCATTACGAGCGCATAAGCTAAAAGAGCGGCTGTTGCAGGCGTTTCAGCTTCAGTTGCGTAGGCTTTATTAGCCCATACAAGTGCTTTTTGCGGGTCCGGCAAGACAAAACAATAAAACCATGCAAATTGCGCGGGCCTGACTTGTTGGGAATAGCTCTCTGAGATGTCCAGCTTCTTTTGGTAGAGTTGTGGGCCCTGTTCGAATAGCTGTTGTGCTTTGTGTTCGGCGGCCTGGAATATCTTGGCTGCTTCTTTAGTATTGCCAATTTTTAAGGCTGCTTTTCCGGCTATAGCTTCGAGAATCAGGTCAAACTGGCCTTCCTGCCGAAGCTCGGATGCAATTTGCAGGCATTTGTCCTGGTCGTGTTCGGTGTTATAGTAGCTGACCACCCAGGGAATATAGATAGGGGCGGGCAGGGGTTCAGATGGGTAAAGATAACGGAAGCCATGGGCACTGTGTTTGTAGGCATTAGCTGCTATCTCATAAAGTTGTAACTGCTCAGCGTATTGCGCAAGGGCAGTTGCGGTATCAATATCTAATGGATTTTCGCGTAATTTTAGTTTTAGGTTTCCGAAATATAATTCAGGGCCAATCTCATCGGGTATAAGCTCAGTCAGCTTTGCAAAAGCCAGCTTGTTATATTCGTTGTCGCTGTAGGCCTGTATAAGGTAATATCGGGCAATTTTGTAATCGGCTTTTTCGGCTGATAATAGACCAAGTAAGCATTCCAAATCGGAACGTATAACAGCGTTTTTCCTGTCAACGCTCTTTAACAACCCTTTGAGAAGTATCTCTCGCTCCTCACGAGTGTTTAACTGTTCGAGTAAGTATCGGATTGCTGTTCTTACCGCCCCAAGGTCAGCAGATTCGTTTACGTAGTTTTCGAGTGTATAAAACACCAGTTCAGCATGGTCTGGCCTTGAATGTCGACTGGCAAGCTTCAGCAGTAGTGAACGGGTGTTGCTGTCTTCTCTGCCTAAGTTCATTGCGGCGTTTAAAAATACGGTTGCCTGTTCGGCCTCGGCCGCCCTGCCGTAAGGCGTCCTCCGGGCTGTATTTTTAGAACTCGTCTCGGCGGAGGCTCGCCGAGCCGGAGCGGGATTGGCCAGTTCATAAGCTATTTCGTAAAATCTTTGGCCGACAGATGGTGAAAGCAGCTGCTCTGGCCTTACCCTGAAGGGAGCGGAGGTCGTTGGGTCAATCAATAATTGACGGTCTGTGGCTGATTCCACAGGCAATGCGAAATCTGCTATTTCCTGAGCTAATTCCGTTCTTGGTTTGGTCGAACTTTGAGCCCAGCCGGAGAGACAGAGAAAAATGAATGCCGAAAAAACTAAAAGAGACTTAGCACTAAGCATTTTACTCTCCAGTAAGCCCTGTTAGAAATAAAACACCAAAAGAACCTGCCCTGTTAACAACAAGGTTTTCTAACAGGGTAAAACTACACCCTCCCGCTTGCTTTCGCACCCGTGCCTGTGGCTACCCGACGGGTGCAGGCAAGAAAGCAGGGAGGGCCTTAACATATTATCGGGCGGATAGAGCCTGTTGCTTTAGATATAAAATGCTCATCGAAGTTCCGTACTTTTCTTGTCTAACCACCTTTTTTTACGTTTAACTCTGATATATCACTTTGGCTTTTGGCTGTCAAATATCGAATTGTATAAAAAACGCATTTTGTTATCAATTATTGCTTTTTGTCTCTCCGTGCGCTGCCAGTCACCAGCGACAATACCTCAATGTGTAGTACTTTTGCTGACAGCAAATACACTGCTGCCGCCGAAGGAACAATCAGGAGTAATTTGAAGATATCAGCCCAGTTTTTTGACAGCCAAAGTGCAGCTCCTATCATGGCAGTCATACATAGTGTTGCTGCAATTGTTTTAACTAATGTCCGGCCCAGTCCCTCAAAAATCGTATTGCGTATTGCGTATTGTGTACTCCGTAAGGAGTCCCTAGGACTGCGTAATCGCCGGTGGAAAAAACAGACCATAATCACAACCTGCAGATATGAGCAGAGCGCCGTCGAAAGCGCTAATCCACCTGTCCCCAGGGGCCAGATAAGGGTCAGGTTCAAAACAATATTCAGACCAACCGCAATCATCGCACTTAGCATTGGCGTTTTGGAATCCTGCAACGAGTAAAACGCACGGCTGGCGACCTGTTGTGCAAAATAGCCGCATAATCCCAGCGCATAAAAAAGCAATGTCCAGGCAACCATTGAAGTGTCGTCGCGGACTTGGCCGAATTGACCGTGCTCAAAAGCAGCTGAAATTAATGGCCTGGCTATTACTATCAGTCCTATGGTCGCCGGCATCGCGATAAAAATAGCACTGCAGAGACCCTGCGAAACCGTCTTGCCCAGACCTGTAAAATCTTTCTTTGCTGCGTAGGAGCTCATCACCGGAAAAATTGCCGTTGCCAGCGATATTCCAAATATGCCTAATGGTAATTGATATAGCCGTTGCGCATAATAAAGGTGTGATACTGAACCGCGTACCAGTGGGTATGCTATTTCTCTGCCGAATAAGACGAAAGAGAGCCCTTTTTCTGCTGAGCTGGAAAACCACCACGCAATCAGGTCATCGGCCAGGGTATTTATCTGCGTTACTGTCAGGCCCAGTATCATCGGCCCCATCAGGATTATGATTTTTCTAAAGCCCTCTGAATAAATCTGCCATGCGGGTTTTATAGAAACACCGGCAGAATGAAGCGGAGGAACCTGTATCACAATCTGCATAATCCCGGCAATAACTACCGCGACAGCTACGAAAAAGACCTGTTGTTCCGGTTTGATTTGAAATGCCCAGCCGGTTAGCAGTAAACTTGCGATAATAAAAATGTTCAAAACTATTGGGGCGGCAGCCGGTGTTGCAAAGTGTCTGTGCACATTAAGGATACCAGCCAATATCGCTACTACACAAACCAGAAGCATGTAGGGCAGCATAATCGATGTTAGGGATAAAATTAGCTTCGTCTCACTGGATGGGCTGAAGAATTTGTAATAGGTCCAAATCAATGCCTGGCCAAACAAAACTATTGCCGCCAACAGCACAAATACGACAGTCACTACGGTATTAATCAGGTGTTTTGCCTCTTCGGGTCTTTTTGTAAGTTCTTCGCTGTATACTGGAATTAATGAAGCCGATGCCGCTCCTTCACCAAACAATCTCCTGGCAAGATTGGGAATCTTGAAGGCGATGGCCCACGCATCCAGCAGGGCGCTGGCGCCGAAGAAATAGCTGTATGCTATGTCCCGAACAAATCCAAATATCCGGCTGACCGCCGTAAGAAAGGCAATTTGTCTAAAGCCCTTTATCATTATCTTGTTATTGTCGGTTAGCTACGTCCTTTTGTTTTAAGCTTTTCGCGCCACGCCAAATGGTCTGCACCGCCCCACATTGTTTAACAATCCTATAGAAGCACTACTAACTAACAAGCTCGACCCTCCGTAGCTCACTAATGGCAAAGTCAGGCCCGTTATTGGCATAAGCCCCACTGTCATACTGACATTAACAATGAGCTGAATGGTGAACATTGCTGTTATACCGACTGCAAGCAATCTGCCGAACGGGTCTGTATTGCTGGCTGCTATTTCCAATCCACAGCCGATTATAATCACAAATAATGCTAAAAGTCCGAGGCAGCCCCACATTCCCCATTGATGAGCGATAATAGCGAATATAAAGTCGTTGTGCCTTGCAGGAAGAAAATTGTATTTGATAAATGGCCCCTGCCGAAAGCCATATCCTTTTGCGTGATTCGTTCCGCCGGAGGCAACCGCATATTTTGAGCGTACAAGATGATAGCCCCAGTCGTTCTTCCACTGTTTTGAATTGAAATTCCTGCCCACAAGAATTTTGCCCAGGGTTGGGTAGGCTGCAGCTTTTTTGCGAATCCAGCTATTTTGCAGCAGCACACTGCTTATTCTGGTTCTTTGGTATGGCCTCATCTTATACCAGAGTATCGGACTTACCAAAAATGCTAAAAGTATTATAAGCAGCAGGTGCTTGGCCTTTGCACCGGCGATAAACAGCATAGTTAAAAAAATAGGCATCATTAATAGTACAGTGCCAAGGTCCGGTTCGAGCAAGATGAGTATCATCGGCAGGACCGTTAGGGCAAAAGGACCGACCAGAGCACCAAAATTTCGGTAGTTGCTGCGATACCGCAGATACCATGCGAGGGCCAGGATATATGCCAGCTTGCAGATTTCCGATGGCTGAATAGCGGGAAGATTCCTGCCTGCTATCTTAAATTTAATCCATCTATGTGCACCGTTAATTTCGGGCACAAAAGGAAGCTCTATTAAATACCTGCCGACCAGCAGCAGGCCCAGAAGCAGTAGCACAAAGGCGTATATCCAATAGCTTGCTGCTCCGAATCGGCGGTAGTTAACCAGATTAGCCGCTATGAAGCCAATTGCGCCAATAGCGGCGAATAGAAGCTGTTTTTTCCACAAGGTGCCCAATTCTTCGGTTTGGCCAGCCGGGCTGACTTCTGCGGGATGGCCAACCGCATAGATAGTTACTATCCCGATAGCAATCAACATTAAAGCAGCCGCAAGCAGGCATAACCGTACGGCAACAATTCGGCCTTTCAAAAAGTTATACATAATCGCAAAAATAACACAGAGATGTTAAAATTGCTATATGAACTGAAAAATCGCTAAAAAATTATTTCATCAAAATTGTGTGTTGGCATCTGAGTTAATCTGCTTTACCTAAAACGGCTTAAAAGTACGAAACTGCCTAAATTGACACCCAAAATCTTATTTTTTCGCTCTTTTCGCCTTTTTTTCTTGATTTGCTTTATGTATATTTCCACTACCTTCGGCAGGAGTGTTTCGTAAGTATTGTTTCTACTTATACTTATGCAAATAAGCGAGAAAGAGGATAAGGCGGAACAGGTTTCGAGAAAATTTTTTAACTTTTTTTTACAATTTTACTTGATTTTTTCAAATGGTTTTGGTACTATAAAGCTAATCTTCACCAACATGAACCTGTGCCTATAGTAGTAAGGCACGTATTTTCGCTGAAAGGCGAGAAAGGAGGAGACTAAGGTACAACGAGTTGCTATACGTGCCCGGTTACTCCTGCTGACCGGGGACGCCTTGTTCAGTAATTAAGAATTTTAGTGTTTAAGTACCAGAAATTGAGCAGGCGTGCCGAAAGGGAATGTGTTTTGTTAAGCAGGAAGTAAGAACCAAGAGGATGTAGAGTGTGTGGCTCTGCTAAAAGAAGAAAGGAAGGTTGTACTATATGAGAAAGGTAATTTTAATCCTGGCAGTTGTTTTGTTTACGGTTCCGGCATGGGCAGCCGTTACTATCAATTGTGCTCAGGTAGGCACTACCAACGATTGCATTGTCAGCTACATCAATGGCGAGGCAAAGAAGGTAAGGGCCTTTGCGCTGGATATTACCGTTTCTAGCGGGACGATTACGGCTGTTGACGCTAACATTGCCGATTATGACCCCAATTACAACATATATCCAGGCTCTAATGGCATCAAAATCGTTGAGGGAGAAGTCACTGATTACGGTACAGCAGTTGCCGACCCCAACGACCATCCTGATACGCAACCCGGCATTGGTTATAGTGCTATTACCGTCGAGATGGGCGCGCTGTATTCTCCGCCTGACGATGCTAACGGTCCGCCGAACAGCGGCAATTTGTTGAGGTTCACCGTTAGTACTCTCCCTTGTACTGTCACTATTGCGGAGAATGAGAGTCGCGGCGGCGTGGTCTTGACAGACCCTAATCTGGATCCAACTGTTGTTGCACCCGGCTGCGAATTACAGCCTGTACAGGAATGTTTGATTGGCGGCAATGCTGATTTCCCACCCGGTTCGGGTTCGGAGAAAGCAGCTTGGCTCGCTTGGGGCAGTCCTGACTGCTGGTGCTATTGCAGACAGTGCCGTGGTGATGCAGACGGCAAGAAGACAGGTCCGTTCTGGGTTACCCTTCCCGACCTGACCCTGCTCGCTGCAGGATTCGGCAAGACGGATGCTCCGTTGGCTCTTGTACCCAATGGCATCTGTGCTGATTTCGACCACAAAAAGACAGGGCCGTTCCGGGTTACTCTCCCGGACTTGACTATTCTCGCTACGTACTTTGGCAATGTTGCGGCGCCTCCTAATTGCAACCTGGCGCCGGTTATAACGGGACCTTACAACTTCTGGACATCGCCGTAGCGAAAACGTATCAACTTGCATAATGACAAGGGGCTGTGAGTAATTAAGCTCACAGCCCTTTTTCTTTTTGCTCCGTTAGAAAATAAAGAAAGGCAATTATTGGCTTTTCTTCAGAATTTCCATTAGTTCGTCTTCTGTCAGTACAACAGGATTACCTTTCATACTGCTTGATTTTTGGGCATTTGCTATGACTGCCGGGAAGTCCTGCTCTTTCAATCCAAACTCCCCGCTGCCTCCCCACTCTTGTCTTCGCCTGCCCCTGCGTCTCCCGACGCAAGTCGGGGCAGCGGGACAAGAAGACGTGGGGGGAAACGCAGGGGCATGCGACGGCGGCGGCACTTTTAATTGCAGGCAGATATCCTGCACCCACTTCAGACCATCAGATGCCTTTGCAGCGACATTGCCGGTCAGAAGCTGAGCTATCTGGTCATACCGGGCCAATGCCGCAGAGTCACTTTGCCTATCCTGCAATGCCTGAATATTGGCCTGCATAACATACGGCAACAGCCGAGCGCATATCACGCCGTGGGCAGCAGAAATCATACCGCCTAATGGGCCCGCAAAGCCATGGACAGCACCCAACCCGGCGTTGGCCAGGGCTAATCCGCTAAACAAACTCGCCAGTGACATATCCTGCCGGGCATCTCGGTTGCTGCCGTCTTCATAAGCCGCTAACAAGGAACGTCCAGCCCTTTTCAATCCCTCTCTGCAGATTCCATCCGTCATCGGATTTGCCTTATTCGAAACGAAAGCTTCCATAAGCTGAGTGAGCGCATCTAAGCCGGTGCTGGCGGTTACCGATGGTGGCATCGAATAAGTCAGTTCCGGGTCAACCACCGCTAAGCGAGGCAGCATCATTGGACTTCGCATGCTTACCTTGACTTTATGTTTAGGTACGCCAATTACCGCATTTCGCGTAGCCTCAGCACCTGTTCCAGCTGTGGTTGGCATTGCAATGTAAGGTACAGGACTTTGAGTGATGGGTTTGCCAAGACCAACAACCTCCAGATAATCTTCCAGTTCGCCGGCGTTTGTCAGCATCGCTGCAATGGCTTTACCGGTATCGAGTACGCTGCCGCCGCCGATGCCGATAACCAAATCGCTTTTGTTATTGCGGGCTTGTTCAACAGCCTGTTTTACTATAGTTGTTGTCGGCTCAGAAGTAACGTTGAAGGTAACATATTCAATTGCCTGGTTTTTGAGCTGTTCGAGAATTGGTTCAGCACGTTCGGTGGTACGGCCGGTAATAACAAAGGCACGTTTTCCCCTCTTTGCCGCCAATGGCGCAACTTCCCGGCTCGTGCCGGGACCAAATATAATTCGCGTAGCGGTCGCAAATTCAAATCTCATAACCAATCTCACTCAAGATAAACATTTGCAACTAACCCCAACCGTTTTCATCAGGGAACACATTAGTATATTTAATACTGCTGCGTGGTTCAGCCATCATATCCGCCACAGTATCACGCCATTTTTGATAGTGCGTCGTCTCTTTGTGCTTAGCCGGGTCGTTCGGCGTGCGATAGACCTCAACCAGCACAAAGCGGCTGGGGTCATCCTGCTTTTGAATGACATCGAATCTGGCAATACCGGTTTCCTGCACGCTGTTGCGGGCGTTTTCAAGGGTAGCGGTCTTGAAAGATTCAATCTGGTCGGGCTTAACATGGACAAAAACATGGACTATAAACATAATACTCTCCTTACAGTTTCCAAAATTCAAGCTGAAGTTTACCAGATAAGCTGTATGTGGACAAATAATTCCTGCGACGTGTAAAAGATAGGAAGTGCATTTAATTAGTATCTGTTGCGGGAACCGTAATTGGGCCAAAACCCCGCGTAAAACGCGGGGCTAAATAGTTCTTATTACGTGTTTTTTGTTTGCTTATCGGTTTACTTCGGATTTCGGCACCGGCCAGAAAACATTATCGCCGTTGTCTGCCCACCTTTTAATTCGGCCTTCACTATCCTTCCCGGATTTGCCTCCATCATCGGTAAAATTAAGGCCGACACTATAGAGAATGAAACCATCATCGGTTTTTTTATAAATCAGCGATTCGTTACTGAATGGGTCCATCGGCAGCTCTTTCAGATATCCTGCCGTGACCAATTCGTCCAGGTTCGCCGGATATTCATTTTTCTCCAATCGCCACTGCTTAAGTGCCAGGACAGTTACCGTTGCCTGATGCAATGCCCTGCCGCGATACGCTATTTCGGATATTCGGTCCACAGCGGGCATTAAGATATTTATTAAAAGATACCTGTATGACGACAGGGACGAAATCATATTCTCAAAGTCGTTAGGGTTGCCAGTGTGCCTTTCATAAGGGCTAATCTTACAACGTTTTCCCAACCGGTCATAAAACTCGTTAGCCTTATTCATTGTTTTATTACGGCCTGCCTGCACCATAGCTACCCCTGTAAAAAAAGGAAAACGTACCATACTCAAATTATCAGGGCCTGTGAAAATATCCTCGAGATAAACCAGCTTATGGGGGACTATGTGCCCTCCACCCGGTCCGCCCTCTGTAAACAGATGCTGGACCGTATCCATAAAGAACAGCCGTTCGCCTTCCATATTCATAAACGGATAACCTTGTGGGTAAATCTGTAACAACTGCTGCTGGAAATGTTTTAGGTCGACCGGTGATAATTCTTTCGTTTCCACGACATTCAATATCTCCTCGTGGGCCATATTGCCGATAGCAATTCCAACTAACTGTTCTATAAGGATTCCTTTCCCTTGCCATTGGCTGCCGGAGCGAGCAATTGACAGACAACTTTCCATGGCCTGGAGCGGCTGGCTTGCGTCTATTTGCGTTCGTGTCCGCAAGATTCCGAGTCTTGCCAGACCTCTTATGGGGTGCAGATGAGGCAATGTGATATTAAACAGCGATTTATCCTCATCCTTAGCATTAGGGTCATATTGGTATTCTTTGTAGCAGTATGATTTCAAGCTGGCCGCCACAAATTCCTGCCAGGCAGATTCATTAAGTTCGACCCATTTTTTGATTTTTTGTTGCTCTTCATCGTTCAAATTTCTAAAACCTGTACGTTGTAATGCAGTATGGAATATCCCGCTTAATTCGTTGTCCGGCTCAACAAAAAGTGCTATCGCCTTTTCATAGTGCGGCCATGCGTTATCCTCATCTCGAGCCTGCGGTTTATTCATCTGATTAATTAGCGCCAGATAGTCAACATTTATGGTCGGCTTGCCGGTAAGGAACCATACCGTATAAAAGCAAAATAGCACAATCAGGATACCCACCGTTTGAAAGGTCCTTGCGATGACTGTTCGCCAGAGTGGTCGACAGCGTTTTTTGGCCCGGCGCAATAAGACCGCCAGCAATTTCACATCGCCGAACTCGGCGATTAGCTGCTGCGCTTTTTGTTTTTTTTCTTCATTGGTTTCGCAGTCTTTTAGCTCATCTTCAAAATGCGCTGCTAATTCCGATTGGACATCGGCCCGGACTTTTTTTCGATACCTCATCTTTCTGATAACAAGTTTTATAAATTCAGCCGCACAGGCAGGAAGATTTTGTAAGTCGCTTTGCCTTTTTTCCTTTTTCATAATTCGGCTCTCCATTTTTCAACTAAAGAGTTTACGGAGCCATTTATTTTTCTCTGCGTTCTTTGTGGTAAATGTTTATGCTGGTACGAGAGCTCCGCCGAAGACAAAATTTAAGCCGGCTGTCAGCTCCTTAAGCTGGGATTTTTGTCTTACAAGCTCGTCTTTTCCTTTGCTGGTGATGGAATAATATCGCCTTTTCCTGCTGGATTCGTTCTTTTCCCATTTGCCTTTGACGAGTTTTTTCGCCTCCAGATTGTAGAGCAGCGGGTACAGCGTCCCTTTGCCGAGAGTTAAGATATCGCTGCTTCGCTGCTCGATTGCTTGGCTTAGCTCGTAGCCGTACATCGGGCCGCGCGAGAGAATCTCCAGCACTACTACCGGAGCAACACCTTTTAACAACTGACTTTCAAATTTCATAAAATTCTCCTTTTGTTCTTTTAGACACGGATTTACACTGAATCAACATAGTCATACGTTATTATTTATATTTTGCTATACCTATTTTGCTATACCTATTATGCTATACATACTATGCAATGTCAACTAAAAAATCCAAAATTATTAATTTTTTTTAGGTCTGGACGATAGCGTTGATTATCCCAAAATTTCTTGCAAAAAAGCGGATTTTACCTAAGATAGTATAAAAATCGGGTTAATGAACAAAATTTTCAGTTCGACTATACTAAATAGCAGATTGTGTAGAAATTTGGAGCAGTGGCCGAGCGGCTTAAGGCGACGGTCTTGAAAACCGTTTTACCCTTTCGGGTAACGGGGGTTCGAATCCCTCCTGCTCCGTTCTTCGCTTCGCTACGAACGGCAGGCCGTTCTTCTCACGGCGATATGAAAGACACGGCCGTTTTGAGGTTGAAAGATGTGGTATGTATATATTCTTAAAATGGCTGATGGGGAATATTATGTCGGCTCAACTAACGACCTAAAGAGGCGAATGGAAGAACATGCCGCAGGCCGGGAAATTTCAATAAAGTGGCGACTTCCGGTGACTTTGGAAGCATATATCGCGGTTAAGTCGGAGCGAACAGCGCGTCGTCTTGAAAAATATTTGAAGACATCGTCTGGAAAAACAACGCTAAGGAAAAGAATTTTACCCGACGAAGCAATAGCGTAGTCGGGCCCTCCTGCTCCGTTCTTCGCTTGCAACGATTGTTGTGAGCTACACCCTGGCAAGCCGTTGTGAGGGATTCGAAGACGAGAGGGTTTGGGGGGTGTGGAGATGCTCCGCGAGGTCGTTGAGGTGACAGGAACAAACTTGCGAGCGATGTAATAACCCACAAACTAAATATTCTCCCACAATCTTTGGGACGATTATCTTATCGCAAGCGCTTGAAATTTCGAGAAATAGTGCTATGATGCTGTATCTTCTGATGGTTCGTGTGGGTATTTGGACAGGATGGGGTTATAATACTTCCTGTCAACGTTTTGTTGCCGGCTGCTATCGAGAGCGGGCCATATTAGCAAGGGCCAATGTAGACCTTGTGTTATCGAAAAAGGAATCTTAGTTAGATGGGTCACCAGTCATCTAAAAAGGCAAAGAGGGCAAACGGCCGTAAGCTCCATGTTGTGGAGATAGTTCTTATCGCGTGCGTCTGTGGCTGGTTTGTGATGGAACTGGAGATATTAGGAGTAAGGGTGCTCGCTCCGTATTTTGGTAGCGCTGTCTACGTAGTAACAGGTAGCGTGATTGGAGTTTTCCTGCTCAGCCTTTCAGCCGGATATATGCTCGGTGGATGGCTTTCCAGAAAAGCTAATAGCCAGCGGATGTTGGGAATCAACCTGATGGTAGCTGGCGCGTGGCTGTGCGCTATGCCATTTTTCATAGAACCTGTGTGCGACGGGATGTTCAATGTCGGGTTAGGCGAGAAATGGGGCTCTCTTTTGTCTGCTTTTATTCTGTTCGGCGTACCGACCTTACTGCTTGGAACGGTTTCACCTACAGCAGTGCGCTGGCTGACGACACAGGCGAGCGATTCCGGGCTTAATGCCGGGTTGGTGCTTGCGTTATCTACAGTGGCCAGTTTCGCGGGCTGCGTGGTAACTGCATTCTACTTAGTGCTCCTTTCTTTGCGAGGCACTATCTATGCCTCGGGGGTTGCCTTAGTGGCTCTGGGTGTAATGATTTTAGTGCGGAGTAGAAGGGATAATTTTCAAAAAAGCCAGCGGGCTTTAGGAGACTGACGTTGGAAAGCAGGATGCGTAAGGTCATTTTAATTTTCGTGTTTTGCGTTGCGGCTTTTTGCCAACTTTTGTTTGTTAGTGTGGCAGCCGCTCATGAATTTGGTCAACTGATTTACCAGAAGGATTCGCTCTATCACCGCATATTCGTTTACAAGCTTGGGCCTGTTGTAACTCTTCAATTTGGCAGGCGGGCTGCTGTGAACTTTCAGAGCCAGGTCAACGTGCGTGATTTACGCCAGCACATGGTGGAGTACACTAAGTTGGCTTTTTGTGGGCTGCTATACAAGCCACAGCCGCAAAAGATACTTGTGGTGGGGCTGGGTGGCGGAGTGCTCCCGCGAGAGATGCACTATTATTTCCCGGCGCTTGACATTGATGTGGTGGAAATAGACCCTGAGATTCTGCCGGTAGCAAGACAGTTCTTTAGCTTCCGTGAGGCCGATAAGTTAAAGGTGCATATTGCCGATGGTCGTATGTTTATCAAGAAGCAGCTCCGCCGTGACCCCGTGCCGAAATACGATATTATTATTCTGGATGCATTCAACAGTGACTATATCCCGTTTCACCTGATGACGAAGGAGTTTCTTGAGCAGGCAAAGGGTATCCTCGCTGATGACGGCGTGGTTATTGCGAATGTGTTTTACAACAACCGTCTTTTTGATGCGGAGCTTAAGACCTTTTTGGCTGTCTTTGGGCGGTGCCAGGTGTTTTTTGGCGTCTATTCCACAAATGCCGTGCTGGTGGCACCGGGGCCGACTTCCCAGTCGCTTACCGTAAAAGAAGCTGTAGATAAGGCAATGGTGCTGCAACGCCGGCACGAGTTAAACTTCGATATGCTAATGGTTGCGAATCAGCTGCGACCTAACATACGTCCGGACCCGCGAGTAAAGGTGCTGACTGACGACCGGGCACCCGTGAACTGGCTACGTACACAGAGGAGGAACTAATCGCCTTACAATGTTCCTTAAAGAGCGAAGCCACCGGGTAATTTATATCAAACTAAGTAACCGGCAGGGTCTTGCTGATAAAACCGCTTTAATTCATTATATAACTCTGGGTGAATTTCTTTTAGCTCTTTGGGTTTTTCAAAAAAGAACTCTGTGACAACGGCAAAAAACTCCGCAGGGTTGGTGGCGCCATATTTATTTAAAAAAGTCGGATGATGTTGCGTCTTTGCGCGCCTGAGCTTTTCGTAATCTTTTTGTAGCACACGCGCCCATGCGATATAGCTGGACCGATTGTTAAGGACCGCAGTGCTGTCGCCTTTGCCGCTGGAGCTGTCAATTTGATGTGCGAACTCATGAAATACGACATTGTGACCATCGTGGATATCGGCCGCACCATGTTTGACATCATCCCATGAGAGAACCACAGGCCCATGGTGCCACGACTCTCCCCGAAGTACTGGTATCTCCTCTGACACAATCCCGCCTGACAAAAATTCGGCATGGAACGCTAAAAATGCCCGCGGATACACCATTATCGAAGTAAGGCCCGGATAATAGTTAGATTTTCGGTGCAGAAGAAGCATACATGCCTGAGCAGCTATAGTAATCTTTATTTCATCGGTTATCTTCAGTCCGCCGCAGCCTTCAAAACGTTTTTCAGCGATGAATATAAGGATATGGCGTTGTAACTCGATTTTGTCTTCCGGCGGCAGATTGTTGTAAAATGGAACATTACTTTCGATAATTCTCAGCCATTTCTCAGGAAATCGCTGGTTGGCAATCCGATTCCGCCGCCATTTCTTAAACCAGAACATGTGGTTGGCCCTTTTTTTCAGAACACATACACTACAACTTGCAACACGGGCTTCCAGCCCGTGATTTTGAAAAACACGGCCAGGCCTGTCCTGAGCGAAGTCGAGGGGATGGCCGTGCTACTCTATTGTAGCAAAAGACGTCGGCAGGGCATAGAAACTTGGGATAGGAAACAAAATAATCCTGTGTTTTCATTTCTGCTTTTTTTGCACTTCGCCGGTCATCGGTACAAAACGCACCGGCATTACATTTTTCTTATGGAGTTTGCCTTTGTCATCCTTGGTAACTAAGACCAGATATTGAAAGCCCAAAGAATTTTCATAAGGCAGTATCATTCTTCCGCCCGGCTTTAGCTGCTCAATTAGTGGTTCAGGAATGCGCTCGGCAGCAGCCGTGCCGATGATTGCATCGAATGGCGCTTTTCCAGGCCAGCCGAAATAGGCGTCGCCTGCCTTGACGAAAACATTTTTGTAGCCAAGCTCCTTAAGCAGTTTTTCCGCCCTTTTTGCAAGCGGCTCGACGATTTCAATGGTGTAGACCTCCGCTGCAAGCTCAGCGCATACTGCCGCCTGATAGCCGGAGCCGGTGCCGATTTCGAAAACCCTGGAATCCGGCTTGAGCTTCATGGCCTCGGTCATAAAGGCCACGATATAGGGCTGGCTTATCGTCTGCTCAAAACCAATCGGCAGTGGATGGTCTCTATAAGCCCTCGTCAGATTGCTGTTCCAGACGTTTTTGATGGGATGCTGAACAAAGCTGTGCCGTGGTACGGTACGCATTGCCTTTAGAACATTGGAGTCTTTTACGTTTCTTGACGTTATCTGTGTTGCTACCATTTTTGCTCGTTCTTCGATGCGCTCGGTAAATGCCGGGTGTTTATGCTCCGGCCGGGCTGTTTTTGTATCATTCGGGTCTTTGGGCTTTTGTGCAGATGGCTCATTTACATCGCAACGAGCCTGATTTACAAGGGCTATTATAAGCAGCAGCGATATTATGGTTTTCATTTTTACAAGGCCATGTTTTAGATTGGCTTTGATTGGGTTTGTTTTGGCTTTGTTTTTATTTTCATAGTTCATAGCTTTTTATTCATAGTTCATTGTAAAACAATAGCTTACGTTCATTTTGTCGTTTCGGAAATTGGCTTTGGGATTTTTAGGCCAAAAATCGATGTCCATTTTTGTAACCATCTGTTTTAACATAACTTACGTTCACCTGATTTTTAAGAAAATTGGGTTTGTTTTGCGTACTTTGGTCAAAAATTGACCAAAGAGTTAATGCGTGAATGCGTAAATGTGTGAATGGGTGAATGGTTCGTGGTTTATTTGTCATTGATTTGTTGTTCATGGTTACAGTTCTCCGCAATCTGTCCTATCCCCCCGATTGTCGGTATTATACCGCTCTGTTTCTGCATATTCAATAGAAAAATGGCAATATTTTTAAAAAAATGCAGAAGGAGGAAGTTTTGAGTTCTGAGTTAGATCCATTCGACTTCGCTCAGGACAGGGTTCTGAGTTGTGGTATCGCTGCGCGATGGTATTTTTAATTGCTTGCCACAGAGTACACCGAGAGCACAGAGGAAAAAATTAAAAATCAAAGAGAAAAAATCAATCCGTCTTCGTCCGATGGACTTCCGTCTTCGCCGAGGCTACGGCGGACAAGTGCGCTACGCCGAGACAAGCCGCCGAGACGCTGCGCGAATGTTTTTTCAACAACACCAATGGCCACTATTTATTTTATTATTACTTACATTATTCGTTGCATGATCTCTTGTTGTTTCGCACGACTTAGTTTTTTTACAATATCAACCAAAATCAAAACGGAGTTACGGGAAATAACTATTCGTTGACCAATCTTATAAGTTGTATCTCCTGTTTCATCTATATATCTCTGATCAACAATCCCATCACAATGTGATATTAAATGACGCTGTTGAAATAACCGTTTCAAATTATACCATTGCTGTGCATCAATCATTCCCTCATAACGTTTACAGCCAACCTGCTGCCATAAATCCGACGATTCATCCAAATTTTGAAAAACATTATGGCGTAGCCTAATTTGCTTACTTTCTGGCAACTTATTGAAAAGAGCTTCCGTTAGTCTCTGGAATGCCCCGGTCAATTTTCCCAAAGATGTTTCCAAAATCTGGCGAATTGTATCTTTCGCAGTATCTCTATTCTGATTTTTTATGAGTGTTGCTTCGATAACATCAATTGAATTAAGTGTTTTTTCTATGGATTCGATTGTGTGTTGAAAATCCTTTTCCACTGAGTTATGACCGCAAGCGGGGCAGAAAAAAGATGCTCCGATTGAAGAGAATCGGCAATTACATTTCTCACAAGAAAATTTTTGTTGCATTAATTCAGCTACCTTATAAGGCACAACCACATTAGGTCTGCCTGGTTTGTATTCCATTTTCATGGTTATCCAGCCGGTTCGCGGCTGAGTCTGGTTGAATTTTCGAACGCTACTTACGAAGGCTTTATTCAACCTGTCCTTAACATAGTTTCTTGCTTGATCACAAATATATCTTTTTTGTTCAGGAGTGTTCCACTCTTTTGAATTTTCAGAATATCCGCATATAGGACAATATACTCTTTCGTCAGAAACTTTTTCTTTCCAGTCTTCCATAAGTACTTTAAATTCTTGTTGACATTCTTCGTGTGGACATTTTCTGTCGAGATATCCTTCGTTGTCAATTGGCATTTCAATGCTAATTTGCACACCTCTTTCGAGATCCTTTACTTTTCGAATAACATCATCAAACATACTAAAACCTTTAATAATTTATCCTATAATACGCACAGCGTGACGAAGCGTGCCACCTGTCCCGCCAAGATCGATCACTAAATGCCAGTGGTCATAATGTGGAGGAGATATTCTAAATGGTGATTGTTTCGCTAGACCACCGTAATAACGAAATCCTCCTCGGCCACCTCTGTAATTTTGGTACTGACCATCATCAAGCAGTATTACATTCGCCTGTTTGTCTAACTGAACTTCAATAACTTTTTCGGGGCCTATATTGAAATCTTGGTGTAAGTAACTCATTATATTCATCCTTTCTTAACAAATTAAAAATTGGCATACTTCATGTATATACAAACATTCGTTAGCAAGGAAGGCAATAGGGCGTGTTAAAAAACATGCTCACGGCATTCCCTGCCGATAAGCGATTACAAAATATACATAGTATATAAAAGCAAAGAATAAACCAGCATGCCATATAAAATACAAATAAAATTAACGGGAGCTTATAAGTTTTTGTGTAGCAATAAGTTGTGAAAGAAAATATTTCTTACTTCACTATATTTAAGAGTTTTATTCATTCCCTGTTTTGGCAGAAAATATGGGTGTTTTCCTTGAAATGGCAGAAGAGAGATATACTATGCCAGTTTGTAGGCGATTTGTTCATCGAGGATGTCTTTGACGGTCAGGGCGATGATGCTCTTGCCGGTCTTTTTGAAGAACGATTGTATTTCTTTCATAGCATCAGATGAGTAATCAAATGATACAAAAAATCCTTTTGTGCGGTTCTCACGCATCATTACTGCCTCGAAAGAATCAATGTCCGGCCTGCCGACTTTGTCTTTCTGCTTGACCTGAATAGGATACCAAACGTCCATGAAATCCAATTCGCCTTTGACTTTTTTGGGCGTGGCAGAGACAGGATAAATACGGCCATCAATTCCCATATCGCCGACCTTAGCGACATTCGGCACACCGCCGAGGGCGATAACTGCCCAGTTCTCAAATTCAAAGGGTGGAATTTCTCTAAGCTGTTTTTCAGTCCATGGCAGGTCACGAACGACAAAGCCGCGACCGATTCGCCAGAGTTTTTCATCCTCTTTCAAATGGCAGACATCACGTAATCGTTTTGCCATCACCCGGCAGGCGGTCGGCGATATATCAATACCAATCCACTGTCTGCCGAGGTTTTCGGCCGCGACTAATGCAGTCCCGCATCCACAAAAAGCATCGAGAACAATATCGTTTTCATTCGAGCTTGCTTTGGTTATCCGTTCGAGTAGAGCAAGTGGTTTTTGTGTGGGATAGCCGAGACGTTCCGCAGCCTGAGAATTTATGGGGGCTATATCGTCCCAAATATCTTGTAATGGCATACCAGGCATTTCATCGAGATACCTGATGTATTCAGCACCGCCTGATTTGGTGTAATGTATTCTCCCTGCATCGTGAAGTTCTTTCATTTTTTCTTTTGGAACA
>Ga0307433_1000904_pt1 | contig 18894 bp, 22 predicted proteins | sample SalMarWE160210MG_FD_202166 | JGI IMG/M metagenome (GOLD analysis project Ga0307433, IMG submission 202166) | Salt marsh sediment microbial communities from the Plum Island Ecosystem LTER, Massachusetts, United States - WE1603-210 | ecosystem: Environmental > Aquatic > Marine > Intertidal zone >... | reverse complement strand
CTGATATTTACTTCGTTAAATAGGAATTTAAGGTAATTCTGGGTCATATTTTTGATATGAAAATTAAAAGAATATATAACCGTTTCACGAAGTTGTTAAATAAATTACGAAATACTAAGCTTTAACTAATTATATATATCCAAGTGTATTACATGAATAAACCAAAACTGTGAATTGATAGTTAGTAATATTTAACAAAATGTGATCAAAACATAACATTTATAAATGTTAATTATTTCTAATAATATGTTAATTATTTCTAACAAATTATGAAAAAAATCTAACACGTGATGAAAAAATGGATATAGGAATAATCTTTCTGTTGATTCTAGGAATATTTCTGGCACAAATTTTGATTTTTATATTTGTGTACAGATATATAAAGAAAAAAGGGATACTTCTACGAGATGAAATGACCCGCAATATGATGCGTAAATCTAGCGAAATTTCCTTTTGGGGATCATGGATTTTCTGGATCATTATCTTAATATTAGAATCAATTTCAGAGTTCACCTTCAATTGGTATATCTATTGCGGACTAATAGGAATGGGAGTTATTTACGTAATTTCTAATGCAATCATAAAATTCCACTTAAAAAACAAAGGTCAAGATTAATGGCGAAGAAAACGAAAGAAGAGGAGTTTACTACCAGAATCAAGGAATTACGGGCTAGATATAATCTGACTCAGAGTGATTTAGCTAAAATGGTTAATGTCCGGCGCGAAACGATCCTTTATATTGAAAAAGGAAAATATAATCCTTCTCTTGTTCTAGCTCATAAAATCTCAAAAGTATTAAACTCTAAAATCGATGATGTATTTCTCTTTGCAGATGATCAAGACCCTAATCCTATTTAATCTTTTTTTTATTTTTTTTAGATTAATATTAAAGCTCTAAGAAATTTTTAGATGATTATACAACCAGCTCTACAGGTTATTGGGACATACCATTGTATCTACTAGTGAATCATTTATCCCGTAAAGTAGCGGGTTAATAGTATTTAGATGGGAAGATAAATCATATACATCATATTTTTTTTGGTTTGTTTTGTGGTTATTTCACAAACTCTTGACTCTTCTTCTCATTTCAAAAGGGATGGGGTAATTTTATGAAATCCAAATGAAAAATTATTAGAAAAAAACATAATAACTGCATAGATTTAACATTAAAAACGATAAATTTGAATCTCTAACCGTTTCACGATCTTATTTAAGTTAAAAAACTGCGTTTTAATTAAAGGGAATTTATAAATATTTATCAATTTTAGATGTTTTGTACGCAGTAATGACTATTATGGATCCTTCTTTATCATAATAAAAATCTCGTAAGAGATATTTCCTTTTTAATTTATGAACGATAATGCTTCCCTAAGAATCATTTAACTGTTTATCAGGATAATTAATTGCATCGACAATTTCTTCTTTTGTAATACCTCTTATCCTCATTCGTTCTAGAGCATGTTTAGTGAACTTTATTGGCATTGTGCAAGTCTCGGTATTAATTCTTCTACATTCATTTGTACAAGATCATTAAGGTTTAGTTTTCGGTCAGTAAAATTCAAGATTTCCACACCGATGACCTTATCATTCTTACCATAATCGATGATAATTCCGTTTGCGATCTCATCTGAATTTACGACTTTTTCACTCGAAAACCGAATGTAAAGCGCATTTGCCATCTTATCATAATTAAAGTCCATAGGTTTTATAAAGTAGCAATTCAATAAATATTTATTCTATACCATTAGATTATTTTTAATTTGCTAAATTCTTTTAATATCGGTTATTTCAAGATAATAAAGTAATATTAAATTTTTTAACGTTATTTAAAACTTTTTCTCGACGATGTTTTTCCAGATATTGGCTTTCATTCCTTCATTAAGATTGATATTTAAACTCTTGAACTGTTTCTGGTGGCCATGCTCGTGGTGTGGATTCACCCTTTATGTAGCGATGATCGCATATTGGAGCACCATTTGATAATGTTTGAGTGCGGGTAAAGCCAAACCCCGCGGTGGTAGCTTCAGCGAAATCTGCGAGGCAGATAAATGGCATATATTTTTCCATTCCCAATTTTTTAGCTAATTCGTTGCTTCCACATTGCGAGAAGTCAAATCCATAAGTAAACGGTTTTCCTTCCCCATCAATAAACTCTAAAACCCAATCACCTGGAAATGTTTTTTCGTGAGACATTTTTGCAAAATCTTTCATAAACTTAATATAATCGGGAGTGAAAATCTGATCAGAGTGCGATTGACCAACTTTTTTAAGATTTTCTTCTCTTTTTTCGTTAATTAGTTCATAGTATCTAAAAATGAATTCTCCAATCTCCCGGTAGGGAATTCCTTCGTTTTCAAGGACTCGTACAATTGAGAAAGTTTCAACTGCTCCGACCAAATAAGAAGTGAAAGGATTTTTATTACCTCCAATATATTGTGCTTCTGGAAGAATTTTGTCATATTCTTTAATTACATTAACAAGGAGGCTTTCAACTTTTTCTTCATCAAGTTTTTCTAATAAGAGTTGTTTTGCTACTTCTAAATTTTCCTTAAACAATCCAAGCAATCTTGATTTCCTTCTAATATAAAAATTGGTTTTAATTTTTTCTGACATTTTGAATCCGAAATTATTTTTTAATTCTTTTATAATTAATTGATTATTTATTCATAAATATTTATATATTTATATTTTAATATCGAATAGTGTGTGAAAAGTAAGATCTAAAAGATAGTATAAGTTTAGTTAATTAAGTATATACTTAGGTACGAAATAAGACACGGAAATTTGGTTTACGTTTTCTTTTAAACATTTTAGCAATATATAAAAATTATAACTTTATGTACTCTCTTGGTTGATGTCGTTATTTCACGAAAAATACTATCGCAATTGAAAGCCGTTTCACGAAATAAGAATGTCTTTACAAGCTATACTTTCTTAGGAAATGTCCTCAATCTTAGAATCAAATTTGATAACTAATCCAAATTTCCAATATTTATTTAAATATATTTTACTATATAGTATCATCGAGCATGTCAGACATTATTGAAAGTAATCCAGATATTTTAGGAGGAAAACCAGTAATTAAGGGAACTAGAATTCCCGTTGCTTCAATCTATGAATTAATTGGATTAAATTATTCAATAGGCGAAATCCTCAGAGAATATCCGCATCTGGATCGCAATATCATTCTCACTCTTCTTAAGATTGGGAAGGAAGCAAATGAAAACCTTAAGAAGGTGGACATCGATGAGATTATAAGTAAATAAAAATTACAATAAAATTGCCAACTGACCTACTTGAGTTGACTGGTCTAAATTCTAAAAATTTAGAAATCCAAATTTATATCCCGTGAGAATTATCCTAATTATACTACATATATGGTAAAAAAGCAATGATTTTTTATCTCTAATTGTTTCATAGTCATTTATATATCTCAGTATCCTATTCAGACATTTCATTAGCCAAGATGAATATATTTTTATATTCTATAGGATTATAGTAACTATAACTCTATAAAGGTATGATTCATGACAACAACGATTCAAATTGATGATGAGACAAAAAAGAAGCTATTTGCCATCAAATTGAGATTGGAAGAACAAAAGGGAAGTTCAATAACATATAATGAGCTCATCGAATATCTTATAGAATGCCAACCTTTGAACTTAGTAAGAAAAGCTAGCTTAGAAGAGTTCAGATCATTAAGAGGGATATTACCGAAATCTACGAGAGCCCTTTATTCAGAAGAGCGAAAGAAAGATTTGGAAAGAGAAGAAAATCTTGCTCCATTGAATGGTGGTGAAAAATAGTTTGGAGAAAATTAGACAAATTCTTACTGAAACTAAAAATATCGTCTTAGATACGAGTATTTTGCTCTGTTATTTTATGGATGAGATTCAAGAGTTCAATTCAATATTAGAAGAGTCTATTTTTAACCTTGATTCGAATATGACGATTTATGGTCATAACTTAATCAAAACAGAACTATTTTACATAATTTGTAGACAAAAAGGAATAATTGAAGCAGAGAATACGATAAAAAAATTAGAAAACATTACGAATACTATAAGTGATGTCTGGTTATTCAAAAAAGCAGCAAGTATTAAATGCAAATATTCAATAGCCATTCCTGATTGTTTTTCAATATCTTTAGCAATTCTACAAGATTGTCCCGTATTTTTTCTTCCAGAAAAAGAATTAAGGGAAGAAGTAATAGAAAAAATTAAAAGAGAATTTAATGCTAATATCTATCGGATTGAGATATAACGATAGAAAAAGAAATTTCAAATCCGTTTTATTTTATTTGCAAAAAATTCAAAATAATAATGAGGATTAAAAAATGACAGATGTAGTTTCAACAAGATTATATGAAAAGGAAATTGAAGAATTAAATAAGATAAGTGAAAAAGAACGAATTGACCGTTCATCGCTTATAAGAAAATTCTTGTTAACTCAAATCGAAGAGTATAGATTAAGAGAAGTAAGCGAGAATTATCGAAAGGGACTTGTAAGTCTTGCTGAGGCAGCAGTTCTAGCTAAAGTTTCTATATATAAAATGATGGAATATATTGAACGTGAAAAAATCCAAGCTCCCACTTTATCAAACTCAGAGATGGAAGAGGAATTAGAGAGATCTAAAAAATTATTTGAAGAGAAAGATATTTAACGGTATTATTCAGTGACAAGGACTAATTATGGATAGATACTTAAACATTAACCGTTTCGCGAAGAATAGTATTATTTACATATATATTGTGATGTAATTTTGATAATATCACCAACCCATTAGGTTCTTAAGAAATGGTGAATAGATTAATAAATTTATGAGGGCATATTAGTTTTAATAGTATAGCTATTAGCTATTGACAAGAATAAAATTAATTTAGATATGTGTCTTATAATTATTTAAAGAATATGACTCAAATTAAATTAGATAAGTCTCTAGCAGAGGATTTAATTACTTCAAAATTGAGGATTCTAAAGCAATATATTGACGAGATTTTAGCTCGCTGGAATGAATCCTCCTCTAAGGATTTTTTAGAGAAAGCACGTAAGGGAATTTATAAAAATGCAGAAGATGATGCAGTGGAATTGCATCAGTTATTGTTAGATTATACTAAATATCAAGAAATTTTAAAGCTAGTGGGTTAGTTAACGTAAAATCAAAAGGAAGGGAATGAAATCATGTAAGAGGATTTATTTCACATATCAACTACGTTATAATTTTTGTTTTTATTGTAAAAAACACTAATTGAATTAAAGAGTTCACCCATATTTTTTTGTTCTCGTTTACATAGTTGTCCTTCCTTTGGTGCTTGCCAATTTATTACATATTTTCTCCAATCAGAATCATTTAAGATTTTGGAATGAATTCCAAAAAATATAAGAATTTCTTTATCATTTACATGACCATTTTCGTTTTCGACAATAAGGTGAGGGACTTCATGCAAATATGTCCTTCCCGCAATCATGTAAGAAAGTAGAGAATGGTGTCCGTCAAATAAGATCCATTCCGAATACTTTGTTTTTACTAATTTAATATTTGGTAATCCACGTGGAGATAGGATTTCTTTTCCAGATTTTATTTGTTTAACCATAATTCTTATCTGGTCCATGCTTTTAATGCCATTAATATTATGCAGGTTTATAATATCTCTCAATAAAACTAGTTTTTTAACTTCTTTGATTGTCTCTTTTATTTTTGAACCTAATTCTTTTTCAAACTGATCTACAGTATCATAAATGGTAGTGTTTTTATTTCTTAAATGAACTTTTAATGATGAAATGCGAATTAAATTTCCATCTTTTGATTTATATGGATATATCAGTTTCACAAATCTATAATTCATCTGTATTAAAATTATATAGACTAATTTATAAAGCTTTTATGAGTGTTTTAACCAAATATTACTTCTTTCATTAATAACTAATAAAAAGTTATTTATACGATTCAATTTTGCCTGCTATTCTTTAATAAATTAATAAGAAACACTCTCTCCCTTATAATCAAGAATTTTGGGTAATAATGGAATAATGACGGAATATCCATGAATTAATAAGAAAGAGATCGTTATACCAAATTATGGTAATAGTACGAAGAGAAGGAGTTCTCCTAGAAGCAACTGAGAACGAGTTTGAAAATCAAGCAGTCTTAAACCCTACTGTGATTCAGCAAGGAGATACCTTACATTTATTCTATCGCGCTGTAAAAGAAGGAAATTATTCAAGTATTGGTTATTGTAAATTGAAAGGACCCATGAGTATCGTAGAAAGGAAAAAGAGTCCTATTTTGTTTCCTGAACATGATTATGAAATACATGGTACAGAAGATCCTAGAATCGTTTTTCTTGATGATACATATTTCATGTTTTACACGGCCTATGATGGAAGTAATGCGTTATTAGCATATGCATCTAGTAAAGATTTAAAAAATTGGGAAAAACATGGAATAATTTCAGCTAAAATGAGATACGATGAAGCAGGGCGATTTTTCCGCTTATCAAAACTTAAAGAAAAGTATTATTTCTTTATATCATATTATAAGGATGTCGTTGCCGAAGATGTACTCTTATGGGAAAAAGATTCATTCATTTTACCAAAAAAATATAATAATAAGTTTGTACTGTTCCATAGAATATTACCTGATATTCAAATTGTTTGTTTCGATGATTTTAAAGATTTGACAATCGATTTCTGGAAGGATTATCTAAAGACGTTAGGCGATAATGTTTTAATGGAGCCAAAATTTGGATACGAATCAAGAAATATCGGTGCTGGAGCACCATTAATAGAAACTGAAAGAGGTTGGCTCATGTTATATCATTCTGTAGAGGATTCTAATAAAGGTAAGGTGTATCACGCAAGTGCCGCCCTCCTTGATAAACAAAATCCGTTTAAGGTAATAGGACGACTTAAAGAACCTCTTTTTTCGCCAACCGAAGATTATGAAAAATTTGGAGATGTAAATAATGTTGTTTTCCCCACAGGCACCGCAATATTTGGAGATAGACTATATATTTATTATGGTGCCGCTGATAAGAGAATAGCCGTAGCATCGGTAAATTTGCACAGACTTCTTCACGAACTCTTGGCATCTGAAGTAGAAGTTGGGATTGGTTTTTTAGCAGGACAGATTTTTAATCTTACAATTAAAGAAGAAAAAAGCTTAACTCAACTTAAGAATTTATTGCATCAAAACGAAAAAGTTTTACTGATGGCAATTGGTTGGTTAACAAGGGAAAATAAGATTCTGTGTAGATTTAATTCAGACGATTTATTCGTTAGATCAATAGAGTAATTGCAAATAGTAAAATAGTTCAAATATTTTATTCTTAATTCAATTATTAGCCTAATTATTTAAATCATTAAAGTTATAAAATAATATGAAAAGGTATCCAAATCTAAAAACTATTGCTTTTATTGGTAATTATTTACCAAGGAAATGTGGAATTGCAACTTTTACTAAAGATTTGTTAAATGCTGTATCTACTGAAGCACCTCAATTAGAATGCTGGGCGTTGGCAATGAACGATATTGTTCAAGGATATCCTTATCCAAATCAAGTTCGTTTTGAATTGAATGCTAATCGAATTACAGATTACACATTAGCTGCCGAATATCTTAATGTAAATAAAGTTGATATTGTTTGTCTTCAACATGAATTTGGAATATATGGAGGAGAATATGGTAGTCATATTTTAACTTTACTTAAAAATCTTAGAATGCCTATTGTTACAACATTACATACTCTTTTACCAAATCCTAATCTAAAACAAAAAGAAATAATCAATACAATAGTAAAAATTTCAGATCGAATAGTTGTTATGAGTAAAAAGGCAGAGATGTTTCTAAAAGATAATTATAACGTTTCTAGGGAAAAGATAAATTTAGTCCCTCATGGGATTCCAGATTTTTCATTTATAGATCCAAATTTTTTTAAAGACCAGTTTGGAGTAGAAGGAAAAAAAGTACTAATGACATTTGGGTTGATTAGTCCTAGTAAAGGAATAGAAATAATGATTGAAGCCTTACCAGATATTATTAGGAAATATCCTGACGTTATATATATAGTTTTAGGTGCTACTCATCCAAATTTAAAGAAAGAGCAAGGTGAATCATATCGCCATTTTCTTCAAATAAAAGCTAGAGAGTTAGGTGTGGAAGACCATATAATATTCCATAACAGATTTGTAGAATTAAAAGAATTATGTGAATTCTTAGGAGCGGCAGATATCTATATAACTCCATATTTGAATAAAGAACAAATTGTTTCTGGAACATTAGCTTATGCACTTGGAGCGGGTAAAGCTATTATTTCTACACCTTATTGGTATGCTGAGGAAATTTTAGCTGATGGAAAAGGGATAATAGTTCCTTTCAACGACTCTAAATCTATAGCTAATCAAATTTGCTTTTTACTAAAGAATGAAGTTGAAAGGCATAATATGAGGAAGAATGCCTATATGTTCGCGAGAAATATGATTTGGAAAGAAGTTGCTAGAAAATATCTAGATATTTTTGATGATGTTAAAGAAAATCGATTATTACATCCAAAAACTGTATTTCAGAAGAAATATTTGAGATTTACTCCATTTGAAATGCCATATCCTAAATTTGAGCATCTTTTTCGTTTAACGGATGATGTTGGCATCTTACAACATGCAAATTATATAATACCAAATCGTATTCATGGTTATTCCACAGATGATAATGCTAGAGCACTAGTAGCAGTATTAATTGCTCAAAAATTATCATTTGAAGAAGAATTTTTGAGAAATTTTGGATATAGGTATTTAAGCTTTTTATTATATGCTTTTAATGAAGAAAATAACCGGTTTCGCAATTTTATGGGTTATGATCGTAAATGGATTGAAGGGATGGGATCTGAAGACTGTCATGGTCGAGCAATCTGGGCTCTGGGCGTGACAGTCGCATTATCAGAGAAAAGAGAAACAAGTGACATTGTTTTAGATATTTTTGAAAAGGCTGTGAGTAATTTATCGGACTTTAATTCTCCACGTGCCTTAGCTTTTGGTTTAGTAGGAATTCATGCTTATTTAGAAAGATTCAGTGGAGATATTAAAATTAAACGATTTAGAAAAGAAATCGCTGAGAAATTATTTTCTTTTTATAGCAAAAATGCTTCAGATGATTGGCCTTGGATTGAAGATATGCTGGCCTATGATAATGGAAAGATTCCACATGCTCTGATAATGTCTGGACAATGGTTACAACGAGGAGATATGATCGAAGCAGGACTAAGATCATTAGATTGGTTAATTCAAACTCAAACTAATAAAAAAGGACAATTTTCTCCTATAGGGAATAATGGTTGGTATCCTAAAAATGGAGAAAAAGCAAGATTTGATCAACAACCAATCGAAGCCCAAAGTGTTCTTGAAGCATGTATTGAGGCTTATAAAAGCACTCAAGATAAAAAATGGATTGTTAATGCACGTCGTTGTTTAGAATGGTATTTAGGACGGAATGATATGAATCTTTCTCTTTACGATTATAAAACTGGAGGGTGTTATGATAGTATAACCCCCACTGGAATAAACAGAAATCAAGGAGCAGAATCTACTATAGCCTGTTTACTTTCTTTTTTAAATATGTATTCATTAGATAATATAACAGAAATAGATTTAGGATTAAAAATAAGTGAAAGTGAATAATTTTTCAAATCAACCAATTGTAATCATAAGCTCATAGCCCCCACGATGGTGTTGGAGAATATTCTCTAAACATGAATCAAGAGCCCGAATCATTAATTTCTTACTTGCTTGCTAGACTTTCACTTCAAATATTAAAAGGTTCTATTGCTTGTTAGTATTTATGAACAATAACCGTTTCGCGAAGATTCATATTCTCTCAATATATATAGAGATATTATGCAGTATATTATGGTGAAGACGTATTAACCTTTAAACCTCTTTTGAAGTGTTTTTTTGTGTAATATAAAGGCAAGGAAAAGAAAGCCAAATCCAAAAATCATCAAAAAACCAAAATCAATAAACAATCCTAAAGAACCAAATGCGCTCATTTTTCCAAGACCAATATTTAGAATATCTAAGAAATATGTTAAAGGCGAGATAAACACATTTGGGGTTAATGTAATAGGCATAAATAATGGACTGATGAATATTAAGGGAAATTTAATTAAAATCGTCAGAATCATAGTCGAGGCGGGTGTATCTGTTGGAGGTGCTGAAAGAATTAAGCTAAATGAAGAGAATGAAAATGCTGCCAAAACTATCCCAGGTATCAAGATCAATAAATTAATGCTTTTCCATAGCTCAAAGAACACTATGCCTAATAAGAGAGGAACTATGGAAAATATACATCCAAAGATGAATGAGCTCCAGACATTTCCAAGGAGTATTGTTCTTATAGAAACGGGACAGGTTATTAATCGTTCCAGCGTTTTTTGTCTCGTTTCCCAGGGGAACACTACTGGACCAATAGAAGTCGATGTTAAAAAAAGCACCATTGCCATTAAGCCTGAAATGATGTAAACTGGGATAATATGTCTTCCAACGGTAAATGCCAGAAAGAGCATAATTGGAAAGAGAATCCCTTGGATGACCACTGGACCTTTATTATAATATATGCGTAAATCCTTCTTACTGATTGCGAAAGAGCGTTTAATTTGGATAGTAAAGTTTTCAAATTTAGTTTTTACTTCAAAAATCTCTTCTTTAATTGCTCATCCCTCCATTAATTGCGTTAATAAATACTTCTTCTAGTGATGGTTCTGGAGTATTGATCTTTTTAATCTTAATATTCTTTGATTTGGTAAGGTTAACTAACTGTTCAATCGCGTTATCTAAATCCTTGACGGTAATATGATAATAATCTTTTATTTTTTTGACAGAATTAATCTCGGGTAATTGTTCAATTTCAGAAAGCGCAATATCTTTCGAAAGATGGAGAGTAATGGATTGGTATTCTTTTTCTATGGTTCGTAAATTCTGAGGTGTATCCAGTTTTATGATTTTACCTTTATTGATTATTGCAATCCTATCACATAATTCATTTGCGATATCCATATTGTGGGTTGTTAAAAAGATTGTTAAACCATTTTTATTATATTCTTTTATTAAATTTTTTATAATAATACTGGATTGTACATCTAAGCCAGAAGTAGGCTCATCTAAGAACAGAACCTTCGGTTCACTCATAAGCGCCATACATAACAGCAATCTCTGCTTCATTCCTTTCGAATATTTTTTTGCCAAGCTGTCTTTTCTCTCAAATAATTCAAATTTCTTAAGAAGATTCAAGGCTCTCTTTTTTCGTTGTTCTTTAGGAATGCTGTACAGTTCACCAATAAATTCAAGATTTTTTAATCCCGTTAAATCCATATAGACATTAGCCTCTTCTGGAACATTCCCAAGAATCTGTTTAATCAGAATCTGGTTTTTCCATATATTTTTTCCATAAATCTCTATAATACCTTGGGTGGGTTTCAATACTCCAGTCATCATTCGGATTGTGGTTGTTTTTCCCGCCCCATTGGGACCAAGAAATCCAAAAATTTCTCCTCCTTCTACAGAAAAGCTTACATCATCAACAGCTTTAATTTCATCAAAATGTTTAGAGAGATTACTGACACGAATAACGCTTGAACTCATTCATAGAACACCTCTTCTAAAATAATGTTTTAATAATTTTAACTTTTTTCTATTCATTTGATTAGATTATATTTGTGCTATTCTTTATTTTCTTCTTCTATTTGAACATGCTTAATACACCATGAATTTTCCCAACGGATTATTCTGGGTATTTGGAGCGCTTAATGATAGTATACGTCCCTAGCGAACTGAAAATTATAAATATTATAATATGGGTAAATGCGTTGCATCTCCAAATATGGTCAAATACGGAAGAGACATATTCTTAGATAAGGCAAAAACCGCCAGAATAAACACGTAATTAAAATTAATTTTTTACAATTCTTTTTTTAATTCCAACGGGAATGAAACTAATTAACTTTATTTAAGTATGAAGTGAATATAAACTAATTATGAATGAAATTCAAACCGAAGCTGAACGAGTAGTAGAATTTCGATTATCAAAGAGGAAGTTTATTTTTAATTTGTTAAAGTTAATGCCCACAATGAGAAGGATTAGGAAAAGGGCTGAACAAATACTCCTTGAAACAGAACCACAAAAGCTTAGAGCTGAAGTCCCAAACTCAGTTCAGATTCAGAAAGACCTAGAAGCTATATGTAAAGTTCCACACCGGAGAATTGGTACGGAATACGCTCATGAGATTGAGGATTTTTTAGTAAATAAATGTAAAGAATTGGGATTGGAATCTGTTAAAAAGGAACCTGTGGACGTTATTAATTGGAGTGCTAAAAACTGGAAATTAACCATAACAACGGAAAGTGAGGAGATAGAAGTTCCAAGCTTTTACATGCTTAATTCTGGATTTACAGCGGAGGATGGTATAACTGCACCCTTGGTATATGTTGAAACGGGGGAAGAGAAAGATTTTAAGAAAAACGATGTCCGAGATAAGATTGTAGTCGCGGATATTGAATGTCCCAGCTTACCTTTAGGGAAATTATTAAAATTAACTAAGCTATTCTATTTATCGGATCCTTCAAAATCAATTGATGCTACCACTGAGCTCATCTTAACATTTGTATTAGCTAACTTACCTCCTCAAGCTTTAGGAGGAAAAAGACGAGAGGATTCGGTGTACTGGCGTGCGTATGATAGAGGTGCGTTGGGATTGGTATTAATTTTACGGGATTATCCCTCAAACATTAATAGCCATTGGGGTCCGTATGATGGGGTCATGAAACCGATTCCGGCATTATTTGTTGGGAAATATGATGGCATGAAGGTTCGGGAGATACTAAGGGATGGAGGTGCTCAAAGTACATTAGTTTTGGAAGGATCTCAAGAACCAAGCGTTGCACATAATATTTGGGGTATTTTACCGGGAAATTCGGAGGAAATGATAATGATTTCAACTCATCATGATTCGGCTTTTAAGGGAGCCTCTGAGGATGGTACCGGAGTAGCGATGGTATTAGCTCAGCTAAGAGCATGGTCAAAAGTTCCGAAAGAAAAACGTCCAAGAACGCTGCTCTTTTGTTTAACAGTAGGGCATTTATATGGCGGGATAGGTGCTGAATCATTTGCCATTAAATATAAAGATACCCTATTAAAAAATGTACTTGTAGATTTAAACTTAGAGCATCTGTGTGCTAAAGAAGTTGAAGAAGATCCTATTAGTCATGATTTTAGACTAACTAACAATTTATCTATCGGAGCTCTTTTTATCACCCGAAATGAACATCTTGTAGCCCCGGTTATTAAAGCCTGTAGAGATTATGATATTGAGAGGATGATGTTAATTCCTGATAATTTTTTCGCAACCCCTCCAATCGGAGAAGCGGGTCATTTTGCCATGAAAGCAGATTTAAACGTTATCCATTGGATTAGATCACCGTATTATCTGTTGACATCAGAGGATACTCTTGACAAGATAGATATGGATAAACTCCATTCTACAGCACAATGTATATCTGATTTAATCGTTGATTTAATGTATATCCCCAAAAGTTATTATTAAACTAATTTTCGCTTCAGAAATCTGGTAAGAATTCAGTATTAACTCTATATAAACAGTTATTATCGTATTGAGAATTATAATTACATATTTATATTTGGGTTACTATATTAAAACATAGAAGCGCATCTAAGCGCGATAAGTTGTTCTTTAAGTTTTTCTAAAAACCGAAGTAGAATACTAATATTTTAAAAAAGTTGTTATAGTAAAATGATTGATGAAGAACGAATTGATATAAATCCAGAAATATGTCATGGTAAACCTCGTATTAAAGGGACAAGAATCATGATATCACTTATTCTTGAATGGTTAGAAACAGGGAAAACTTTTGAGGAGATTATAGATTCATATCCACAATTAACTAAAGATGATATATCCGCTGCTATTAGGTATGCACGAAAGTATATCGAGGAAGAAAGTAGTGCCAGTATCACATAAGTTAAGATTTTTATTAGATGAGAATGTGTCCTCTAAATTAAAGAACCAATTAGTTTTAAATGGACATGAAGTCAAAACGGTTCAAGATTTAAATAGAAGAGGAGTTAAAAATAGTGAATTAATGGAACTTGCAAGGGTTGAGAAACGCATCCTAATTACTTACGATAAAGATTTTGTTTATTTTAAGCATAGATTTGATAATTATTTGATTATTATCGATATTCACCCTTTAATTGACGAAAATGTAATACCCATATTTCAAAATTTTCTTAAAACACTCGATTTTAGCATTCTGAAAGATAATTTCATCATTCTGAAAAAAGAAAAAATTCTACTTAAAAAAAAGGATTAAATATTATTCCGTTAATATAATTAGCATTGTGCTAATCTCGGAATTAATTCTTCAATAGTCATTTGAATGAGATGAAAAATGCAATCCATAAATAATAATAGTAATACTAAATTATGAAATAGTATGAATTATTAAATGTTAATAAAGAGCACTATGTCTGAGTATATAATAAGACCAATTGGTATCGTAAAGAGTAAAGCAGATAAGGAAGTCCTAAAATATTCAAACAAAGACATCAAATTAGATTTTGATGCTGCCGTAAGTCAAGGAACTGATTTGCAAAAATCTGAGATTATAATAAATAAAGAATACGTAGACTGCTTAGATGGGATTGAAGAGTTTTCTCACATCGTTGTATTGTTCTGGACTAATAAAGTTCCTGATAATGCGCGCCAAATTAAAAAAGTACATCCAGCAGGATTAAAAGAAATGCCAATTAAGGGAATCTTTGCCACACGATCTCCTGTAAGACCAAATCCAATTTGTAAAACAACTGTTAAACTAATTGAAAGAAAAGGGGCAACATTAATTGTGGAGGGATTAGATGCCATAGATAATACACCTGTGGTTGATATAAAGCCCCATATCCCGTTTTATGATTCCCCTCTAAATGTCAAATTAGCAGATTGGATGTATCATTTGATGCAGAATTTGAAGAAATTAACAAGTTCCCTAGAGTTAAACGAATCTTCAAACCCATATTCTATTGATATTCGCTTACATCCTTGTATAAGTCCCGAACAACAAAGAAGTGAACAATAATTCTAAAATTTAAGAAAATATATATTTTCTAGTAAGAGTTATACTTTCTTAGGAAGAGATACTTTCTTTTTAATTTAAGAGTAATGATGTTTCCTAAGGAATCATTTAACTTCTTATCGGGATTATAAATAGCATCAATTATATCTTCTTTTGTAATTCCTCTAATTCTCATTCGGACTTAAAGCAAAAAAATTTCCTTATTTGAACAGGGTTTACCACAGAAAGGGATTTATATTGAAAGAAAAGTGAATTCCCTTGGTATTTGCTATTGTGAATAGGAAAAATTTATAGGGGCAAGAACTATTTTAACTATTAGCCGATGATGAAAAGGCATTTGGGTGAGAACTTGACATGGACGTGTTAAAAGTTCAATGATATGGAGTTATACTTCTGAGGCGATTTTATTTTAGGGAAGGTTTTATCTGTTACAGTCCCTAATTATAAAGGGAACATGGTTGATGAAGGTTTTAAAAAGTAAATTTTTATTATTTTTTTTGAATACATCGAATTTTACCTTGAAGAATACTTCCCACACAACCATTACACGAAATGCATTCAGATTTTAATTCACCAATTCCTTTAAACCACTTATTTGGGAGATCTGGTTCTCTAATTAGTGGGCGACTGAGTGCGATAAAATCCACATATCCTTCTTTTAAGATATCTTCAATTACTTCTAATGATCTTAATCCTCCGACCAAGATTAAAGGTTTATTAATTACTGGCTTAATTTCCTTAGCGTATGGTAAATGATATGCCTCTTTATTTTTAGATAATATATCAACGCGACTTTCTGGTAACATTGCCGGCATCCATCCTAGTTCTTCTTTACTCTTTAATGCCACTTCCCACATTCCTCCACTAATTTCGATGGCTGCAAACCCCATTTTTGAGAGGATCGATGCAATCTTCTTAGAATCATGTATATTGATTCCATCTTCTATATAATCAACAGCATTTATCTTAATCATAATTGGAAAATCTTTTCCAACTCGTTTTACAATTTCATTGTAAATTTCCTTTATAATTCTCGTCCTATTTTCAATCGATCCTCCATATTCATCTGTTCTTTTATTTGTATGGGGAGATAAAAATTCACTTAAGAGATAACCATGAGCTGCATGGAGTTGAATCGCATCAAAACCCGCTTCCTTTCCTCTTCTTGTAGCTTCTGCAAAAGCTATTATAGTTTCCTTTATTTCATCGATTGTCATTTTGCGGGGCATATTGTTGCTCATAGGTTCTAGAATTGCAGATGGAGCAATAGGTTCTAGACCTATCGTCATTGATTGACGACCATTATGAGCAAGTTGTATAGCTGCTTTACATCCATCTCCATTTTCATGAATGGTGTCAGCAATCCTTTTTAAACCTGGAATTAAATCATCTCTATCTATACCTAATTGATTTGGATATCCGTGTCCACTGGGGTGTACGTAAGAAAGTCCAGTCACAATTAATCCCACTCCACCTTTAGCCAATACTTTATAGAATTCGACAAGTTCATTATTAACATTACCATCTTCTGAAGCCATGCGGGTAAATGTTGCTGATCTCACTAGCCTGTTTTTAATTAAGATATTCCCAATTTCTTTAGGTTCCTTAATTAGGAGTTTAGACAATTAAGATAACCTCATTATCCTTTAAAAAATAAATTTTAATTTTTTTTAAATATTAATCGATGTTAAACATTTTAACCTCATTGTATATAAAATTTAACAAGATATTTTTAAATATATTTATCATTCTTCGATTAGATTGGCTAAGTTTAGGAGAAATATATGATATTGAATAACTTTCTTTAAATACATCTTTTTCTGGCGCAGTTCCTAATTATAAAGTGATTTGTCCTGGACTAAACACCGTTTGATTTGCGATTAACTGTTCAGGTACTCCAGCTCCAAGCATAAGACAAGTTAATATATAGAAACAATTCTTAACACCATCACCAGTTTTTGCTGAGGTTTCCATATAAAAGAGATTGAAAGCTCTAGTGAAATTATTAATTTCTCCTATAGAAACCGATCTCTGGTCAGCTAAATCGCTTTTACTACCTACCAACAATAGGGGTATTTCAAATTTTATATTTGTACGCACTTCTTCAATCCATTGAGGAAGATGCTCAAAACTAGCATAATTTGTAACATCGTAAACTAAAACGGCTCCTAAAGATCCCTGATAATACATAGGTCTTATATGACCGAATCGTTCCTGTCCCCCCGTGTCCCATAGTTGCAATTTACACGTAATTACGCCTTCAGTTGTTTCTATGGTTATAGTTTTAACATGGAAATCTACTCCAATGGTCATTTTATAATCTTCGGTAAAAATACCTTTTGAAAATCTCCGAGATAGAGATGTTTTACCTACTCCTCCATCTCCTATAACAATCGACTTAAAAAGATAATCATACTCTTCAGACATTATACATCAACAATAGAGATTTCTTTTGTTTAATAAATTAAGTTTAGATAATATTGATTTATAATTTTTTATTTAAGAGATAATACTTATTTTTAAGTTCTACAAATAGGATTCAATCTTTTAATCTCAGTTATTTTACGAAAAAAGAATGTCTTTATTTTTTCTAATCTTACTTCTTTTTTTTATTATGATCCCCAAGCTATACTTCCTTAGGAAATGTTCTTAATTTTAGAATAGTTTCATCTCCCTTGGCCCAGTTCTTCAAATTAGCCAATCTTTCACCATGATCACCATGTTCTGGATGATCGAATGCTTGTTGAAGCTCCGTACAGGGTAGATCTGGGCAAAAACCACAATGAAGATATCCTTTATTATAACAACATTTTGCTACCGCACATTCTCCATAGAACATCTCGCCTTTACATGCTTGGCATCCCAAGCAGTTAACTTTTTCTTTCCATTCGCATATCCCACAATATGCTCCACACATACCTATTTGTTCCTTATCCATTAGTCAACAACACTTCTTTCAGTTAGTATTGGGTAGTATTTACTTCCATAATTATATTATTGATTTTTTAAAATCTATTTTTTGAGTACATTTAGCATTAATTCTTAAAATTTAACTTTAACGCTTAGAGAAAAGCTTATTATTCACTGAAAATAAATTGTTTTAGGAGTAGTTCTTGTACGAATTGATTTGCTTAAATTTATAGCAAAAGACCATATATCCTCATCCCTGGATGTGTCTTTTTCTGCTAGTTTTAGTGATTTTTTAATCGCTTTAATTGTCGTAGCGCGAGTTATCTGTTTGTTTGTTTTAGATTTTTGATTTAAATAGCTTTGAACACTTTCTTTCATTTGTTCTAATCCAATTTCAACAATAACAGCAGGTTTAACTTCTACTGTTGTTGTTCTGGCATCATTTAACATTAATCTTGTTAGCGCTTCGAAAGCCGCTTCGACGTTCTCTCCCGTTTTAGTGCTAATTTCAATAAACCCATCAACTCCCCTTGATTTCGCAATTTTTATTCCTTCCGAACCAGATACTTCTCGGTTTTCTGCCATATCTGCTTTTCCCCCTACAACAATTATAGGAAATGTATCCTCCTTTCTGATTTCTTTTTTTATTACTGTCAACCAATCATCTATATGAGCAATTGAAGAGTAATTTGTAATATCATACATAAAGATTCCCCCTCTTGCGCCTCTTACATAAGTGGGTAGTAAAAATCGGAATCTTTCTTCTCCACCAAAATCCCATATTTGTAACTTAACTTTTTGTTTATCCACAATTAGGCTTTTAACTTCAAAATCTACACCTATTGTC
>Ga0307433_1000903_pt1 | contig 18919 bp, 16 predicted proteins | sample SalMarWE160210MG_FD_202166 | JGI IMG/M metagenome (GOLD analysis project Ga0307433, IMG submission 202166) | Salt marsh sediment microbial communities from the Plum Island Ecosystem LTER, Massachusetts, United States - WE1603-210 | ecosystem: Environmental > Aquatic > Marine > Intertidal zone >... | reverse complement strand
TTATCAATAGGTCTTTCAGCAGCTATATTAAATAAGTTATTTTATTCAACAAGAAATTTAAAAGAAGGAAAAGATAAACGTATATATGCGCTTCATTTGATATTATACATTTCAATTACAATTAGCATATTGGTTGTTATGACGATCTTTACAATCTATATTTTCAGCTTACCTATTTTTTAATCAATTTATATCAGAGGAATCTCATGGTAGATTTAAGTTGGGATAATAAAAAAAATATTCAGCACGATTTAGTTAAATTAAGAAACGACTATTTAAATAAATTTCAAATAATAGACGAAAATTCATGTAGTAATGAAAATTTACAATCAAATTATAAAAATAATGAAAGCTGGTATAATACGCTATTTTGGGGAGAAAATATAAACGTATTGAGTTATTTATTAAACTTCTTCGAAAGAAAAATTGATTTAATCTACATTGACCCCCCGTTTTTTACTGGTGATGATTTCTATATAAATATTTCAAAGAATGGACAGAATTATCATTCAGTCGCATATTCAGATCATTGGGATAAAGATTTTGATTCATATTTACAAATGTTATATGAAAGAATAGTGATATTCAAAAAGCTATTATCAAAAAAAGGATTATTGTTTATTCACTTAGATTGGCATGCTGTACATTATATTAAATTAATACTCGATGAAGTGTTCGGAAAGAATAGATTTGTAAATAATATCATTTGGTATTATTATAATAAATACTCTGCGGGGAAAAAAAATCTCCCCAGGGCGCATGATGATATATTAGTATATTCAAAATCAAATGCCTATATATTGAATGAAATCAGAATTCAAAGAGATAAACCAAGGAAACAATTAAGAAGAAAAATGGTTAATGGCGTTTTAAAGAATGTAAAAGATAAAGAAGGACATGTAGTGTATAGGATTGTATCTGATAAAAAAATAGACGATGTATGGAAGATCCCTTGTTTACAACCTGCTTCAAAGGAATGGACAGGATTTCCAAATCAGAAACATCAGAAATTGCTTGAAATGATTATAAAATTGGGAAGTAATAAAAATGATCTCATCGCTGACTTCTTTTGTGGATCAGGTACTACTTTAGTAATCGCTGAGAAATTAAATAGAAGATGGATTGGATGTGATATTTCAGAATATGCTATTTATCTTACTCGCAAACGCATTCTAAATTTTCATAAGAAAAACACAGAAAAAGGAATAAGTTACTATCCTTTTCAAATAAAAGCTATTTTAGATGAGCAAAAAAAAGAAATCTTGAATTCTGGATTTTTCAATGAAGATTTTGAGATTAAAAGAAAAAAATAGTTCAATAATAATAAATTTCCCAACCTAAATAATTTGAAAGCGCTTCATATATGATATCCCCTACTTTATTGAGCGAAGCAGCGACATGGTGGGCAAAACCTTCTTTACATAATACTTTCAATATCTCTTGCAAGTTAGGAATCTCAATTACACCATAACCACCAAAAGTATCCAAAGGGTCATCAGTGTAATTGCCCTCTAATAAGAGAGTTTTAATATTTCCATATATATCATCTGTTTCGACTCTCAGTAGAGTACATGGCTCAGTTTTTATCCTCCCCTGAATAGCACCGAAAGTTACCTCAGCACCTTTTTGATCTGATATGATTGGATGAATTGTCATCTTAGTGTCTTTAAAGAAAGATTTAGGAAGATTACTACAATGAAAAAGCACCATTTTGTTTGGATCATTACCATAATTATTATTCCAGTCTAAAATGGCAGAAGGTTTTCCCGAAGCAAGTTGTAAAATAAACATTCCTATTAACCCCGAAATATCTACTTCACACGCTGCTGGAACTAAATCGCCATTAAAATACATCTTATTAGATAATCAGTGAATTATTGCTTTTTTTCTTTAAATATAATCATTATTTGAAAGTTATGAAGATTAGAAGGAGATAAAAACATGAATATTATATATGATGACTCCTATTCGGATGAGGAAAACGAAGATGTCACCTGGAGATTTCAGAAAATTGATGCATTTAAGGAGATTGAAGACTTTTCCCGACAAATACGTTCCCTTCTAAATTACAAGGAACAAATAGTTAAGTATCGATTTCGAAACTCTTTCACTCTACCAGTGCATCGTGATCTAACCCAACTCCTTAAGGATAAGGATAGCTTGCGAGGTGTTGCATTAAAATTTATCAATATTCTTCGAGAGATCAAGAAAAATGCTGAATCAATTGAACATGGGATTCAGAATCATACCATGAATCCTAATAGTTCGATTTTACGACAACTGATTGAAGTGATGACAAAATTATTCATTCTGATCCACAAATTTTCCGAGCAGGAATTACATGACTATCCACACCTTCTTAAACTCGTTATATCCCTTGCGCGAGAAGCATATTTGGTGAAAAAATTTTTGGATCTCGATATTGAAGAGTTTCTATTGGAATTGGAACTGAGTTATGAAGGATTGGAAGATGAGATGGAAGAGATGCTCTCTCTACGGGATCATATAAAACATGCACATGTACAAAAACAATTGGAGGAACGATTAAGCTCATGACCGATCATTCACACGTATCGCGGAAAAACGTGGGGGATGATCGAATTGCCCTCTGCCCTATATTTGGATGCGAATTCATGAAAAGAGTGAAACCCCTCAAGTTAGGATTTTTCGGGTTTGGAAAGTATCCAAAATGCAAGAAACATCACGTTCCACTTGTCTATATTAATGAATATATCGGGGAATTCGTAGATGGAGCATTGGCATGCTTGTTTGATAAAGCAGGGCTTCCTTCAAGCGAACTTATATCAATGGTATCCTCAAAATATCCTGATGAGTTGCAATATTTCATACATGGTTGGGTATATTGCATCACAACGGGAAGGGGAGCACCTATTATTTCCCAATACTTGGATTCTATTTCGAAAATATACTTGAAAAAACTTAATAGAAAGCAGGCTAAGGCACTAAAAAAAGGTGCTTTAGGAAAGAATACAGGGAAATACCAATCCCTAAAGGAGGGACTAAAAATAATCGCCAACGAGTATGCTCGCGTCCTCAAGCATCTACGGGTGCATTCTGAAGTTTTAGTGAACGTAAAAAGCTTAAAATCATTATCAAGTGGACTTAGACATAACTTGAATAAATGGCAGAACAAAATCATCAAGTTATATTTGAGTAAAAATCCCTTCGAGAATGCAGAAATGAAAAATCTTACCGAAATCAAGCGATACTACGATCAGATTCTCAATGTGAGTACATGCCGTTGTCTTATTGGGATGAATACTGCGATCAAAAAGATTAAATTAACCGCATTTGATCGGTTTTCTGCTTATGAAGAGTTTTATTCAGAGGGAATTACTAACAAGTTTAAAAGATCTGATTTAGAAAATTTAAAAAGAGTAAATAACAATAAAAACGAAAATGTTAGGGTTCTTGTTGTTGAAGAAAAAGTGTTGCCGAGAAATATAAAAGAGAATGAAGAAAATATTAATCCAGAAATCCGATTAATTGAAGAACTTATTAATTTAATTTACAAATTTGAAGAGGAAATCGTAGGGTTTTCAAATCTTGCAGAATTCAATATTATTCTCGATTTAAAAAATGGAAAAACTCTTCGTCGTTTTAGAGATAAGATTACTGCATCTAACTTATCGAAAATTCTTGGTATTAGTTTAGATACAGCTAAATTATGGTTGCGAATATTAGAAGATCCCAACAAGAACTCTATAAACATAAAGATTCGAAGAATAACGTTTAAAAAAGTTTGTGAACATTTAAAGAAATTTTGTGATATAGACGAATTTTATAAGTCAGTCTCCGAAGTGCTGGAAGTTTATCGGAATATTAGGTATGAGGTTGAATTTTTAGACAAATTGTTGACTATATTTAACAATTATATCAAAGGAGGAGGAGGGAAATCATGGCTTTCGACCATCCTTCAAAAAAGTAGGGCGTATATATTTGATCTAGAAACTCGTCGGGGAGACGGGGGAAAAGGCGGTCCCGAACATTATGCAAAATATTTCAATTTGCTAACTAATATTCATCTAATTGATGAGAGGAGAGTAGAATTATTTAATGGGGTCAGTATCAATAATCTGAAAGCTGAATGTCGCGCGTTTATTTTCGAGGAAATGAAAAAGAGGAATATGATGACAGATTTATGTAAGTCCAAATATTCCAGAAGAATTGTCCGCACTGAAAATAAAGAGTTGTTTGATATTGTAATTTTCTCGCTAGTAGCTCTCACTAAAATAGAAAGAGCTAGTAGTTGGAATACAGAATTTGTATATGATTATACAAATTTAAGCAGATTAATTTCCAAGAAAAATCATAGAGATTTTCTTACAGGTAAATTCAGAGAGGGATATATCCTAGCTAAAACCGAAGGAAGGAGATTAATTGAAGAAATTAGGAAAGGTTTCTTTAAAGCGCCTAAGGCATGCCATGATGCAATATATAGGATTAAGGTACATATCAATTATCCTCGTTGGAGGAAATATGAAAAACATTTTATTGATTTAAGACGGATGCAGAATAAAGAGATTTTAGATTTGAATTTAGGGCTGGATATATATGGTAGAGGGTTTATAGAGGATGCACGTCCTTTTATATCTAAAAATGGTGAGATTATCGGAGATAGATATGTATTTCGAACAACGCGTCATCATCTGGATGAAGATCAGAAACATTACCTGATTTTTGCCAACAGCTTGAATATATCCTTTAAAATTATTTTGCTTCCTACAGAATCTCATTGGAATCTTCATGCAAATAATAAAGAATTCAATAAAAACAAAATAATATTAAATGCGAGAATGAAACACCTATATAAATTAATTCATTCAAATAGCATAGCTAAAAAAAAAAGTACTCAGATAATCAAATCTGAATTTAAAAATGAGACCATTACGGTAGAGGGTCAAGAAATAACACTTTGGAATAAATTCCCAGATGATATTATAGAAGAATGGATAATTAGATGGAAAGCACGTAAGATCTTATCAGATAAAGATTTTTATGAAAAATTTTACCCAAAGTTTTATAAAAAACATTATGAACCACTTCTAAAAGATATTGAATTATATAGGATTAAAGATCCAAGATGTCAGCGACCTGAATTTTGGTATTGGTATTTTGGAATCTATTTAAAGCGAAATATATATCCCAAACCCATAACTTTTGACTCGTAAATAAAAAAATTCATCGAAATATAGATTATCTGAAGGAGTAATAATTATACCATAAACAAGCATTTAATAAACTATTAGTTTAGAAATTAAAATAAAAAGTAAATTAATTAATATCGGATAACATTCCAACCCAGATAAGTAGTAAGGGCTTCGTTCACAATTTCGGCAACTTCACTAAGTGAGGATGCAATATGATGAGCAAATCCTTCCTTACATAAGGTTTTAAGGATGGCTTGTAAATTGGGAATTTCCACAACCCCGTATCCTCCAAATGTATCTAAAGAATCTTCAGTATATTTACCTTCAACAAGTAATCCTTTAATATCTCCATAAAGGTCATCGGTTTCTATTCTAAGCAACGTACAAGGTTTTGCTTTAATCCTTCCTTGAATCGCACCAAATGTGTTTTCCTCACCATCATAATCTGCCATGATCGGGTGAACTGTCATCCTGGTATCTTTAAAAAATGATTTCGGAAGATTGCTACAATGAAATAGAACCATCTTGTTGGGATTATCTCCATAATTATTATTCCAATCTAAAATTGCTGAGGGTTTATTGGAAGCTAACTGCAATATGTACATTCCTATTAACCCCGAAATATCAACTTCACAAGCAGCAGGGACTAATCCTTCACTGAAGATGCTCATGACTGCACATGGCACGATTCCGAGGTTTAAAACTATAGAAGGCCAACATTGGAAAGCAAATCCATCTAATTCTTTTTCAATGACCCATTTTTCAACGACAACTGCTAGTTTTGCTAGTTTTAAAATACCATCTTCTGGAAAAGTAGTCGTTGATGTGTAACTTCTTATAAATTTAATCTTTTCTTCGACTTTTGAGTCATGGTCATCCAATCTATTAATTTGTCCAAAAATTTCCGAGAGGTCAATAGGTTCGATTGTAATTCCATTAAATTCTAGAATCTTTTCGCTATATCTAACAGTTTCAAAAGCATTGGGTCGAGTGCCAATTTGGCCAAATCTAGCATTCTTTAACTTTTTAACTATTTTACAGACTTTTTCAAATTTTTTCAGATCGGTCTTAAAAGATTCTGACTTAATTGCGCATGTGTGGGTTGTAGTGAGAGAATAAGGAATTCCATATTGATATAAAACGCTACAAGCGGAAATCTTGCCACAAAAAGCATCTCTTCTGTATTTCCTATCCATTTTTTCAATTTCATCAGAAGAAGCTTGAATTAAAACTGGAACATTAAGATCAGAAAGTTTGATAGAAACGGCAATTCCTTTTTCATCTCCAAAATTTGGGAGAATTACAAGGATTCCATCAATTTTATCTTTATTACGCTTAAACAATTCTGCACATTTTTTCGCATCTGAATATGTTTCTACGACTCCATATTTAGTATCTTCTTCATTTAAAATAATATAATCATATCCTAGTTCATCCATCACCTCAATAATTTCATTTCTTCCTTCTTTAGCAAGGTGATCAGGAAAAACATCTCGATTTCCTATGATTATCCCAAAAGTACTTCTTAGTTTTTGATATTTTATATTTGTAAATGCCATAAAAATCCCAATTTCTAATGCTTTGAATTATTAAATTTAATTCTTTGTTATATTTTACTTTTTTTCTAAAAATTAAAAATCGTCTAAAATTGTAATTTCTTGAAACGGATTATGATTTTTTACCACTTTCTAACATATTACTAATAAAAAACATATACAATTCATTATTTATTAAATCAAAAAATTTAATCTTTAAAGTTAAATTAATAAGTATAAGATTTATCGAAATTGGTTTTGAATAGATGAATTTCAAATCAAGTATAGTTCAAATAAAAAAAAGATTCTTAGAACTCTTGAAGTATCAAATATTTCGTTATGCTATAATTATTCATCTTTTTTATTTTATCGGTTCCTATATTTTATTCTTTTTAGGTTTAGAAGGAGATTTTCTTGTTTATTATGAAGCAGGAGATATTTTTCTTAAAGACATTAATACTCTGTATACTCATATGTATAAATTTCCTTTCAGGTATTTTCCATTATCTGCACTATTTTTCAGTCCTTTTTCTCTTTTAAGTTTAGAATTGTCTTTTATTATTTTTAATGCAGTTAACTTAATACTTAATATTTTAATATGTGTAATTCTCTATAAAATCATTATATTTATTAGACGTGATGAGAATGAGAAGGATGAGAAAAGAATTATAACTTATCTTAGTTTGTATTTAATAGGGTTCCCTCAAGTATCAAATTATGTTTTAGGGCAAATAAACCTATATCTTTCCCTATTAATTTTAATATCACTTTTTATCTTTTTAAAATACGATGGAATTAAATGGCAAATCATTGGAAGTTTCATTTTAGGAATTAGTTTTGTAATTAAACCTATTTCCATTTTCTTGATTCCCTTTTTGTTAATTATTAATTATGATATGAATACAAGAAAAATCAAATTTGATTTTAGAAAGAGTGCGATAAGAATAATTACTGTTTTAATTCCTTTAGCATTAAATGTGATTATCTTTTTTATTTATCCTAATTTATTAGAGGATTTCATATATACTAATTTTACAAGCGAATATGCTGCTACGATTAATCCCTCATTTAGTATAACAAAGCTTATTACAAATTTTTGTTCATTATATAATATCCCTTTTAATCAATTATTTATATTTATTGGAGTTTTATGTATTATAGGAGGGATTGGACTATTTTTATTTTTATATGCTAAGGATGAACAGCATTCAATCATTTATGGATATATACTAGGGATTATTATTATGTTTCTTGTATATTTTGATACTTGGGATCATCATATCTTAATTTTAACTCCGATATTAATAATTGTTATATTTGATTTGCCTAGGAAATCGGACATAACAAAAAAGTTTCTCAAACCTGGCTTTTACGTCTTAAATTTTCTCAATTTAGTGGGGTTTGGAATAGTAGGAATTCTTACTATCTCGTTTTTTCCTTATAACTTTGTAAGTACAGTTTTCATGTTATTAATTTTATATGGAATTGGTAAATATAGTTTATTAAAGAACTCTGTTAATCGAGATGATTGAATTCTATGGAAAGCATCATAGTTAGAAGAAAACAAATCCGAAAACATTTTGATTCAATAGCCTCTCAATATTCTAAAGAACTTCCCATTCATTATCAGAAATATTTACTTAAAAGAAAAATGTTTTTTATTTTAAAATATTGTGAAAATTTACATAATAAAATAGGTTTAGATATTGGTTGTGGACAAGGGATATATACACATTATTTAAATCAATATGTAAATAAAATGGTGGGAATTGATTTTTCTATTAATAATGTAAAAAACACAATTTTTAATTTTGCAGATAATAAATATGCTATTAATTCTGATGGTGGAAATCTCCCTCTTAAGTCAAATCATTTTGATTTTTGTTTTTGTATCAATGTATTACATCACATCCCCTCGATTGATTTACAGAAAAACTTTTTAGATGAGATGATTAGAGTAGTAAAACCAAAAGGAAAAATTTTTGTTTTTGATTTATCACAGAAAAATCCTCTATTTACCTTTTATTTAAAACATATTTTTCCAAAATTAAGAGCCATCGATGAGGGTGATGAATTATTTTTTAGTGAGAATGATATTATAAAATTGACAAGAAGTAAGTCAAAACCTATTGCCGTTGAATTTTATTCCTTCCTGCCTGATATTGTACCAAAATTCATAATGAATATCATTGTAAGGATTGAAATGTTAATAGAAAAAACAATATTTAAAAGATTTGCAATGCACCAAGTAATTGTGCTAAAAAAGAATAGTTCTATACGATAATGAACATTAAAAGTATAATTAATAATAAAAAAGAGCGATTTCGAGAACTCTTAGATCATAAAATATTTCGATATGCTATTATAGTTCATTCTTTTTACTTTATCCTTTCATTTGTGTTATTCTTTACCTTTTTTTACAATCAAAATGATTTTATAGTCTTCTATACGTCAGGAAAAGCAATTTTCCAAGACATCACCAATCTCTATAGTCAAGAAAATTATTATATTCATTTTAGGTATTTCCCATTATCAGCAATATTTTATATTCCCTTTTCTCTATTTAACCTTGATTTAGGGTATATTCTTTTCTCTTTTTTTAATTTATTTCTTACTTTTCTCACTTGTATTATTTTATATAAAATTATTTTTTTTATTCGAGGAGATGATCATGAGAAAGGAGATGATAGAATTATCCTATATATTAGTTTATTTTTAATGGCAATGCCTCATATTGATAATTACATATTAGGACAGATAAATTTACAGGTAACACTTTTGATTTTATTATCAATATTCATATTCATTAAATATAAAGGGAATAAATGGCAGTTAATTGGAGGATTTCTCTTAGGAATAAGTATAAATATTAAACCTAGTGCTATTTTTATAATTCCATTTTTAATAGTTATGAATTTTACGTTAAAAAAAGAGAATTTTAATCAAGTCTTTAAAGTAAACATAATACGAATAATTGGTACAATAATACCATTATCTTTAAATATTATTTTCTTTCTAATTTACCCCTCATTATGGGAAGGCTTTTTAATAAATAATTTTGGTGGAAATCGAACTATTGACATAAATTTTTCCTTTAGTATAACAAAACTCATTATTAACTTTTGTTCTTTTTATAGTTTTCCATTCAATCAAACACTTATTTTTTTGATAATAACCGGTCTTTTTGGTGGTATTGGTTTTATAATCTTTTTTTATGGAAGAAATACACGTAATTCAATTGTTTATGGGTTTACTCTCGGAATAATAATCTTACTATTAGTTTATTTCGATTCATGGGATCATCATCTATTAACTCTTATCCCAATGCTGATATTAATTATTTTTAATTTACCAAGAAAATCCAAAATAACAAAAAAGTTCATTAAGCCAAGTTTTTTCTTTTTTTGTTTTATAGATTTAGCATTTCTTGGGATATGGCACCTTACAGAATCATGGTTTCCATTTAATTTTATGGCAGCAATATTTTTAATACTAACTTTTTATGGAATAAGCAGATATATTATTAATCCAAAAAAAGAATATCTAACTCCTAATTAACTCCTAATTAATTTTCAGAATGAAAATTTTCTTATTTAGTTAAATTTTTTTCTTAAAGAATATATTGAAAGATATGAATATAATTTTCGTTGAGAATATTAAATTTTATAAGAGATTTACTAAGATAAAAACAATTGGAGGAATTGAAACTAATACTAAAGATGTTATCATTGAATTGAGAAAAAGGAAAAATCCTGTTTGGAGTTTTAATACAGAAGAAGAGCCAATTTGGGTGAAAAAAGGTAATGTTGATTTAATTGCTGCTTCTACTTTCGATCCTTTGACTTTTATTCAAGTTAAGAAATTAAAGAAGAAGTTCAAACACTCGGCTGCAGTCGTTTTTCACGCGCATACAACGGTAGAGGACCTTGCGGGAAATTTTTTACCTGATAAACCTATTTTCAACACCATTTTTAAAATCTGGTTGAAAATTTTGTACGGAATGGCTCATTTATTAATAACTCCTAGTGATTTCTCAAAAACATGCCTTGAAAATATTCAGACTACTACCACATATCCAATTTATGCTGTCAGTAATGGTATTCGTATTAAGGAGTTTCAAGAAAAAAAAGAATATAAATCTAATTTTAGGAAATTTCTAAATAGTAAATATAAAGTACCTTTAGATGCTAAAGTTATTATCAATGTGGGATTAAGTTGGAAAAAGAAAAGGGTCGATATCTTTGGAAAAGTTGCTCAATCATTTCCAGATTATTATTTTGTTTGGGTGGGTCCAATAAATAAAAATAGTGACATTGAAAATGCTTTAAATTTAAATAATGTAATATTTACTGGATTCTATGATAATATAAAAGAAGCTTATTATGGAGCTGATTTATTCTTGAATACTTCTTCAGTAGAGAATCAAGGTATACCTTTAATTGAAGCTGCTATATGTAAACTTCCTATTGTAGCGAGTGATTTACCTGCCTATGATTGGGTTAAGCACAATGAATCATGTTATAAAGCAAATAAATTGGAGGATTATATTGAAGGAATCAAAAAAATTATTTCAGATTCTATTTTTCGACGGAAAATTGTGGAAAATGCATATAATAGTGCTGTAGAATTACATGACTTCAATAAAATAGGAGATAAAATTGAAAAATTATATAAAAAAGCTAAGCTAATAAAAAAGATTTGGGATAATAAACGATAGAACTCGAATTAGATTTATCTATATTTAATATGAAAAAAAATTCTTTACAAAATAATTAAAATTAAATAATTGGGAAATTAGATTTTATTTGATTTAAAATAATTAAATTAACCAGAAGATTAAATTGCAAGAATATTTCATAATATTTTTACCTGCATTTTTATTAGGTATTTTACATACACTTATCCCCTGTGAGGATAAAGCAATTTTCTTTTTCTGGTCCTTTGGGATTGCGAAAAATCCAAAAAAAAGTCTCTTTATTCTAATTTTATATGGTATTGGATTAATATCCTCAAATCTCATTATAGCTTTTGGTACTGTTCTAATTAGTTTAGTTCCTAAATTCATTATACCCGAATTAATTTCAGATCCTTATACAATAAATTTTTTTGGAGCATTCACTTCTATGTTTGCGGGAATTTTTCTTCTATTTCTTTTTATGAAGTATGATTATATGCCACATTCAAAATATTCAAAGGATATTGTTAAGCTTGATTGGGGAAGGAATAAAACGCCTTACCTATTTGGTGTATTAGTAGGATTTGCGCCCTGTATTTTTGAGTTGATTATATATTCTCAATGTCTCCAGTTTTCCTTAGCCCATGGCTTTATTGAGGGAATTTTAATAGTCTTTTATTTCTCAATTGGAACCTTTATAGGGTTATTCCCCCTTGCATTAGCAAAACAGGGAACATCTCGTATAGTAAAACCAAAAGATAGTAGGAAAACACTCATTTTCTATATTATGCTCTCAATTATCATTGTTTTTAACACTGTTGTTCTTATCTTATCGTTTTTACGCATTCCAGTATTTCCATTGCAGAATATCTAAATAAAAGGGATTTATAGATAGGATATAACACAAAAATTAAAAATTAATCAATAATTCAAAATCAACAGATGGTCTAATATAATAATTTAAATGTGTATTTTTTTATATATTATAGACTAAGATTATAGATTAAAAAATAATGAAGTATTAAGAGCGATGAATTGTCTATTTTGTGACTCAAAAAAAATTGAATTTACTTGCGAAAAGTGCAATTCGAGCTTTTGTATTAATCACATGGCAACCACTGAACAGTGGATGTGTAAAAAACATGACCATAATTATTCAAAAGCTAGTGCTGCTGAAAAAGGATTTCGATGCACCATCGTAGAAAACAGTAAGTGTCCGGAATGTGAAGCTCTCTTGAGATTAGAGAGATTATCTTCAGGGCAGTATTATCTTGAATGCACAAACCCTAAATGTGGGTGGAACTCTTATTTGAAAACACCGGGGATTTTTTTTCCAACAAAAGAGCAACTTGCTCGAGAAGCTGCAAAATATAACTTAATCAGAGGATTTAAGTTAAATCTTTGTAGAAGAAGTTTAAAACATATTGTTGGTAAAGAAATATGCCCCAATTGCTTTTTAGAATTATTGAAAAGAGCTCATATTACAAATTTCTCAACAATTATGAATTCTTTTAATATAACCGCTCAACAAATGATAAAGCTTATGAATAAATATATGGATGAAGAGCGGATTTATGGAATAGTTGATCAGAAAAATCAGATGTTTTATTATATCTCTCCAGAAATGCGTGAAAAAATATTAGTTAAGATTCAAAATGATGGAACTCTAAAAGTATCTGATTTAGGAGACATGCTTGATATGAGCTCAGAAATCACTCTCAAAGTAATATATAATTTAATTAGTCAATATCAAATAAAAGGCTCATTTTCTAAGAATAAGCAATTCTATTACACTCAGAAATATATAATAGAAACTTTGATTAAAGAAATTAAAGAAAAAGGAAGAGTATCGATTGAAAATCTTTCTAATGTGTTTGATATTCCACAGGAGTTAACAAAATCGTTTTGTGTTAATATTATGAGAACTGGAGCTATCAACGCTTTTTTTGCGGATAGAGGAAACGAAGTTATTACTAAAGACAAAATACGGGAAGAAATTGAGGGATATGCTAAAGAAGTAGGGCTTTTTGAACTAAATAATCTTGCCATAAATCTAAAAATTGCTGTAGAATTAGCTCGTAAGACATTACATGAATTAATCAAAACCGGTACCATTAACGGTATTTTTACTCAGAGAAGGGAATTTATGACTAGTAAGCATTTAGAAAAGAAAATTAAAGAGATCGCTCGAGCATATAGAACTATGCCTTTAAGGGAACTTTCTAATAGATTAGGAGTAACTGAATCCAGCATTGAAGAAAATCTCGCTCAATTAATCGGTAAAGGAGATATTGATGGCTATATAGATATGCACAAACGGTTATTTGTTGCTTATAGTGTCCCTCGTTCTGAATCGGGTAAAGCCCATATCAAAGAAAAAGTTACTACCCCTATAGATGAGGGTCAAATTGAAGTCGTGAGAGATTATGATTTTGAAGGCGGTCAAGTTCATATGAAAATTGCTGTTAGAAATAAGAGCAACATGGCAATCAACAACGTAAAAGTTTTACTTGATGTTCCTTCGAGCTATAAATCAAAACAAGCTTTAATAACTATCCCTGTAATCGAGGCAAAAAATTCCCGTGGTGTTGATTTTTATTTAGAACCTAAGCAATGTGGCTTATCAAATATTGGAGGTACTGTGATATACAAAGATGCAACAGGAGAGAAGCATACAATTAATATAAAAAAGAAGGAGGTTCAAATTAAATGTCCGCTTGTCTGTACTTCCCTCACATCCATAGAAAATTGTCAAATTGCGATTAAGTCGTTACCAAACGATGCTCGTGCATTCCTTATCGCTGATTTAGATCCACGTTTAGCTTATAGAGCAGCGATTAGGACTTTAAAAAATTTTGAAACCAGTGCGGTTACTTCTCATGAAGGTACTGACGCAAAAGGCGCTTATGAAGCAGAAGCATGGTTCTGTGCTGAAGCAAAGATTACTGGTGGTCGAATTATCACAAGAATTTACGTATCAGAGGGAAGCCAATCCTTAGAAGTGCGTGTATGGCATGGAAACGCAGGTGGTCTTACAGGATTCTTAGCACGAATAATAGAATTGTTATTTGAAGAGATCAATATTATTCGAAAGATTAAATCAGAAGAACGTGAAAAAACTATTGATGTGATGGCCATTACGCAAAATTTAGCTGAAGTGAGTGATTATTGTATGCTACGATGGAAAGCTCAAAACATTAGAAATAAATTACATGACACGTTCGTTCGATTGAGAAAGCTGCTTGGTGATAAAGAAGCCATTTTAGGGAGACTTGAATTTTGGTTAACACAGTTAAATAAGTATGGAAAAGATGACAAAATAACAGATGAGGACGCTGATAAACTAGTTAATGATATTGAAAAGTTTAAGAGTGTCATTGCCCGAGCTATTAAATTGTAGATTTTTTCCTTTTTTTTATGAACAATATTTATATATTATATTATAGCTTATTAATATTAATAGAAAAGAACAACAGACTCTAAAAGGTGTTTTTTATACCAATTATATCGATCAGTATTAATGAAAATCTGCGAGAATTTATTAATAAATTAGTATCAAAAAATCACTATGAAAATAAATCAAAACTAATTCGAGATGCATTATTAAGACTAATGTCAACAATGGATATCTCCAATATTGAATCCCTAAATATTAGTTCTACAATAAAAAAGCAAATTATCGGTAACATGATAATAGTAGCACCTCATGAGCCACAAATCCAGAAAAAGATAAATAAAATTGAAAATGAGCATAAAGATCAAATCGTTAGCAAATATCAACATTTTCAAGGTGAGAATGTCATCCTTTTTCTACTCTTTGAGGGAGATGTACAAGATTTCCAAAATTTTGTAGTCGAAGTTAATGGAATCAAAGAGATTAAAAATTTCAGATATTTAATTGTAAATTAAATATATATCTTCTCATTTTATTTAAAATTAAGAATAATTTTATTATTAATACTATACTATTTTTTGTATTTACTTTTTAATTACATAATTTAGGGTCATTATAGATGAAAGAAAGTATCAATTCAGGACCAAAAGAAGAAGCTATTTATCGAAAATTACAGGAACATCTTAATACATTACCCATTGGTTATCCTAAAACAGAATCTGGCGTGGAAATACGTTTATTAAAACATGTTTTTACTCCTAAAGAAGCAGTTATCGCTACGAAATTAAGATTCATACCTGATCCAATTGAAGCAATATATCGCAGAGTAAAGAAAAAGGTAAAAACTATTGAGGAACTTGAAGGTATTTTGTATCATATATATGAAAAAGGCGGAATACGCATAAAGCGTGAAAAATTAGGAGATAAGACAGTTAAATTATATCAGAACGCATTTTTAGCAGTCGGAATGTTTGAATATCAAGTAAAGAGACTTACGAAGGAATATTTCGAAGATTTCTTACAATATATGGATGAGGCATATCGTGACGAGTTAGTATCTACAAAAATCAATCAATTGAGAACTATCCCGATAGAAAAGAGCATAGATGTTGTTCATAATATTGCTAGTTATGATCAATTAGAAATTCTCCTTGAAAGTGCTTCAAGAATTTCTGTAATGCCATGTGTTTGTAGGAAAGGACAGGATCTTATCGGTGAACCATGCAAACAAACAAAAATGCGAGAATTATGCTTTGTGTTGAATGATTCTGTTGAACATGTTTTAGAATTAGGATGGGGGCGTGAAATTACTAAGGATGAGGCTCGAGAGATTTTTAAAAAAGTCCAAGAAGATGGGTTGATAATTCAACCAGGGAACACAGTAGATCCAAGTTATATTTGTTGTTGTTGTGGTTGCTGTTGTTGTGTAACTACCAATCTTAAGAAATTAGAAAATCCCTGGGATTTAATAACAACAAATTATTTTGCTGAAGTTGACGCAGATTTATGTATCGGATGTGAAACATGTTTAGACAGATGTCAAATGGAAGCTATTAAAATGTATGATTCTTTAGCTCAGGTTGATAAAAAACGCTGTATTGGTTGTGGGAATTGCATTCCAACATGTCCCGAAGAAGCAATAACTCTGATTAAAAAAAATGTTGAGTTAAATCCACCAAAAAGTAACACTGCGCTATATTTAAAAATTATGGATAAAAAAGCGGAATTAAGAAGGATAGAAAAAGGGAAAAATACAAAAAATTAAGGTGAAAGTGAATGGGAAAAAATAAATATGGAAAACAATACAAGGGAAAAGGACAAAATTTAAAAGGATCTAGTCGATCACAAGGAGCAATTATAAAAGGTGGTAAAATGAAAGCTAGCCATATTTTAGTTGAAAAGTTTTCTAAGGCTCAGCAGATTTATGAGGATATTCAGTCTGGGACTGATTTTGAGCAATTAGCCCGAGAGAATTCCAATTGTCCTAGTAAAAAACGAGGAGGAAATTTGGGGGATTTTGGAAAAAACGATATGGTTCCAGAATTTTGGAGCGCCACAGCAAAATTAAATATTGGAGAAATTTCTCAGCCAGTCAAATCTAAATATGGATATCATATCATTAAAAGAACAGGGTGAAAAAGGAGATTTTTAAGTAGCCCAGCACGGATTCGAACCGTGGTCACGGGGTTCAGGGCCCCAGATGCTTGACCGCTACACCACTGGGCTTTAATTTTTAAAATATTAAATATTAGTAATATAAGCTATCTAAAAAAACTTACTTAAAATTAGAATTTAACGACATATTCTCCTTACTCGTAAACCTTTAATTAATAACGAAGAATTTTAATTTATATTTTTGTCAATTAAGATAGATTTTTATGCTTAAATGATTTTATAATTTATTGGATTACACATATTTTAACGGAGGATGTAAAAACTAATTTATTTTTAAACCCGTGACTGAAAAACCCCGTAAAAAAAATTCTTTATCCTCCTAGTGTAATCCATCTAAAATTGAAATTACTATCATATTTTTACATCTATTATGGTCTTTTGAAATTTATTTAGATAAGTTGAATGATTAAGAAGATGGCACGATCTGGATTTACTAAAATTGAAGGTAGAATTGTAGAAATAAGATCTGGAGAAAAACAAATAAAAAGAGGATATACTTATGGTTATATTTCAATAAGAGTTCTCGTAGGATATGATTACTATTCTGTATTAGTAGATACTTCTAAATTAAATCGATATGGATTTTTACCAAGAGTTGGTCAATATATTCGTGTAGAGGGTGTATTATCACAATCGAAGAATAGTTTATATGACCCTTCAATTACTAGAGTATCTGCATTAGAGCATATTGAATCTCCAAATAAAAAAAAAGAGTGAGATGAAATTTTAGATTTTATTTCTAAATGAGTTAAAAATTTCGTTAAAATACTTATCACTCATTCCTGCTATATAATCTCGGGCTATTAATGGTAGCTTTCCTTCTTCTTTTAATGGTTTATAATAAGTAGAATAATTTTTATCATCAATATACTCGATATGTTCTTTGAATATGGGTGCTTTATAATTTTCTTTTTCTAAGTCATTTAAAGACTTGTCAAATATCAGGCAAAATTGCTTTTTTAATTCAGATTCATAGGATTCTTTATTTGAAGTATTTTTAAACAAATTTCTTCTTGAATAAATCTTATCGTAATTAAATTGTTTTAACTCTTTTAAAGCCGCAAATATCTCTACACTATATCCTATATATTCACTATTTAAACTATTATCGAGTAAATCCATTATAAGCGTTTTCATAATTTTCCTATTAGTATCCCCGAGTATCTCTTTACAGTAAGGAGGGATGTCTGATCTTTTGATAAATTTCAATAATATCGCATCTTCTATATCTCTTCCTATATATGATATTGTATCCGCAAGACGAACTGCTACACCTTCATATGACATAGGTATTCGCTTAATCTTATTTTCATTAAAAGCATCATCATATTCTTTAAAATGATCCTGCCATGATTTTCCATTTATCTCTTTAGGTTTTAACTTTTGCTCATAAACTTCACCATCATGACAAAGTATTCCATCTAAGACTTGCAATGTGAGATTTAATCCTTTTGCGGGCTCATCGGGAAATCTTTTTTCCAAATATGTTAACCATCTTACACCTTGAGAATTATGACTAAATGCTCCTAAATCATATTGCTTACTGATATAATCTAATATTTCTTCTCCCAAATGACCTGCTGGAGGATGCCCAAGATCATGTCCAAGAGAGATAGCTTCTATTAAATCATTATTTAATTTTAAAATCCGGCCTATTTGTCGAGAGATTCTTGACACCAATATGACATGTAAAGAGCGATGGGTAATATTCGCATTATTGATCCCAAAAAATACTTGAGAGCGATCTATATATCGAGAATAACAAAGAGAATGGACAATTCTATCTACATCTCGAAAGAATGAGGGACGAATATCAAATTCTGATTCTGCATCTTCATCACAATATCTTACAGCTTCAGAATCAGATATAGCGCGGTTTCCAATATCCGCATCTTTTCTCATGTGAAGTAGATAAATTTTAAGATCGTCTGGTTTCATTAGTGCTAATCTCTAACATTTGATTTTATCA
>Ga0307433_1000902_pt1 | contig 18950 bp, 16 predicted proteins | sample SalMarWE160210MG_FD_202166 | JGI IMG/M metagenome (GOLD analysis project Ga0307433, IMG submission 202166) | Salt marsh sediment microbial communities from the Plum Island Ecosystem LTER, Massachusetts, United States - WE1603-210 | ecosystem: Environmental > Aquatic > Marine > Intertidal zone >... | reverse complement strand
ACGTTTTAAGCTTAGGTCACAAAGTTGCTATCTCTGATACTGATTCTTCTGATTTTGCTATCGAAGATTCTAACATGACTAAGGAAGAAGCTGTAAAATACGGATATCAAATAGAAAAACTTTTAAGCGATACAACAAATATTTTTGTCCAAAAAAAATTTCTATTTGGATCGAAAAATGGATATCTAGAAAATTTTAATCCTGATGAAGAAAATATTGATACTCATTGGATATTTTCGAAATTTGAAAAACTATTTAACCCAATGATAACTACTGGGAAAAAAAAGCACTACGCATATAAAGAAATTTGGAAAGATGGAAAATTTCTCAAAAAACCAAAGTACGTCATAAAAGGTTTCCCGTGCATAAAAAGAGACTCTTCATTAGCTTTAAAAAAATGTCAAACAAAATTAATCGTAAATCTACTCGACAACGGTTATTCTTTCAAATCAAAAATAATACCATTCATGAAATCTCACAAAAAAAAATTAAAAACTAACAACATAGATTATTTATGTACTACAGCTGTTTTCAACGCTAAAATTACAAGCTATAAAGCCATAGAAAAAGGATATCTTCCACCGATTCACATACAAGGTTTATGTAATTCTATCGCGAACTATAATATTCAATTTGAACCTTTAAGTAGATATAAACTTTTAAAAATAAAAAAAATAAAAAATAAAAAAAATTCTAAAAAAACAATTAAAATCGACGGTCTTGAAGTCAAATTCAAAGATACTATCGTAGCATATAACAAAATATCTGATCTACCTACCGATTTCTTTGAATACTTCCAACCAGATTACGATTTTATATTCAATAAAGTATTAATAAATAAATGTAAAGTTTTTTTAGACATGTTAAATGTAAACCCTATTGTATTTACAAACCAAAAACAAATTGTAGATTTTTAATAAGGTGTGATTTAATGACACAAGAAAAAACAACGTATTGTAAAAAACATCCTGATATAAAAATAAGAAAATCTATCATAGATTATTGCCCAGAATGCGAAGGATATTTCTCTGCACACGGGTTTAACGACATCCGGTCTTGTCCAAGAAAATATAACGAAAAAAGAAAACAAGACAAAAATCGAGATTTAGGAAGAGCCTATCCTTTAATAAAAGGGTCAGTTGTTCACGAAATAATTAAATTTTTTAATAATTCGTTAGAACATATAAATAAAAAATTATTCGACGTAAAAGTATCGAAAATACTCCAAAATTTTAACAATTTTAAATTATTTTGTGAAATATATTGTGATAAAAATATATTGCTATCTGTCGAACGAGAGTTGTATTCTTTTTATTTATTTAAAAAAGAATTATACGAATCGTTTCTTTCGTATGGAAAACCAGAACTCATAATCCCGTTAATTTCTGAAAAATGGCTATCAATTCCTTTTTCTAGAAAACAATATAATGCTGCTTTAAACAACGGGCCAAAGTTTTGGTCACGAATCGGAATTCATAATATTCTAGACGAAGTTTTTAAAGACGTCGACGGTAAATTAATATGTATAGATTATAAATCGTATCCAAGGAAAACATCTGGAAAAATATCTCCGATCAAATCTGTTGATAAAAAATACCAATTAATTACTGCATTAATGACAGTTGAATATAATTACTCTTTTAAAGTAAAATACGTCGCGAATGTCGACGTTGGAACTAAAGAATTTCCAAACGTATCGTATTACATACCAACAAACAAAGGGATTTATTATTATAAAAAATCCTTACTTGAAGCGTATAAAAATCTCATAGACAAAAACTTTTACCCGAAACATCAAAAATTTAACTGTAATTTTTGTGAATTTAAATCCGGATGTCCGCATGTAAGTCTTAAGGAATGGAATAGATTAAATAATCTTTTTAATAGAGGTGATTAAATGATATTAAATAACTACCCAGTACTTATACGCCATCCAACAGTAAAATCAAAAATATTAATTCATACTGAAGAGGAACTTATTGAATTCATAAACAAGCACAATGGAAAAAAAAATATTTTCGTCAATCTATATCATTATTATCTCTCAGAATGTTGTTCAACCGTCTACTTTTTCGATAAAGAAAGAAATAAATTTGTTTGCAGCAATTGTAATCAAATATTAAGGGGCTTTGATCTTAAAAGTTTCATAATAGATTCTGTTGTATTTGATATTGATCCAACCCCAATTACCGAAATAAACAAAAAAAAAGCATTCATTAAAGTTAAACGATATTATCATTACTTTAAGAAATACGAAACTTATATGATGAAATCTGGAAAAGGATTTCACTTTTACGTCAGAACAATTCCACTAAGAGAAAAAGATTTTGAATATTCTGCAAAAAACGCTATTAAGAACTTTCAAATCAAAACTGAAAAAAAATTAGGATATTCAGATCCAACTACTCACGGTGATACTTCTCAAATGATTAGAGTCCCAGGGACTTTTAACATACGATCTAGATCGTTTTGTACATGTTTATCAGATTTTCATTTAAAATTCTCGTTCAAAAAATTAACAAAACTAGCAAAAATCCAACCTTTAATCAAAGTATGGCCAATAAATAAAGGAATTAAACTTAATTTAAAAAATTACGACTCAGAAATAGACGTGCAAGAATATATCCACGAAGGAGAATTATCAATAGACGTTGTGCCTCAAAAAAACAAAATAGAAACATATAAAAAAATATTAAAATATTATAACGTAGACTACGACAGTTTTGGTGAGTGTGTAAAAATAATGCTCAATAACGAGTTTTTAGGGTTTAGAGAAAGATATCTTTTGATCAACGTTTTAAAAAATTTCGGATTATCAGAACTTGATACAGAAAAAATCATGAGAATAAGTCTATTTTCAGAACCAGATGCTTCTGATTTAAACGAAAACAAAAGATACAATTGGGCAGAACATTGCATTAACGGAGAACGACAAATCTATTACGTGTATCATACACCATATGGAATTCCGTCTTGTAAATCAGGAACGATGCTTGGCTTCAAAGCTTTACATGTCTGCGACTCTTGTAAATCTAAAGACATAATGAGTTTTAGGAAAAAAAGAAATATTTAAATATAAAAATGACTATATGATAATTAAAAAACGAGGTTTAACAAAATATAATAATGTTAATATACGTAAAAAGAAAATCCGTCAAGAAAACTTGGTACAAATTACTACAAGAAGTCTTAAAAGACGGTATTGAAATTAAAACAGAATACGATAACGAATATACTTTGTTATCTAAAGATGTCACTGCAGCAATAGAAATTACTGAACCTTTTTCTGACCCTATTATTAAAAACAACGGAAAAAAACTTCTTATAAATACAAAATATGGCAACACTTACTCCTTATATGGATCTTTAGCCGACACAATATTGATCATGTCAATTAAAAGTGGATACATCGAAGAAATTATTGACGGGTATTCAGATCATTTAATTAGAGACAATAACCTTGGACTCTCCTACACTTATCACGATAGATTATTTAAATATCGGCCTAAATCAACTAGTTGGTTTAAAATCAATCAAATTGAATTAGCGATTAAAAAATTAAAAAAATATCCTTACACTAGAAGAGCACAAGCAATAACTTGGAAACCAGTAGAAGATCCAGGTAGATCAGATCCTCCTTGTCTTCAAAGAATTTGGCTTAGAATTATTAACAACAAACTTTCAATGCAAACGTGTTGGAGAAGTAGAGATCTACTCAAAGCTTGGGAAGCGAACGTAAACGGAATGATTCAACTACAAAAAAAAATTGCAAACAAGTTGAACGTTGAAATAGGAGATTATATAGAATTCATAAATTCTTTACACATTTATGGAAACGACATCATAAAAGCAAAAAAATTATTAGAAAAAATCAAAATAAGAGAAGGTGATAAATATTTTGACTAATCTCAACGATAAAAATAAAAAACTATGTAAAGAATATAACATCGACGAAGAAATTGTAATCTCGTTTATTGCTAATACAAGAGCATTTCCATTTTTAATTGGAAAACCGTCGAGTTATTTAATTAAATACATGAAAGAAACAAAAAATATAATTTACAAAGACAATCTAAATAATGGTGAAAACGTTCTTTCGTTTTTAAATTACAAGTTAATTAGTATCGAATCGTCGTACGATTACGATAAATTAATTTTTTCAGAATGTGACGTGTGCAACAAAACAATTTTAGACGTCATCAAATTTGAAATTGAGGAAAATGAAGAATTAGTCATGTGTCCTTATTGCGCTACAATAAACCTACTTTCAATACTTCTCAAGATAGAAAAAAGAAATATCAGTTTGTATTTTAAAGAACTGTATAAAGAACATAGATTCAACGAAATAATAACTCTTATATTATCGTCAAACTTCTCTTACATTGACCCAACATTTAAATTCTCAGAACAATTTATATCTGAAATAACTGAAGCTATAAAAACAAAAAATTACAACATCAAAAATGTATTACCAGACGTTAACGAATATTATAATCTCATAAAAAATATTAACTTAATCAGACAATTTGACAATAAAAAAGTTATCCAGGACATAACTAATCACAGTTATTCTTTATCTCATTCAAGCAACACTACTCCTGATGAAATCAGAAAAATTGAAACAACATCTGAGTACTTCGGTACTGCAATAGAACCATGGTTAGTAACGAATAAAATCGGGATAAGCGAAACTGGATTTGTAATTTGTGTACATAGAGAATCTGACAAAGCAATTTTTTGCGACTTCGTAACATTACATAATAACGATAAAATTCACGGAAAATATTGGATGCCTAAATCTAGAATAGACGTAAAATCTCTTTTATTTCATGATTTTTTAAATAAATTAATACTAACTAATTTAGGCGTAGAGGTCTATCAATTATGACAACAAAATCGATAATGATTACTGGTGGCGCTGGTTTTGTAGGTTCCCATCTAACTGACTTACTAATAAAATTAGGTCACGAAGTTTTCGTAGTTGACTATCTAGATCCTCAAGTACACGTTTCAAACAAAAAACCAGCGTACTTAAACAAAAACGCTACATTTATAAAATCTGACTTTAGTAGCAAAAAAGTTTTAAAATTAATATCAGAAAAAATAAACGTAGTATTTCATCTCGCGTCAACAGTCGGTATTGGACAGTCAATGTATCAAATTTACGATTATATCAAAAACAACACTAGTAAAACTTCTAAATTAATAGATGCTATAATAAACAATGAAAATAAAATAGAAAAATTCGTAGTCGCGTCGTCTATGTCAGTTTATGGAGAAGGAGAATATTTCTGTACTAACTGTGGAAAAAAATATCCAAAAAGTAGAAACTTAGATCAATTAAAAAAAAGAAATTGGGAATTAGTTTGTGATACTTGTAACGAACCATTAAAGCCTGTAGGAACAACTGAATCAAAAACATTAAATCCAGAATCTATTTACGCTTTAAGTAAAAGACACCAAGAAGAAATAACTATGATGATTGGAAAAACATACGGGCTCAATACTACAGCTCTAAGATTTTTTAATATTTATGGGACTAGACAATCGCTTTCAAATCCTTATACAGGTGTTTGTGCAATATTTCTCACTTCACTTCTTTCGAACGAGAACCCAATTATATTCGAAGACGGATTTCAAAGTAGAGACTTCATTAACGTAAAAGACGTTTGCAACGTATTAAATTTATCAATAACAAACAAAAACGCTTCAAATCAAATAATTAACGTTGGCACAGGAATTCAAACTTCAGTAATCAAAATATATGAAATTTTATCTCTCATATTAAACAAAAAAATAAACCCAATAATAAAAAAACAGTTTAGAAAAGGTGACGTGAGACATTGTTATTCAAACATAACTAAATTAAAAAAACTGCTTGAATACAATCCAGCTGTTGATTTAAAAACTGGTATAACAGATCTAATAAAATGGACAATAAATAACGATTGTTCGTTAAAAAATAAATCTAATAAAATGATCGCAGAACTACAAAAAAACAAATTGTTAATCTGAGATTAAAACATCATGCCTAAAATTAAATACAACAAAAATAAAATATTCGTAAGAAATAAAAATTATTATTATTTCCGTTCATCTGTCTCTGTAGATAAAGCTAGAAAAATCATCGTCAAAGAAAAAAATAAAATTAATGCCACGCCATTCGAATATCAAGTGATAAAAGAATTTGATCTATTTGGAAAAATAATATATAAGATTTTTAGAAGAAACGTATAAATCTCCTTTTTTTATATTTTCTAAAAATTTTCATAGAAACATTTAAATATAAGTTTGACTATTTATTATCTATCAAAAAGAGGTAAAAATAAAAAAATGAACGAAAATGAATTTTCAAAATTAAAAGATCAACTCTCAATGAAAGCAATAAGCAAACTAGAGATGATAAATAGAATTAAAACTTTAAACAAGAGACTCTCAGAGAAAAACGTATCAACACTTTCTGGACAACCATGTACTAACGGCAGCACAATATGGATTCCTTTTAGCGATAATCTTTCTTACGATGATTTTTGTGGGTTAGCAGGACACGAATCGTTTCATATAAGAGCTCACAGTTTTTTCACCCCTCTCACAGATTCAATAGAAACGTTAATGATTAAATACAATATAAAAAAAAAAAACGCAACAGTTATAGTTAACATAGTTGAAGATTTCAGAGTTAACGAGTGGCTTAAAAGATCGTATTCTGGTTTTTTTGACATGCTCACAAAATTAACTGAAAATATAATTTTTAACACGTACCCTATGACAACAAGGGAAGAAGATAACAGTATTCTAAAACAAATTGGAGCTTATTTTACACACGTAGAACCAAAGTCAAAAATAAGATCAATGAAAATAATGAAAAGTTTAACAGCTACTAATTTTAAAGACTTAGATAACATAATGAAAAACATACTTGATAACGTCAGTCCAGAATATTCTATAGTTGCTGGAGACGAATTAGCTCAAATATACGTGTCAATAAGAAACAAACAAGCTAAAACCAACGAAAAAAAGAATCAACAGAGTCAACAGAGTCAACAGAATCAACAGAGTCAACAGAATCAACAGAGTCAACAGAATCAACAGAGTCAACAGAGTCAACAGAGTCAACAGAGTCAACAGAGTCAACAGAATCAACAGAATCAACAGAGTCAACAGAATCAACAGAGTCAACAGAGTCAACAGAGTCAACAGAATCAACAGAGTCAACAGAATCAACAGAGTCAACAGAGTCAACAGAGTCAACAGAGTCAACAGAGTCAACAGAATCAACAGAATCAACAGAGTCAACAGAATCAACAGAGTCAACAGAGTCAACAGAATCAACAGAGTCAACAGAATCAACAGAATCAACAGAATCAACAAGGTAATCCATCAAAGACACAAACTATTGAAGAAAGAATAAGAAATGAAATAAAAGAAATTGAAGAAAAAGAAGCAAAAAACAACATAGATATATCTAACATGAGCGCAACTAATCCAACTACTCAAGACGAAAACAACATACAAAAAAAAATAATTAAATTAGTAAAAGAAATGAGTTTGCCATCTAATTACCAAAACAAAGAAAAAATTAAAAAAATACTCGAAGAAGCTAAAAATTATTCAGAAAAAGATCTGAAAAACGTATCCGATCTTAAAAACATTAAACAATTAGAACAAAAATTTACAGCTACTACTGGATATACATGTGTCAGAATAAGAAAAATGAACCAACTAGAAAACATAAGAAACCATGCTGGTATCACTGTAAAACAAATACTTGAAAATAATAAAGGAATAATCCGGAAAATTAACAGAATCCTCGGATTAAAACACGAAAAATCAATAAGAACTAGAGGTCATAAAAATGGGAGATTAAACAGAGACATAGTCAGACACGTTGCCTCAAAAAATACGTATAGAGATTGCTTTACTAGAATATCAAAAATTGGCAAAGGAAAAATGATAATCTTAGCTGATCTCTCAGGTTCAATGAGAAGTGATAATAAAATTAAAAGATTAAAAGAAGCGTTAGTAGTAATAGCGAAAGCCCTCGAAAATACGACTAACTTAAGAATAGTTGGATTTACAGGTCATGGTGATATTAATTATAATTTCGTGTTTAAAGAATTCAACGAAATCATGAATATGAAAAAACTAGAATTAATAGCGTTACGTGAAGAAGGAAGTGGAACTCCAACTGACATAGCGTTAGACACAGAAATAGCCTTTTTAAGAAAAACTGAAAAAGACAGTAAAAAAATTCCTTTAATAATTATTACAGACGGTAGTCCAGATAGCATAGATAGAACTACAATATCAGTCAAGAAAGCGAACAAACAATGCAACGTATTCGGTATAGCAGTTGAAACTAAGACAAAAGCAATGGAATTAGTTTTTGGAACTGGGAATTACATAACCATACATAAAGCAAAACAACTCTCAGAAAAACTAGTTCAAATTGCAAAAAAAATAATCAGAAAATGTTAAACGGGTATAATCTAAATATTTTTTTTATTAAAATTTTTATGAAAACATTTAAATATAAGTTTGACTTTTATATAATTATGAATAAAAAAAATAAAATTAAAAAAAAGAGTGATAAAATAAAATGGATAAATATATAGAACAAAATAACGAATATCAAACACTTCTCAACGACATAAACTATTACATCAAATCTGAAAAAGTTCTTTTATATTTGATTTCTGGTCCACCAGGTATAGGAAAATCTTTCATGGCAGAAGAAATCGCTAAAGAACTAAACGTTAAACATGAGACATTAAGTGGTCATCCAGGCCTAACGAGAGAAGATATTGAAGGAGTTCCATTTATTGTAAACGGAACTTCAGGATTCAAAGATGGTGTAGTCCCAAGAATGATTAACGCAGCTAACAAAGAAGGAATAGCAATGTTAATTATCGACGAGTTTAACTTAATACGAACAGAAATACAACCAAGTTTTAATTCTTTGTTTGATTATCGAGGTGCGTTCTCTCTTACTACAGACGCAAATCGAGAGTATTCAATAAACAAGGATTGCACTTTAATCGTTATTGCAACCATAAACGAAAACATCGAAGGAGTAATGCCACTTCAACAATCGACTTTAAGTCGTTTTTCGTATAAATTTAACTTAAACCACCCAGATATCAAAACTGAAGCTAAAATTTTAAACATGAAAACCAAAATAGATTTTTCATTCGCAACTGAAATTTGTAAATTCGCGAGAGAATTACGAAATGCAGCTATTATAGAAAACACATTAGAACGAGCAGTAAGCCCAAGAGAGCTCATAACGTTTTGTAGATCGTTAAGAGTCCCAGGAGTCGAACAAAAAGATAGTTTTTTATGTTGCATCACTAACAAACTAATTCAAGACGAAACAGAAAAAAATCTTATAGAGGACATGCTTAATGGTTTTGGTTTATTCAGTAAAATAAACAACGTCACATTCGAAGACCAGAAAAAAACAACAACTCAAACAACAAAAACAACAACTAATTTTATTCTTACAGTAAAACCTTTTACGAGATATTCAATCAATCAATTACCGAAAGAAATCCTCTACAAAGACACACATTACAAAATAATTCCAAAAGGAAAAAGAGTTCCATTAGACATATGGGTTGGAAAGATTGTAACCAAAGAAAATCGATTAGAACTTCATTACAAAACCATAGATGGAAACAAAAAAGTAGTTAACACTGGAGTTAGATTTAATTTTATATAAAATAAAAATTTTTTTTATTTTTTATGAATTTAAAATAAAAATAATTAAATAAAAATAAAATAAATATTAAATTATTAAAAAAAGATAAGAATGATAAATTCAATCGTAAAAATAGAAATATGATTGAATAAAAAAGAAAATTATTTAAAATTTAACGTAATAATAAAATAAAATAAAAAAAAATATAAAAACAATGTCAGGAAGAACAATAAAAATAAATATAACAAAAGAAATAGAAGAAATGTTATCTAAGGGTTTATCAATACCAAAAATAGCTAAAAAATTAAACGTATCTGACCAAACGGTTAGAAGAAGAATAAAAAAAAATCAAGATCTAGATTATAATTCGATTACTCTTTCGAAGAAAAAAAAGAAAGAAAAAAAGATACATGATTTCGAAAAAATGACTAAAAGTATTAGAAAAAAAATCACAGAAAAAAATTTAAATAACGAAGATAAATGTCGTTACGCGAACGAATTTTTCTTACTTGACCGCGCAAAAGACATGATAACATCATTTTCTTTTAAAAACAAAAAAGTTAATTTGAAAACAGCATTATTAACGCTAGATTTAATATTTTCTATTCTTATCAATAAAAACAACAAGAGTAAAATTTCTAAATCTCTCAGTGCAGCTTCAGTTTACGTTCACGTTTTACATTTACCTAAAAACAAAAAATTCACGCAATCTGAAGTATCTAATTATTTTAAAATTAGTACTGTTTGCTTGCGAACTTTTTTCAGCAATCTTGAAATGTCTCCGTTAAAAATAAATAAATACATGATTTATCAAATAAAATCTGATAAAAATCCCAAATGAAAAACATTGTCATCGTTTGTTATCGTCTAGAGTAATAAGCTCGTCTAATTAAAAAAAATTTTCTCTATTACCTGCTTGATCGTATTAAAATGCCATTTTCTCACTGGCTAGCAGTAGCAATCAAAACCGTTAATTTTATTTTTTCACTTTTTTTTTGTTTTTTTTTCCTGATTATCAATTACACATGGAGTAAAAAATATTTTTATTTAATTCGTTCGTGTCGAACCTTTCCCGGAAAGAACCTGATAACTGTGACTGATATTATAAAAAACTGAGAAGAAGTAAAAAAAAGTCAAAAAATCAAAACTGACAAGTTTATCAGTGTCAATAGAACCGATAAGAACCCGACAGATGCAACTAGTATAGTGAAAAACTAGGGAAAAACAAAAAAAAAAAAAAAAGTCAAAAAATTAAATGTACCCAAATCGTTCTAAAATAAAATAAAAATAAGTTTTTCAACCTTTCATTTTTCTCGAAATCAACATCGGTAAAAATATATTTTTTTTAATAATAAATTGTCAATAAATATTAAAGTGTTGAGTAATATCGCAGCTCCCTCTGTAAGAGAAAAAAAAGAGTGAAATTGAGATATCCGAGCTTCAGACCCAATGATTTTCATCCCGGTAATAATCCTATGATCGCCTGTCATATTTATCTAAAAATAAAAAATAGGATATAAAGAAAAATACAATTTCCTCTATTGTAATATAAAACATCTGATATTTTTATTTGATAACTAAAAAATACATAACATTAAAAATAGATAAAAATTTAATTAACTAATTAAAAACCAAAGATATTTTCAAATAAAAAAATCTTATTATCAATTACAAACTTTTACTAATTCATTCTTATCCAAATATTTTTTTAATATGGATTAAAAAAACTCAGTTATTCCTTTTTATCTAAATAATTTTTTATTCACGACTCTAGAAACCCGTTAAGCTATTTTTCTCGTTTCAATCAACTAACTATTTATCAAAAAATTTTTTTCGATAGTAAAAAAAACAAATTCGACATTATTTATAAGTTAGAATATTTTTCTTTATTATGATCTTCAAGAAAATACGTTTAGACGTTTTTCTGTTTTTACTATAACAATATATTTTTTTATTAAAGAGAAATATTGATACCTTTGATTTAAAAGGACATTTGATCTATCTTAATTATTCAAAAAAAATTGAAAAAACACGAAAAAAGGTAATATGGTAATTTGGCAAAAAAAATTGGTATTATCAAACCTAGATATCAGGTTTTCATAAAAAATAGCTCCTTTGTCTTTTCAAAAAAAGGTAATTGCCGGCAAAAATTGTCTCGATCTATACTATATATGTTTTTTTTATTTTTTTAGAAAAACCTTGTCTCTATATAATAGTATTATTATTATTACTTTATTACTAAATATATATATATATATATATATATATCTATAGACCAGAGGAACGAATTTAAAGGTAATAAAAAGGTAATATTGCCAATTACAAATATTACCTTTTTTCGAAAAAATTTTCAAGAACAATAAAGGTAAATTTATATGAAAAGAAAATTATTTTTTAATTATAAAATAATTATTAATTAAAAATAAATTAATAAAAAATACATCAAACGTAAAAAACCATGACAGGAATCCAAAAAACAATAACTTTAAGTTCTGATGCCGAAACAATCAGAAGACTCATAGAAATGGCAAAAAAAATGAGAAAAACGAGATCAAGAATGTTTAGAGAAATGGTTGACTTTTTTTATAAGCATAGGAAAAATTTAATAGACGTAGGTATTACTATTAAAGAAACAAGTTAAAAAGGAGATGGAAATAACGAACAAAAAACAAAAAAACGGGGAGCTTTACGAAAAAGATCAAGTAATCGAAAAAACAGAAGAAAATATAAATAGAAAAATAATAAGTGCTTTAGAAGAAAAAGTAAAAGGTTTAAGTGAAACGTCTAAACAAGAGAATCTTGAATCTGTTCTTTCTGAGATCCCGGTATCTGATATAATATTAGAAAATAGAATGATCCGTGACATCAAAAAAAAAACTAATATTCCAATTAACTACTTGCGAAAATTATTAATTGATGTTAGAAATAAAAATAGAGTAAATATTGTTAATCGAAAATTTGTTTCTTTAAGAAAAAACGCGAATAAAGGAATTGAATATTTTAAGTTTAATGATTTAATAATAGAAAACGGAAACGATGAAATATTAGTGATTGATAATAATAAAATAAAAACGAAAATAGCAGATTTTAGTGTTGATATATTATTCAAAACGATTGACGTACAAAATAATGACGTTGAATTATTTACTTTTTATGTTAAAAAAACTTACTTTTATAACATTTCAATTTCACGATTCATGAAGATTTTTAAAGATAAATTATATAAAGAAAGCTTTGGAAGAGATATAGTTAAAAACGTATTTAACGAAAAATCTAAAGAACCAAATTTTCCAGTAAAGCAAGGTAAATATATTCTTGGATTTGACGACGGGTGGATTTTGCCGTTAGACGATATAAATAATGATTATTCGATTATTTGCCACACTGATGAACAGATGAATGTTCTTAAAAAATGTAGAAAGATGTATGTAGAGTATTCTCCGAACGAAAAAAAAATAATTCAAAAACAATTAAAAGAAATGATTAAAAGAACCCAAATACCAAAAGGACAGCTCACGATAATTCTTGCTTATTGTATTATAGCTCCATTTAGATCGTTTTTCATTAAAAATTTTTTTCTTTTTCCACATTTAATTCTAGAAGGAGTGACTCGTGCTGGAAAATCATCGCTTCTTGATTTTTTCGGAAATGATTTTTACGGACATTACGATAATCACATGTCAGGAGGGACAGCTTCATCACCAGCAAGACTTGAAGATGCACTAACTGCTTCTACATTTCCTAGAGTAATTGACGAGTTTACAGACGATAAAGAAATCACGATAAATTTGCTTAAAGAGTTAGCAACCTCTAGTAGTGATTATAAACGAAAGACGTCTGCGATACAACAAATATCTAGACCAAAAATCACACCGATAATTATTTCTTCAAATAAATTAGGAAATTATTTTAAAGATGCTGCTAACAATGCTAGAGCTATAGTATTAAATTTTACTACAACTGCATCAACTGACATGAGATGGGGCGATCTTAAAAGAACTTTAAAATCTAAAAAACTTTTTTCGTTAGTTTATGACTATACAAAAAATTGGAGAAATGACGATATTCAAGATTTCATTAATGAAGCTATTGGAATAAAAGGGAAATCAGTAAAACAAATTATGAAAAAATTATTAAAAACAAAAATAGAAATACAGTATCCGAGAATAATAGAGATGTATAAAATAATAATGGCTGGAGTATATTTATATAAAAAAGTTTTTGATATAGAACTAGATATTAAAAATACTTTACTCATATTAATGAAATCTAGAAGAAAGACTTTAGAAACTTTGCTTGAGAAATTCGTTACTTTTTGTAGAGCCGCGATCGCGTATAATCCAACAGATTCGAGTTCTATATCGAGGTATTATAGATATCTCGATCATAGACTGGAAGCAAAAGTTAAAAAAGGAAATTTAATTTCTTACGTGTTTACTTCGAATAATTTAGCAAATTTTAATCAATATCTCATAAAATTCGGTGATGGAAAAAAATATTCAAGTCTTTTAGAATTGTCTGAATTGTTGATTATTGGATGTCAGAATAAAAAACTCATAAAAACTGGCACAGTATATTTAAATAAAGAAAGAGTTTGGGCAATGTCAATAGAGAAAGAATTTATTGAAAATGGAATAGTAGAAAAATCTAGAGCTAATTTAACAGATTTAACTCATTTACGTGAAGAATTTCTTAATACCATGAAAAAATCTTCGTTTATTACGCTTCAAGATGAAAAATATAACAAGAAAATGAAAAAGAAAATAGACGATGAAGATTTAAAAAAGGCTGAGGTAACGAATCAGGATCTAACTGTAGACGAAAGTGAAATAAAGAAAAAAATGAATCTTGAAGCTGAACACGCTTTAAAGAACGATCCAAATAGCCCAGAATTTAACTTAGGAAAAGATAATAATAATCTAGATAAAATAAAAAAGAAAACTAGTAAAAAAAATGACTGAAGAAAGCATTAAAAAAATTTTTGAAAATATCCGAGTTTACGAATTCGGATTTAAATCAGTACCGTTCGATCCTGATAAAATTTATAACTCTTTGTTGAAAGAAACTGGTTTAAACACAATACAAGTTGTCTGGGTAACGAAAAAGGTTATCCGAATGATATTTTCTTTGCAATTAGAATATTTAACAGGACCGTTGATACGTGAAATCGTTTGTATTGTATTACTGAAAAGTAATCTTGTTAAAGAAAGATTCATGTACACTAGAGTTGGAATGCCTTATTACGATTTTGATATTTTAGAAAATGGGCATAAAAAAGACGACAGGAATATAGCAAATAGATTAAGAAAAGAATACAACGCTGTTAAAGAATGGATTGACGTAAAGCTTGCGAAATAAATATTTTTATTTAATAACTTCTATTTTTTTTCCTTTAATATTTTGATAAGTATATTTAATTCATGATTCGAATTAAGACAAGCAATAATAACAATCTATAAAATGTTAAATAGAGAAGTATAGAGATACGAAACGTTTTTTTAAGAGCTAATTTTTTATTTTTTTAAAATCAATAATTCTTACTCCTGAATTTTTTCTAAAGACGTTTCATAAAAACATTTATTAACTGATGTGTATATCTTTAATTTAATATTAAAAAAATCTAAAAAAACGATATCGTTAGAAATATATTAAAAATTAAAAAAAGGTGGTCACTAAAAATGGGAAAACAAGTATTTTGGAAAATAACAATTCCAGAGACCATGTATGGTTGGACTGGATTGTTATTAGGTATTGCAGGTTCCGCGTGTTGGTGTACACAATTCGTTTGGGACTGGTTTGGGATTACTGAAGCCGATAAAACGTTATACTCGCTAATAGTACTTATTTTATTAATTTCAGCGAGTGCGTTTACGTTTGTTGCAAACCGATTAAATAATCAAATAAAAATATTTTCAGGGAGAACGCCAATGATGACAGTCGCTAAAATTACGTTTATAGGTTTTATTGGAGTTATATTAACAATAATGGTTTTAAATGGCGGGATGATGTCTTTGGACATGGAATATCAAGAGTACGCTAATACTAGAGCTGGGTTTTTTACAGGGATTAGACAGTTAACAGCGGTAACCTCTGCTGACGTTGGTTCGCTAGCAAACTTTGGTCTAGGTATAAGAGAAATCGTGAAAGCGATGTTTCTTGTTATACCGTGTTTAATCGGAACTTGGGGTGGATTATCAGTGTTGACAGCTGACTCGATCGATGAAGCTGAAGGCGGTATTTTAGCAATAGTTGCAGCTTTCGTTGTGTTTATCATAGTCTGGATTTTCAAGGCAATTGATATCTCATTGATGTTCTTAACAATATAAAAAAACGCAAGTAACGACTAAAAATGGTGTAGAATTGTTAGAATTGAGTTAAACGAATTCATAAAAAATATTTTTTTTATTTTAATTAAATAATTATTAAAAAGATTTTGGTAATGGCAAAAAAAAAAATTGGACAGGCAAAAATTTTTAGTCAAGTTTCAGAGATTGAAAGATTTGTAGAGACGTCTAAATTAAAATATTTGAATAAAATGTTTAGAATTGAGAACATTTCGTCAACATCTAAAATATTCTTTTACTTAGGGTTAATCGGGGTTGTTTTAATAACTATAAGCTTAATCGTTCCAAGTTTTTGGATTTCGTGTTGGATCTACGTATTCGTGTTAATTGTATTGTCAGGATTCATTTTTGCTAAGCCAGGAACTAAATTTAATCCTGTTTTAGTAATAGGGATTTTTGTTTTTTTGATGTTTGTTCCGTCTGTATATCGAGAGTCGATGCTTTCTACGACGTTAGACGCTTCTAATCCAAGAACTTATAACGTGTTAGATGCGTCGTCAGGATCTAGATTTGACGTGGAAATCATGCAAATTGAGGCACAATTAGAACCGAAAATAAAAAATGGATACACGCTTCATGATTTAAGAGCTAATATCATAATTTCGCGAGCAACGTACGACGATTGTCATAAATATTTTACTGGGTACGTGAACAATCCTTACGATTTAGAGTTTGACACGAGAAATAAACTTGCTCGTTATTATAATCTTGTGGTAAACCCGACATACGAGGGAGAAGTAGCACAAGACTGGGTTTTAGATTGGGAAAGTTATTTAGTCTCTTATTTAAAAAGCAGTTCTGATAAAGCTCACGTGAGAAACATGATCATTGATGGCGATAATTACGCAGACGTTAAAAAGTATTACATGAGTTTAGATAACAAGCACGATCGAGCGTTAGGATATTATTGTACGTTATTATATCAATATAGAGCTGAAATTGGAGGTTTAACTGAACCAGAAATTGATAATAATCAAGATTTCCGAACTAACGTAACTGAAGATGCTACTGAATACGAAACGTTTGATATTAGCGGTTTCATGGATTCATTAAATAAACTTACTGGAAATCCGTTAGAAGATTTATCTAGTTATGTCTCAAATTTCATGGACGTGATGAACTGGATACTGTTTCTCGCGATTCTTTCGTACGGTGGTTCTGTGGTAGTTGATGGGATAAAATTAGATTTAGGAGCAGCAGCAAAGAAATTAGCACAAATAGGATTAGCAATTGCGGTAATGGTATTCATATATTCTATGTTTCAAGCTGTTGACATTGAAGTAAGAACAGTTTTTGATACAGTTGGAAACGCGTGGTCTAATTTAATGAGTAGTCTCGGGTTTGGAATGATGGATGCTAGTGGAAATACGATAATTACTGCTAACAGCACAGTAGACGGGATTTATAGGATAATCCCAATAATATTATCGTTCATGTGTTTCGGAATGGCGTACGGTTTTAGGAAGACCGATTTAAAAAGCGTGATATTTGCTAAATCAATTACAGATGACGACATGATCGAAGTAGAAACGACTAAATTTTCTATTAGTACAGGTATCATATTATTAGCGATGGGAATGTATCTTGTCGGATATTTTCTGATTACTGCAGAACCGACAGTTGTCGTAAATCCTTTCATAACAATAGTATTTTATATTTTTGCTATCGTCGTTTTGCTCTTGATGGGTAATAAATTTTTAATTACATCTAAAGAAAAAGACGTCAAAAGTTTCGCATGGAGAACTGTGAAATGGACAATATTTGGTCTAATGGGACTTTTCATGTGGTTTGGTGTGTTTCAGCCAGCTATGGTTCAATTGAACTTAACTGATTCGCTGAACTCTTTGATGATATTATCTCAAGGCGAAAATATTTTCGAAACAAATTTCATGGAACAATTGTTTTTAGTTGCTGCTCCAGAAACGTTAATATTTCAAATATTTTTTATCGGGATTGGTAATAGAATTTATTTTTATTTCAGAAAGACAAGGTTAACGAAGGACACGTTAAAAATGATGAAACAAGAAATGTGGTCTTTAGCTGTTCAATTCAAGTCGATACAAATCGACCCAAATTCGTCTAGTACTGAAAACGTGAAGAAAATAGCGAAAGCTGTAGTGTTGAAACAAAAAATAGAAGATATTGGATTGAAAATAGAAGAGAAAATAGTTACGAGAGTACCACTCGGATTTTTTGTGATGTCTACTATAATTAGCGCTTGTGCTGGTTCGTTTTTCTTTTCTTGGTATCATAGTTTCAGAAGAGGAATAGATTTTATTACGTGGTGGCAAAATCCAGTTTTAGGATTGACTTATTTTGGTGCTGGATTCTTCTTGTGTCTTATCGCGTTCTTTAGTTTTCCAGCGAGCATTCTAGTGCACGCGTTTAACAACATAATTGCAATATTCATGATGGGTGGATAAAATGGGAGATAAAAATAAAATATTTTTATGTGGTGTCGCTTTAAGTGGATGGATTGCCACATTGATACCCATCTGGTGGGCATTATTTCACGATTATAGAGCAACAATCAGTTATAATTATTTTGGTGAATTTTGGTTTGAATTTATATTTTTAAATATAATATTCGTGCTTGTCATTTGTTCAATAATATACGAAATTTACAATATTATAAAACAATTAAATATAGACATTGAGATTTTAAAAAAAAAATAAAACGAGAAAAAAAATGATAAAAATGAACAATAAGAAAAAGAAGAGTATTTTCATCTTATCTATATTTTTAATTTCTCTTTTAATCATTTTTTCTTCTTTACAAAATGCCAATGCTTTTCAAACTGACGATGATTTAGCTGTGACAATTCACGGAAAGTTAGAAACATCATCTTCCGAATTTGCAACTTCGTTAATGCCAACAGGAACTTATAATTTTTACGACCAACCCG
>Ga0307433_1000901_pt1 | contig 18957 bp, 16 predicted proteins | sample SalMarWE160210MG_FD_202166 | JGI IMG/M metagenome (GOLD analysis project Ga0307433, IMG submission 202166) | Salt marsh sediment microbial communities from the Plum Island Ecosystem LTER, Massachusetts, United States - WE1603-210 | ecosystem: Environmental > Aquatic > Marine > Intertidal zone >... | reverse complement strand
TCTTCCGGCTCTAAAACGGCTGGTAATTTTTTTCTGGTCATAATTTGCTAATATGCTACATATTATACATATTAAGCGTAGCATATCACAGGGTTTTTGGGGTGTCAAGTATAAAGCGAACTATATAGCAAAATTACGAATATTTTAACTTGATTAAAAGATATACGAAATTCAAGCAATTCCTCTTAGGAAATATTTCACCAATTATTTTTATAATCTTTCTTTTTTAGTTTTTTTACTTCATTTCTTTTTTTAGAAATTTCTTTTTTTCTGTCTTTTAAATCTTTATATAGTTGTTCAAATTTATTTCTTAAATTAATAAAATCTTGGTAAAGTGTCGATCCTTGAATTTGAAAATTACTTCGATTATGCATTGCTGCCTTTTCTGAGATTTCACCATGTAAATCGACAATTCTTTGCGCCATTTCTTTATCAAAAATAGCCGCCTCAAGATTTTGCACGCTGATATGGTCATCAAATCTTTGAACCGTCTTAGCAAATAACACTTCTTCGATTAAAGCTTCGCAACAACATCTTAAATTATCTAATGCAAGGGAAACTGCCTTTTTTTGTTCTTGATAGCCTAAACTATCATAGTCCTTAACATTCTCTTTATATTCTTCAATTAATTTAGGGAGGTCAGACATTTTAGGACTTGTATCTATATTCACCCTGCCTGGTCCAAGCGAGGGACGGTCAATTATGTGAGTACTAAATTCAATTTTTTGTTCATTCCCAACATTAACAAGCTGGCTAACAAATAATAGGTCATGTGTAAAAACAATAACTTGCCTATCTTTAGATAATTGCATAAGTCTTCTTGCTAAACTACCTCTCACCTCGTGGTCTAGGCTTGTTATTGGATCATCAAATACAACAGGTTGTTTCTCTTGCTGGGTAATCTCAGCTAAAAATAAGGCTAGTCCCACAGCATTTTGTTCACCTTTGCTTAATATATCACAGACGTTCCTATCTAGGATTTTTAATTGTGTCCGAACCTTCCCTTTTTCAGCATCTGTTTTTTCTAAACTAACTTCAATTTCTTTTCCCAAAGTTTTAAGTTCGTCTTCGAAAGATTTTCTGATATTTTCAGTTAAAAGTTTATTGCTTGCTTCCGACCCTACACCTGTTATTCCTCTAGTATTTATGGTGCTGATTACAGATTCATATCTTTTGCATCTCTCATTAATAGAGAAATAGTTATCAATTATCTTTTCCCACTTCTTTATATTTTGCTTGTCTTCAAGTTTATGAATATCTTTTTGAAGGTCCTCGAGCGTTTGGGTTTTTTCCAATTCCGTCTGTCTTAAACCGTCAATTTCTTTTTGTTTTGACTCGGATAACTTAGAAATTTCTTTCTCAGCTTTGGATAAATCTAATGAGTATTTTTCAGTGGGAGAGTTTAATTCTCTTAGAATGGTCTCTAAATCAATTTTTTGTTGTTCAGCAGTTGAAATTATTTTGTCTACCAAAATTTTAATATTTTCCTCTCCTTTCTTTATGTCTGATAAGGAAGTTGTTAAATTATCAGAAAAGTTAAAGGTCGTGGCTAATAGCTGAAGCCTGTTTGTCAATGAAGTAATTTTATCTTCCGCTTTTTTGAAATCCTGCTGAGATTTGTCATCAAGATATTGTGAATAAGCTTGTACTAATTTAAAGGCTGTACTCTCTAAAGCTAAAGGTTGATGGCAATAGAGACATTTTTTTTCACTATCTAAATCATTTTTATCTATTATTTTTCCATAATCTCGAGCCGCTTCTATGAAGGCTTGCCATTCTTTCATATCTCGTGCAGGAATGTTTTTTAAAACTCCAAAACTCTCTTTTCTTTCGTCTCTTAATATCTTTTTATCTGAGTAATTCTGAATAGCTATTGGGATTTCCACGGAAATGGTCTCTAATGTTTTTTTAATGTTCTCTAGATGTTTTTTTAAGTCATCAATATCTGATTTCTGTTGGTAAAAAAGTTCTATACTGTCCTCTAGGTTTTGCTGTTCAAGTTTTTTTACCTTACTCTTTAAAGTTTTCAATTTTTTAGAGTCTCTTTTAGAGAAAGATTGATTTGCTTTAAGCAGTCTTTTATCATCATCGTCCAACATACTCTGGTCAAAAATTATCTTCAAATCTTCGGAGTGAAGTAAATCAATTAGAGGCCTCAAGTTGGGTCTTTGCCACTTTTCTTTTTGCTTTAATTTCTCAAGTTTATCATTTTTAAACTCATCCATAATACTTGTAATAATCTGAAACATGTTCAATCCAAGAGGCTCTACGCCGGAAGAACTTTCTCTCTCGTCGAGAAAAATAGGCAGGTACTCAGAATCAAATACTTTGATTTGATTAAAGGGGTAAACTCCTCTTTTTTCCCTATTTTTCCATTCATATGTAGGCTGGTCTTTAGCATTTAATTGAAAGCATACATCAACTTCTAAATCTTCATTGGGTTTATAGATATTTCCTAAAATTGTTTTAGGTTGGTCACCACCAGCAAGCTCATGAATAATTCGATAATAGCCACTCTTGCCGGTTGCGTTTAAACCATAGATAATGGTGCAAGTAGGTTTAAAAGGAAGTGATTCACCATGTATAAGGGCGTTAGTCCCCTGCTTGTGGGTAATTTTTACTAATTTTAAAATCTGGCTCTCATCTTCTTGTTTTCCCTCTGCTTCTTTAACTCTGCGATTTTCTTGTTCTACCTGTGTGGACTTAGGTTTTTGACCAAAACTAAGCTTGTTTTCTTCAATAAGTATATTGAAAATTTGATCTTTATCATTATCACTAATTGCTCCGGCGGTATTAATAACTTTTTGAATCAGCAAACTCAGCCAATTTGGGATTTTTTTAGCTTGGTATTCGAGTAAATAATCTCTAGCATGTTTTTTTACTTTTTCGTTCATTACTAAGACCTTCTAAAATATTGTATACTTCTTTTTTAAATTTATTTGGAGTCGGCTGATTTAGATTAATGGTTTTTACCAACCGACTCTTTTCTTATTAGCTGAGGTCAATTATAACATTTTCGCAGCTTGAACACTTAACCTGACTGTAGCCTTTGAAATAGTCATAATTATCATAGTTGCCCTTCATCAGATTTTCCTCGACCTCTTCCGGGGTGCAGTTTCCGAAATCGTAATCATGGGTGATGTCTACTCCTTTAATATAAAATTTCGTACTTCCGCACCTCGCACACTTCATCATCTGGTTTGTTTTTACTTTCAGCATTTCTGCTCCTTTCATCTTAATTGACTTAGTTAGGGCCTGAACAAGTCAGGCCTAAACTAAATTAACTATGAAGTTTCCTTAATTCACTTAAAGGTTTAGGGGTAAAATATAAGTCCCTTTCAATTCTTAAACCGCCGGGTCCTGTTACTTCTGAAATCTCCTTTAAACTGAAATAACCAAGCTCTGTTTCAAGTCCTATTACCAGACCAAAAAAGATATCCTCTCCGTCAAATTCAGTAGCGTACCAGGTCCAGTTAGACCAAGGGGTAAAAAACTTTACATAAGCAACGGCTTCATCTCCCTTTTCTTCTTGTGAATACAGCTTTGGAACTTCCTTCCTAATTTCTTCTGTTAGTAATTTCATTCTCTTTCCTTTCTCTATAAAAATAATTTGCTTCCGCACGAGCGGAATAAAAAAAGAAGGTTCTTGCTGTAGTCAAGGTGGAGATTTTACGGTTACTCACAGAGGAATTGAGAGGGATAAATAGCGAAGCGGTTTATGCTCACAAAGAAAAATACTACCTTTACGGAAGAAAGGTTCTGCGTATGATCTTTTCTAGGAAGCAAATAAATCCGGAAAAAGGCTTTTGAAATGAGCTATCATTTTGAAAAAATGAAGCTCTCTCATGCTGTAGGCATGGGAGGAAGGTCTTGAAGAATGAAAGTCCTTACCAGCGGTAGTGAATTTGAAAAGGGGGTTGGGGAGGGGTTTGAAAAACCTTTGTTGACAAATTTGTAAACAGAAATATTTACTTAATAGTTTCAAATTCTTTGACGATATTTTGACTTTGATTATTGCTAAAATATCTTTCTCTAGTTTCTTTCATCACTTCTTTGTAGGATCTGCCAGAATTTTGGGAGCTTTCCCTTTTTATTCTATTTAAGGAATTTTTATTAAAGCCTTGGTCCAAAACCTCAATAGTTTTTATCAATATGGCTTTTCTTTGTTTAGACACTATATAGGCAAGCCTTGAGGCCAGCTTTCTTTTATCAAGCTCCTGAACATACTTTTCAATATCTTCATATAAGGGATAATAAACCGGATATTGATTATCAGATTTTGCTTCCTGTTTGATTTTTTCGCCATGGGGTAAGAAGATTCTTTTCGCCTGAAGCTCTGCGTCTGATCGATCAAGACCAAAACACACTAAAGTGCCAACATTACCCAGGGCGCCTCTCATTCTTTCGTCAAGCTGGCTTAACTGCTGATGAGCCAAAACAAGATATAAATGTCTTTTCCTGGCTTCTGCTAAGGTCCGGCTGAAAGTCTTTGAGCCGCCTTCAGAACTGACAAAAAGCTGAAACTCATCTAAGTATTCAAAGAAGTCTTTTTGCGTTCTTCTGGCCATGGCGGCCTGATGTAAAAGCGTTGTTATAAAGCCGCCGAAAAGTTTGGCTGAAAGCTCGCTTAAATAAGACAGGTCAACAATTAAAATTTTGCCTTCGTCCATGATATCCCGAAAATTGATAGTTGATTTCAGCTGACCGAAAATGTTTCTAATCCGGACACTGCCGGTAATTCTTGATATTTTATTAAGGGTGGATTCAACCCTTATGGCCTGTTCGTTTTTAGGCCATTTGTCAAAGCGGTTTTTAAAGAATTGATAAACTGCAGGGTCCTCCGTTTTTGCTAAAAGGATATCCCTATAAAGTTTATCGGTAATAAGTCTGGGAAGTTCAATAATACTTAAATTATTTTCCATTAAAACCATCATGGAATTAAACATGATGTCTTCAAAAACAGGTGCGTTTTCCAGGTCCCAGCTTCTTTTAAAAACTTCAATAATATCATTGGCGTGTTCCGCAGGATCCTCGCCTTTTTGAAGCTCTAAAAGGTTAATACCAGGGCTAAAATCAAGTCTTGAAGGATTAATATAAACCAGCCTTTCTAAGTTTCCAGGTACTTTAAAAAACCCTGAATTTCCCAAATAAGACAATACATCATCAGCTAAATTTCCATGGGGATCGATCAAGGCAATACCGCGGCCAAAAATGGCGTCCTGATAAATCATGTGTTCCAGGAGTTTGCTTTTGCCTTTGCCGGTGGTACCGATAATGTGCATGTGGTCGTAGCGGTCGCTGATCCGGACCTTATAAGACAAACTAAGCCAAAAGGGGCTGACATTGCCTAAAACAAGGTAGTCTTTTCCGCTAAAGGGTAAAAGCAGTGGTAGAAAATCTTTGAGGGACATAGTTTATTATAACTCTTATAAAAAACTAAAATTTTATGAAGTTTAATGGATAGTTCACTAAAAGCCAAATATCCTAAAAAGCAGAATTTAATGTATCGTAATAGGCTTTAATATAAAATATGAAGCTCTAGAATGCCCTTAGAAGCGTCGTAAAAGGCCAAAGCATACATTTGTATACCCCAAATTAGAGAAGGCTTTTTAAATCCTCTTTATCTGTTGATTTCCAGACCGGATTAAAAATTATATTTTTATCCTTAATCTGGCCAAAGGTCGCAAATAAGAAAAAATATGCATTTTCAGCTGATTGGGTAGTTTTTATTAAGTTGTTCATTCTTTCTTTGCTGGTGGTGATAGTTAAAACCCTTAAAGCACTGGTTTTAAATCTTTCCTGATACTTCCCGGATTTGACATATTCAACATAACCTCTGATTTTATCGCGCCATCTTCGATTGGATTCCGTGGCTCTGTCAACCTCAAGAAAAAAGTAAGCCTTTTTATCTTTGCCGAGTAAATATAAAAAAGAATCAGGTGTTATTGGCAAAGTTTTGCCTGAGTTTTCAGGGTCATCAATTTTTTCTTTCCAGGCCTTGACTTCCTGCTCGTTGAACCAGAATAAACTATAATCCTCTGTTCCCAAAACTGCTTTTAAAAAAGCGATCCGGACATCATTGATTGCTAAAGTATGCTCAATAAAAAAAGATTCTACCTTGTTGTGCTTTTCATTCCATTTGATTTGCCTGGCTTCTTTTTCGCCATAAAGATGAGATATTAAAGCAGCTCCTTTTTTAGACAGGCAGTAAGCCCTTTTTGATGAGCCATAGCCGGTAGGGACAAGCTTATGGACAGCTGATAAATAGCCGTTATGGTATAAAAGTGAAAGCCTCCTTTGGCAAGCAGTCATTGAGCCTTCTTCAAATTCCAGCTGTTTTATCTGGTCCCTGGTAAGAAACCTTAATTGGTAAACAGCCTCGACAACTCGCTTGTCCCGGTCTGTAAGCCTCATAGGTGGCGGTGTTTTGGCCTTTCGGTATCTAGGGAGCCTGGTCTTAGTAATTTTGGTCATAGACTAATTTTAGCACTCTTACCATTTTTATTTTTTACTTGCTTTCTTTTTTTCTTCTGGAAGGCTTTTCCATTGCCCGTAGGGTTTTTTACCGGTGTCGGCTTCAGCTCTGGCGCAGGTCAAATAGTTCTTCCACATCTGTACCTCATCATTACCCCTGATGAATGAGCCTATTTCAACAACGTATTTTCTTCCGGTTAATGCGTATTCGATATTAATAGATGTTCGTGAACCTTTCCACATTGAGGGCGTAATGCTGGTAAGCGAGAAATTAAAAATGCCGGGCTTACCAAATTTTTCATCAATTCCGCTTTTGGTATTGGTGATATCAATTAAAGGAATTTTGTATACTACTGGTTGAAAGCCTGGCAAAATAATGCCCACATAAGGATTTTGTTGCGTGCCACTGATAACCAGGTAAACAAAACGCGCATGAGGCAAGGTTGGGTGTCCGCCAACATATTCGCCTCTGGTAGCCAGAATAACGTCTTCTTTGGAAACAATATTGGCCAAATCCTTGCGAGTGTTTAAAAAATCCCAGATGAGATCAACAATAAAGAAAACAGATAAACCAAAAACAACAATAAGAAAAATAAACTCAAAAAAGACAGCCACTCCGGAAACAAAATTTAAAAGACCTAAAACAAATCTTAATCCTACTGGTATACTATCACCAATAACCGAACCAAAAAGGCTATCAGAAGCAGCAGCGCCTACTAAAGCCCGGCCGCCATAGTTCATCAGCCAGAGAATAAAGGCGAAAAAGGAATAAACCAGAAACAGAAAATTATAGACGATAACCAGGATAAACCTGTCTATTACCGTCATTCTCAGCCACCAGCGAACCAGCCGGGTGGTTGATAACCTATGATTCCACTTAGTTAATGACCAAAGCATTTAATCTCCTTTCTTTTTTACATTTTTTAATTTTTCAACTTTCTCAAAAGCCTTAGGCTTAATAAAAATTCTACTGGTGTCCATCTTTACCCTGATGTCGTTTTCCACTTCTTCCCTATTCCGGGCCAGCGTCCTGGAATTTTCAATTATTTCTTTGGCTATCTCCGGATTTTTAGGTTTGGTAATTGGTTCAGTTGCCATATAATGCTCGACTAAACAGCCTTCTTTAACCAGCTTGCACCAGCACTCATAATTCGGCAGATTTGACAGCCTGTTAGCCATTTCCTGGGCCACATCAGAATATAGCCTGGGTTTGCCTTTAGCCATGACAAATTCGCTTCTGTCGCCTACTCTGTAAACTCCGTCATTGCTGGTTGGGTAAAGCATTGGCTGAGGCTCTAAATCAGGCACAGGCGGCGTATTATCAAACTGGACCGCCAGCTCAAGACTATCTTTTCCGGTAATCCGGAAAAAGATAAAATTACCCACGTTTAGAGTTGAGCCGCGATTAAGATAATCCAGCTGGTCCCGATACTGATGAGCCACTAGGGTATCGATGGCAAACTTCCTGGCTTCGCTTTGAAGCGTCGGAAAAGACTCGGTGGCAAAAGAATGATATTCGTCAACAATCAAGTGAAACTGCTTGCGGTTTTCCTGATCTATTTCCGCCCTTGATAAAGCAGCTATTAAAATCTTGCCGACTAAAACACTTCCCAAAAGGCTTGAGTTATCCTCGCCGATTCTACCTTTAGCCAGATTTACCAAAAGGATTTTTCCTTCGTTCATAATGTCTTTAATACTAAAACTACTTTTAGCCTGGCCAACAATGTTTCTAATCAGGGAATTAACCAGAAACCGACCAATTTTATTAAAAGAGCTAGCCAGCCACTCCTGCTGTTCTTTGTATTTTTTAGGAAAAATCTTTTCCCAGTATTGGGTGATAATTGGGTCCTTAACTTTTTCCAGCATTTTGAGCCGGTAAATCTGGCTGCTTAAAACCAAATGCAGATCTACCAAAGTTGAGCCTGGATTAAATAAAACAACCAAAATTGCGTGCCTTAGGATATCCTCAAGTCTCGGCCCCCAGCTGGACTCGTAAAGTTTTTTGAAAGTGCCAATAATTTCTGAGCAAACCAGGTCCACTACTCTCGGATCGTTGATATCCGAACACTCAAAAAGATTTAAGCCAAAAGGATAATTAATGTCAGCCGGATTAAAGTAAATGACGTCTTTCTTGCGGTGTTCTGGCATTAAGGCTAAAAGGCCTTCAACGGCGTCGCCGTGAGGATCTAAAAAGCAAAGGCCGTCGCCGGCTTCAGCATCGGACAAAGCGGTATTCATCAACAGGATCGTTTTGCCAGTACCATTAACTCCGGTAACATAAGTTCCCTGACGCCTGTTATCCGGAGAAAGCTCAACCGGAGATTTTGTTTCTCTGTCTATACCTAACCGAAGCAAAACCACCTACCTTTATGCCCATAAAATAATCATAGACAAGCCATGTATTTAAAATCCATTTTATAAAAGAAAACAAAAATCAGCAAAGGAAATCTCAAGTAATTTTTGCCATGGCTTGTATATACATAAAACCCGAGCTGTAATTTAAAGCTGGCTTATAGCAAGCGAGGGTTTTATTCTAGACTTGCCGCAGGCAAGGAGCGGCTGACGGCAATGGAGGGTGCAGGGGGGAAATGCCGTCATAGCCGCTGAGGGTGTCGGGCGAAGCGCCGACTGCAGACCTTTAGCAAAGGCTGAAAGCCTGCAGCGGTTCGGCGAAGTCCGCTAAAGCGGACAAGTGAACCCTCGTTCAAAAACGAAAGTTTTTGGCGAGGGCGAAAAGGTATGCAGTCGGGGGTTGAAAAAATACTTTTTTACAAGCCCAGACACCCGATGAGCCAGCTTCCAGTGTATGATTGCGCTGTTTCCTAAAAAGCGAATAAGCTTTTTAACCAGGTAAAACATATTAAAAAAGGAAACAGCAAGCAGTGATAACGGACAAAATTATTGATAAAGGTCATAGAAGTTAATCAATAAGGAATAATTTTGTGGCAATCATTCCGAAAAAGCTGGCTCTCTTTCCCCCCTGCTCTTTAATCCCGAATGGATCTAAAACTATGTTTTCCGAAAAACATATCTTACAACAACAGGAGGAATAACTTTGCCGTTTTCCTTATTAGTGATTTAATATCATCATTACAAATAAAATACGCTTTATGGATACATTAAACAAAAAACAGAGAAGCTATAATATGTCCCAAATCAAGGCTAAGAATACAACACCTGAAATCATATTACGCAAAGCTCTTTTTAAGAATGGTCTAAGAGGCTATAGAATACATTATAGCTTACATGGTAAACCTGATATTGTTTTTACAAAATATAAATTAGCAATATTTATGGACGGTTGTTTTTGGCACAAATGCCCAAAGTGTTTTATAAAACCTAAAACGAGAACGGATTATTGGCTGAAAAAAATTGAAAACAATAAACAGAGAGATAAATTAATAAATGAAAGATTATCAAATGAGGGTTGGACCGTTTTACGTTTTTGGGAACACCAAATAGAAAAAGAGATGGATAGCGTATTGGGTTATATACAAATGAAGTTAAAAAAATTTAATGCAGGTCAAAGTTATAAACCACAAAAAGAACATCTTTGAGACTTGATTGTACAATAAGGTGCTTGAAGTAAAAATTTATTTCACTAAAAACTCTCGATGCAAAAATACTTTTTTTGCCGGAAGTTCGTAAATAATTCTGCGGATATATAATTACCCCGTATTTAATTTTTGGAACAAAAGTCAATGAGCCATTAATTAATTTTAAGAAATCATGTATTATTCTCTTAACTTCAGTTTTTTCAACCTCGATGGCGATCTTTTTCTCCTCATTATAGAAATCTACCGACATACGAAAATCTGGTCTCCATAACATGCACCTTTCTCTGTTTTTGCCGTCCCAGATATACCCAAATTTATTCAATTTCTTACTAAGCATTTCTTCTAGCTGAGGTACCTCTGCCGGAGAATAAATTTTGATATCACAAACTGCGTCAATAAGAATTTTTCTATCTTCAGACGGAAACGGCCACGATATATCAAAGTTAAAAGGTTCTTCCCCAAGAGTAAAATCTTTAATTTCCATCTTTTAAATTAGTCTTCTAAGGCTTCTAAAATTCTTTTTGTCATATGCCACATTACAACAGGTGCAACAGCATTTCCAAGTGATTTATAGTTTGCGGTTCGTGAACCTAGTAAAATAAATGATTCGGGAAAAGACTGGATTCTAGCCACTTCTCTAGGTGTAAACATTCTATAACGGCCGTTAATAGAGAGAACTGGATCTGTGCTGTTAAGACTGACTTTTGCCAGGTGTGCTCCTACTGTATTGCATGGTTCATTAATATTCTGAGCTCTCCCTTTATTCATGCTCACAGCATGTTTTGCCCTAGTCAACCCAGTTACTGCTTTATCGCTGAAATAAAATTTTTCACCTATTTCTGTTTCAGGAATTAAAACTTTTGAAAGAGGTACGGGTTCTTCCAAATTGACAGGAGTTGGAAAATTAAATTTGTCATAAGATTTTTTATTTTTGAAACCTACTATAAAAACACGTTCTCTTTTTTGGGGTACCCCATAATGGGATGCGTCTAGAACTTTATATTTAACATGATATCCTGCATGTTTGAATTCTTTTATTATTAAAAGAAAAGCTTCGCCTTTATTGGCTGATAGCAACCCTTTCACATTTTCAGCTACAAAAGCTTTAGGTTTTTTTTGCCCCAGTATTCTACACATCTCCAAAAACAGCTTTCCCTTTTCGTCTTTATATCCAAGCCTTTTAGGATTTTGGGCTACAACAGAAAAAGACTGACAAGGGAAACCTCCTGCAAGAATATCGTGATCAGGAATATCATTAGCTTTTAATTTACATATATCCTGTAAATTACATGGATGAGGAAAATTGGAGTCGTATATATCACAAATAGCTTTATCAAAGTCCATTGCATATACAATTTCGGTATTGAGTTTCTCGTATTTTTCCCCAAGGGACACAAAATTACCACTCATGCCGAGGTCCATACCTCCACAACCACTAAAAAGAGAGGCTATTTTATAATTCTTTTTTTTTATGCAAGTAGCTTTTCCCATTGGCCTGATCTTTCTGAATAGCTGATGTCTGCTCCTTCTCTGGGGAGCATATCTATTAAATCAGTTTTATATTTTCCTACAGGATCCTGAATTAAAAATAATCCGATGTCTTGAGCAGAAACCATAAGTCTATACACAAAATAAGTTTTTCTCAAAGTATTTGCTGCACTCCATTCACTTGGAGTCATATGGAAGTTTTTTGCTGCAAGCTTTCCACGGCTAATTGTAGTTTTAACTTCAATGTATCTGCGGAGGTTGCTTATGCCTTCGTATGACGAGATATCATAACCTACAGCAAAAGCCTCCGGAATCTTTTTTATCAAATGGATAAGATCTTCTCTTTCCATAACTATCATTCTTGCTCTTTCATGCTCTATAACAATTGTTTCCCCTATGTCTCCTACTTCCTTTGTTTTTACGGCTCTTTCCTCTTCTCTGCTGCTGCGAATTCTCAACAATACTTCGCTAATCAACCGGCTTTTTTCTACATCTACTGAGCTCTCCCCAGCTTCTTCAATAACAGAAATTATATCAGCCTCAAAAATGGCTGAATCAAGTGTATTATTAACATAATGAAACCAATTCTGTTGTGTTTCAGCTATAGCTGAAACTTGTATCTCTTTTTTTCCGTAAAAAGTTTCATAGGGGCCAAAATATCTATCGTCCATAATAAAGGCTTTAATTGTTTCAAAATTGGTCATATTCAAGTAATACTGATAATTGGGTTTGAGCTTAAGCAAATCAGCTAATTCTAAATAATCAAGAATATCACCTGCATAACGGGTAATATCTCCGCCATTATCATAAATAATATTGTTTTCTCTGTTTTTAAGAATTATGCTTACTGTCTCTTTGACAGAGCGATTATCTCTTGTTACCCTAAGATCATTAAATATACAATGGGTTGCCTCTGCCTTAGAAAGACCAAATTTTCCTGCTTCAACAAGTTTTCTACCTTCCCATATAACTTCCATCATATATTTTGCAGGTTTGAATTTAATGCCTGCTCTTATAAAATCTAATGTTTCCCGGGGTTTAAGGTGCCCACCTGGATATTGGAAATAAAACAGAAAATAACGAAAAAATTCTATTAAATCCTGATTCTCTGAAAGTAGTAAGGCCATTCGGCCCGGCATTGAAATCTCTTTCTCATACTCTGTCAGCCCAAACAGGGATGATATTTCGGTTCTCCAATTGTTTATAGTTTTTATTTTTTTTGAAACATTCCCCGGATAAAACTTGATAGTATTATTTAATTTTTCTTTGAATCTTTCATGTTTGTCAGGAGTGAGTTTGGCAATTTCTGTTGCCATATAAAAAAGTACATTTTCTACATCATTTTTAAAACGAGGTCTTATATGGTGAATTCTAAAAAAATATTCTTCTGGAACTTTATATACACTATTCATAGTTAATTTAAATTTAAAGCCTTTAATAAAGATTTTGCTAATTCTCCTGCGACGATCGGCGGAACGGCATTCCCCACTTGCTTATACTGGCTGGTTTTTGAACCATAAAAAACAAAATTATCTGGAAATGATTGCAGCCTAGCAGATTCTCTTACAGTAGGTATTCTATTGAACTTATAATGAAAATGATGCCTATGGCCGGTATCTATTGTTGGGCTTGGTTTACTGCTACAGTATCTTGTCCAAGCTATGTTAACCTTTCTAGTCTTTTGAAGGTGTTCGGGTAAATTCTTATAATTGCCTCCGTCCGGGACAAGACTGATGATCTGGATAGTTTTTTGGCTATGGTTTGTGGTTTGGTGATTAAAAATTTTAGTGGCATCTTTTCTCATCAAGAATTGATATTTGGATTTAGGGTTTTCTAAATATTCTGTTCCTTCCGCTACGGAGTACTCGGGCAAATCTGATATTGCTTCCGAACACGAAATCTTGTTTTTTAAATCATATTCACCTTTCGGATATTCAAATCTGTTTTTACCAAGCATCCCAACAAAAATTACTCTTTTTCTGTTTTGGGGGGCGCCGTAATCTGAAGCCATAAGAATTTTAAATTTAATATCATATCCAAGAGCCCTAAAGTCGTTCAGTAATTCTTCTTTTATTGTTCCGTTTTTCATAGAAAGCAAGTTAGGAACATTCTCTAAAACAAAAGCCTTCGGTTTTAAATGGCTTACAGTTTTTATAAAACTTTTATAAAGTTTATTTCTGGGATCACTAGGATCTCTTTTGCCTGAGAGCGAAAAGCCTTGACACGGAGGCCCACCAATAACAACAGCAATGTTTGCACCAAAAAGTTTGTCCAAATCCTTAACATCAAAATTTGCAAGATCCAAAATAATTCCTTTTGCTCCAGGATGGTTTTTTTCAAAAGTTACTATGGCCTCTCCCCAATTATCAATACCTGCAACTATTTTAAAACCTTGTTTCATAAACCCATAAGAAAGGCCCCCACAGCCTGAAAACAGGTCTAATACGTTCAGCTTGGTTTTATTTTTGTCAACTATTTCCAACGTAATTTTACCTGTATTAATTATAACTTCTCTAATAAACTTTCAATCGTATTTTTAACAGTAAGAAGAGTTTCTCTTAGATTGTCTCGCTTTATTTTTTCTAAACTTTTTAAATCAGTTTCTTTAATGGTCTTTGTTAGTTTTTTTGACACTGCAATAATCATATCTACAGGATTTTTAACAAGAGAGTTTTCTTTATTTTTTTTCATGCAGATTTCATTAAAAGATTCTTCGATGGTGAACCCAGGTTCACCTTTTATCTTTCTGACAAGCTCGAGGGATTGGTCGCCGGTTAGTTTTTTCTCTTTCATAAAATTAACTACTTCTCGTAAAATTTCTGCTTTATCGAGTAATTGCCTTAGGGCCCGACCGTGCTTTTCTGTTAATTTTTTATGCCTGATGTCTTCCTTTATTTCGTCCGGAAGGTCCAGAAGCCCTACTAAATCTAAAACCCTTCTTTTTGTTAGGCCTAGACTTTTTGCGATAGCTTTCCATGGTGAACCCAGGTTCACCTTTAACTCTCTTAGGGCTGAGGCACGGTCTATGTCATTTAGGTCTTCCCTTTGTATGTTTTCAATCAGGGAAATTATCCGTGCGTCTCCATTTGAGACTTTTTTAATAATGGCTGGGACTTCTTTTAATCCGGCTTGCCCGGCAGCTCTAAACCTTCGCTCGCCTGCGATTATTTCGTATTTAGAGCCTGACGGCCTAACAATAATTGGAGATAAAATTCCGTGCTGTTTTATTGATTCGGCCAATTCAGAAATAGTTTGTTCATAAAAAGTTTTTCTTGGTTGGTTGGGATCGGCGATAAGCTGACTGATAGGAATATTAATTAATCCTTTTCGGCTATTGATGTCAAAAAGCTCGCCTTCAAGTTCTTCTTCTTCTTTTTTAAAGATTTCTTCAATCTCTATGGTTGGCCTTTTTTTAGCCATTTTTGATTACCTCCTGGGCTAGCTTGCGGTATGCTTCGGCTACTTCTGACTTGCTAGCATAATCTAAAATAGATGAGCCATCAACTGATGATTCTTTAAAAATTACAGTCTCTTTAATCACTGTATCAAAAACCAGCTCTTGAAAATGCTCTCTTAGTTTTTCTAAAACTTCTCTCGCGTGTAAGGTTCTTTGGTTGTGCATGGTTGGTAAAATACCGGCAATTTTTAAATTTGGGTTAAGTTTACTTTTTACTTTTTTAATGGTTTTGTTAATTAAAATACTGGCGCCTCTTAAAGCCAAGTAATCGGTTTCCATTGGGATTAGCACATCGTCAGCGGCTGTTAGGGCGTTAATAGTTAAAATGCCTAAACTTGGTGGACAATCAATTAAAATATATTCGTAAACTTTTCTTAAAGGATCAAGGATAAATTTTAAAACCCTTTCCCGATCCAACATATTCATCATTTCAATTTCGGCTCTTGATAAATCAATATTGGAAGGAAGCAAATCAACATTTTTAATTTTAGTGCTGATAATAATATGTTTTGTTTCAGTTACTTCATCTTCTCCGTTTTCCCTAGCTATGGCGTCGTAAAGAGATCTGTCTAAACCGGTCATATCAACACCGCAACTGATAGTTAATGAGGCTTGCGGATCAGAATCAACCAGCAACACTTTTTTGCCTTTTTCAGCTATAGCAGCTCCTAAGTTTAAGGTTGTAGTGGTCTTCCCTACTCCGCCTTTTTGGTTAGTAATAGCGATAATTTTACTCATTTTTTTTCCTGTTTATTTGAGACCTAGCTTTATATTATGTTCTATTGCTTTAGTTTTTATCACAGTAGTAAATAAAGCTGCTTTGCTTTTTTTAATTTTCCCAGTTAGGTGGGTGTCTTTAACTTCGCTTAACGCTTGGAAAATTAAATTTTCAGGCATTAAATCTACAACTTTTCTAAAAAACCCTAATGAGTGGTCGTCCCCTAATTGTTCTGCTATTTCTTTTGCTAAATATTCTTTTTCCGGAGTTCTTTTTTTCTTCTTATTTGAAATAGCGTTCTCTTTAACGTTATTTAATTGGTTCTTGTTTAACGTATAGTTATTGTTAGTGTGTCGGTTTTGCCATGTAGCGGAACTGTTACATGGTGAACCATGTATCGTTTTTGTTACATGGTCATTATTGGGCTCCTCTTCGGTTGATTTTTCAAAGATTTTAAGCTGGGCAATAGGTAAAATTGTATAACGTATATTTTCCCAAGTGCCGCCTTTATTTCTTAATTTAACAGCTTTTACAATTGGCTTGCCTTCAAACCTAAACCTTAAAAGGCTTTGAATTCTTCGGTTGATTGTTACCCGGCTGCAACCTAAATCTCGAGCGACCTGATCTTGGCTAGGATAACAATTTCCGTTTTCGTCCATATAAAGAGCAAGGGCAATTAAAGTTTTGAATTCTCTGTCAGATATTTTCTTAAGAAGGCCGGAAGTTCGAGCGGCCACAAATAGCTTAACAAAGATTTTGTTCTCCCAGGATTTATCCAAAACATCAAACTCTTTTTGGATTTCAACCGTAACCATTTTTTCGTCTTTGTATTTTGGGGAGACAGAGAGGTTCTCAATAGGGAGTCCGAGCTGTTCTCTAATGATTTTTTTCTGATTTTCGATCTTCTCTTTGTTGGCCATCATTTTTAATTAAAACATAAAATATAAAGCGAAAGCTACCCACTCTTTTTAACAGAATTTGTTTGGTTTAGGGTCAACTGATCAAATCCTGGGTGTTCCTCTGATAAGAAATTATCAACTTCCTTGCGCATGATTCGCCAGGACCTGCCGACTTTTTTAGCAAAAATTTTTCCGGGTTGCCGCTCAGCGCTAACTAGTTCATAAACGGTCCAAGAGCTAACTTTAAGAAGTTCTGCGGTCTGATTAATGGTTAGGATTTCATCTTTGTTTTCTTCAGGCATTTTGAGAACACTCCTGTCTCAATTGGTTTTAATTAAGTATAATTGGAAATAATAGGAGATGTCAAGGGAAATTTGAAGCAATAATTAAACAAATATTATTTAAAGCCAATAAAAAAACTGTAATTTTTGTTTATGCTATAATCGAAATATAGAAGTTAATCTTCTGTGCAAACCGGAGAAATCAACCCCATTCGGGGTTGGTTTTTATTTAGAAGATGTCAAGGGAAATTTAATTCTTTTAATCATAAAATTGTCGTTTCGTTTCCCATAAATAATTTTTAAAGTTTAGTCTTTTTCTTTTTTTGGTTTATCGGAGCCGGAAGGAAGAGACCTAAGTTCCAATGCTTCGATTTTTTGCATTGATGAAGCTCCAATTATTCCTTGCATATCACCATACATGCCGGAGGTGCTATTAACGACCTTTTCTATCTGTTTATCTCTTTTAGCCCAGATTTTATTAATTGCTCTTTTTTCTTGTTCCAATCCGTCTTTCATGTCTTTGAAAGTTTCTATTATCCCTTCAACTCTTTGACTGAATTCAGGCCCAGATAAATAAGCGTATAAAATTTCCATTTTTTCATTTTTACCTACTGATGAAAGCTTAATACTTGAGAGTTGAAGAAGACTAGTTCTCAAAACAGTTGCTAAAGCTATTACAAGGTCAAAGCAAGTAACCCAGACCCCTTTTAAAGAAGAAAAATTTTTACAGTCTTTTGGTAAAACTACGGATACCAAAACCGCAGTATCTGCTTTAGCCTCTCTTTGATCATCTTTTAATTTTTCAATCCATTGATCTTGCCAGGATTTAGTCCGTTTTGATTCCCAAAGGATAGCACCACAAAATTGGCCGGACGGGCTTATAACCTCTTGTAAAACATCCGCTCCTTTTATTCCTTTAGGAACAGGTTTAATATTATCATGAGGGAAATTTGAACTAAGGACATCTTCGAGTTCAAGCTCGAGAACTTCACCCTGGGTTTGTTGGGATCCTTGTTCAGCTTTTCTTTTAAGCTCGTTTATTTGATCAGTCATTTCCTCTATTTTTTTATCCTTTTCTTTAACCTTAAGCCTGTGTGATTCTTCGACACTTTTTGAAGCTGATTCCTTAATTTTTTCTCGCTCCTCGTCAACTTTCCTGGCTATTTCGAGGTCTATATTTTTCTTGCTTTCCTCAAGCTCCCTTGTTTTTTTCCTAAAGGCAAGTTCTGTTTTATTTGCTTGTTCTAATTTTTCATCTTTTTCCGCGACTTGTTCTTTGAGCTCCTCCAGATCAACAGATACTTCTTTTATAGCTTCCTGTTTAGCTTTCTTCTTAATTTCATCAGTGGCTATTTTAACTTTGGTTTTGATTTCTTCTTCAAGTGATTTTTTAGATTTTTTAATTTCTTCTTCTTTAACAGAAAGATTCTTCTCTCTTTCTGTAATATCAATATCCCTCTTTTTATTCTTTTCTTCGAACTCTTTGGTCAAGTCTTCCCTTAACTGTTTAGATATTGTTTCAGTTAGAGGGAACTCTTTGTCGCAATAGGGACATTTTATTGTTTGATTATCCATTTAATTTAAAAATATATTAAATTTTAATAAATATTTATAATATTATAAGTACAAAATAATGGGTTTATTATATCACAAAAAGCTCTTAAATGATTTCATTCCTTCCTCAACATCTGTGTTGGCAAGAGTAATATAAATTGTCGTTGTGCTAATGTCGGAATGGCCCAGAATGCGCCTCAAGGTTTCAATATCTTTTGTTTGTTTGTAATATTGCGTGGCATATGTATGTCTTAAGGTATGGGGTGAAATTCTTTTATTTAAGCCAGCTTTTAAAGCATATCTTTTAACCATCTGTTGAAGATATCGGATTGAAAGTTTTTTGCCTTTTAGGGTCGAAAAGAAAAAATTGCTTTCAGGTCTTTTCTTTCTCCAGCTATCAAAAAGGTCTATTAAATACTCCGGAATAGCAAGGTCGCGATCTTTGTTTCCTTTGCCGTTTTTGACTCTTAACTTTCCTTTGGTTAAATTAATACTGCCGGGCCTTAGATTAACAACTTCAGAAACCCGA
>Ga0307433_1000898_pt1 | contig 18983 bp, 15 predicted proteins | sample SalMarWE160210MG_FD_202166 | JGI IMG/M metagenome (GOLD analysis project Ga0307433, IMG submission 202166) | Salt marsh sediment microbial communities from the Plum Island Ecosystem LTER, Massachusetts, United States - WE1603-210 | ecosystem: Environmental > Aquatic > Marine > Intertidal zone >... | reverse complement strand
GCGCATTATGGCCTTTTTCAACCTTAGGATGGCCAAATCTGGAAAATTCAGATTTTAAAAGATTTTTTCCTACCGATACAAGGGAAACTGGCTATGATATTCTCTTCTTTTGGGTCGCTCGCGAAATGATGATGAGTATTGAACTAACAGGTCAAGTTCCTTACCACATGGTATATTTACATGGTTTAATCCGCGATGAGAAAGGAAAGAAAATTAGTAAATCAATGGAAAATGTTGATGAATATGATCCGCTCGTGATAATAAAGGATTATGGAGCTGATTCTCTTCGTTATGTTCTTATTTCTAATAGTGTTCCCGGATTAGATACCAACTTAGACCCGAAAAATATCGATGTGGCTCATAAATATTGTAATAAAATATGGCAAGCATCACGATATGTATTAACCAACATTAATCCAGAGGAGTATATTCCTAAAATAGACGAGATAGACCTACGAAAGTTGAAATTTCCTGACAAATGGATATTATCACGATTAAACTCATTAATTCGAGTGGTTCAGGAGTACATGGATAATTATGATTACTTGCAGATGACTCGAGAAATAAAATCATTTTTCTGGAGTGAATTTTGCGATTGGTATATTGAAATGAGCAAAATTTTTCTATATGATGAAGATTATCCTGATAAATATGTTCAGAAATCAATTTTGCTTCATGTTTTAGAAACATTTTATAGATTAATACATCCTGTAATGCCTTTTATCACTGAAAAATTATGGCAAGCACTTCCGGAAAACCTTAAAAGTGTTCCCACGATAATGTATGCACCTTGGCCACGTGCAAATAAAGATATCATTGATCCTAAAATTGAGGAAAGTTTTCTTTTAATGGAAGATTTTGTCCGAGAGGTAAGACGGGTGAAGCATGATTTTGATATTCCATTGAAGACATTAGTACCACTACATATTGAGACGGAATCATATCTTGAACTGTTTGAATTATGTAAGAATGAATTAATCAAAATGGCGTTTATTGATAAGGAAAAATTCAAAATTGCAACTAAAATCACTCCACCTACTCAATCTGCGCGAGTTGTACTTCGAGGTATCCCTGCTTTCGTTCCGCTAGCTGGAATGATAGACTTCGATAAACAAAGAACAAGAGTGAAAATATCCTTAGAAAAAACAAAAAATAAAATAAGAAGTATTGAAAAAAAACTACAAAGTCAATTTTCAGAACGTGCACCTAAAGAATTGGTCGAAAAAGAAACACAAAATCTTGCGGAATTAAAAATTAAAATTGAACAACTCGAAGATCAGTTAAAGATACTTGAATAGTATAATTTTTAAAACTTTTTTAATATTCTATTCCTTTTCTTGCAGTTATTCCTTTAGATGAATAATAATGCTTAATCAATCTCATTTCTGTGAGCAGATCTGCTCGTTCTTTAATTTTGGGGTGCATTTTAGGGCCTCCAGTTAGAATGATCTCGACTTTCTCTGGTTTATTATTTAATAACTCTAAGACATCTTCGAGCTTTACTATATTATATTCAATAGCTACAGCTATTTCATCAAGGATTACAATGTCGTATTCATCACTCATAATGATTTTTTTAGCGAATTCCATTGCTTTCTTACCTTCTTCAATATCAATCGCTTTAGGCTCTGCTATTAAATCAGGGGTTCCAAATTGGGCCAATTCAAAGTTTGGAATTAATTTAATTGCTTCTATTTCACCATAATGCCATCCTTTCATAAATTGGATCATGTATACTTTAAAACCATGCCCTGTTGCTCGTAATCCTTGTCCCAATGCAGCAGTCGTTTTTCCCTTTCCTCTTCCAAAATAACATTGAATTAATCCTTGTTTTAATCTTATCCTATTCGGTGCCATTTTTTAACACTCTGTATTTTATAATAATCGGAAATATTTGATAAGATAATTAATTTTTATATCCTATAATAAATTTAGAATAATATTTACCTTATAAATAAAAAGTTATGATTTTATGAATGAGAAAATATCCGATTCAAAAATATATATAGAACTACAGCAACATCTTGATAAAATGCCTATTGGCTTTCCAGCAACGAAATCAGGCGCGGGAATTCGTCTATTAAAGCATCTTTTTACCCCAGAGGAGGCAAAATTAGCGACTTACTTACGATTTGGTTGGGAAAGAGATTTAGAACCATTAAATACCATTTATGATAGAGTGAAAAATAAGGAAATCACTAAGGATGAATTGGAAAATAAATTAGATAGTATGGTCAAGAAAGGCTTACTCATGTTCAAGAGGGACAAGGACAATAAATATTACGGAAATGCTTTACTAATGGTAGGGATGTTTGAATTTCAAGTCAACAAATTGGATAAATTGCCTAAAGAATTTATAAAGGATTTTAGTGATTACTTCGATGAAGCGTGGTTGCCAGAGGCTTTCAAAGTTAAAGGAGCTCAGCTCCGTACCATTCCTATAGAAAAAAGCATCGAATTTGAGCAAAATATCAGTCAATATGATTCCCTTGAAACGTTGATTGAAAATACTGAAGGCCCTTACATGGTTACAAATTGTATTTGCAGACAATTAAAAGATTTGGAGGAGGATCCTTGTAAAGTCACCAATCGTAGAGAAGTTTGTATGGGATTTGGATTTGCTGCAAAAATGTATATTGATCAAGGTTGGGGACGTGAAATAAGTAAAAAAGAAGCAATTCAAATTTTAAGACAAAATCAAGAAGATGGGCTAGTGCTTCAGCCAGATAATTCCCAAAAACTAGGGTTTATATGTAGTTGTTGTAGTTGTTGCTGTGAGTCTTTGTCGCGATATATTAAATTTCCTAATCCCAGGAATATGACAATAACTAATTATTTTGCTGAAGTTGATCCTGAACTTTGTACTGGTTGTGGAATTTGTGTGACAATTTGTCCTATGGAAGCTATAAAGCTAGTTGATGATATATCAAAAATTAAACACAAGCGATGTATTGGTTGTGGAAATTGTGTCGTAAAATGCCCCGTGGATGCTATTAGTTTAAAAAAGAGAGAGAAAGAGTTTATTCCATTTCCTACTATGGATGATTTGTTTGATAAAATATTTGAGAGAAAAAATAGGATAAAACAAAAAACACCTTAGAAAAATTTGAAGTGAACGAATCATGACGAAATGGGAAAATTTAGACAATCAATTAAATAAATATTTACGATTAGCTACATTTCCTGTCGCTTTAAAATTATTTAAGGATTCTGAAGAGCTTAATAATATTAAATTCTTAAAACGACCGGAAGAGAAGATAGTACTATGTCAACTTTTTAGTTACGCGCGTTACTATGGTTGGACTATGGGATGCACTAAAGAGGATAATATATGTCCTTTAGCAGACATATCAATAGGCTTTGAAGAATCAAATGATCTTTTTGAAGAAGGAGCCTTCTTTATTGGACGATATAACGAAACCAAGCAAGCAGCTAAAATAACTGCTGCAAGTATTCCAAAATTACCTACTAATGAATTTACAGCGATAGTTAGTGGAGCGTTAAAACGTGTAGATTTTGAGCCGGATCTAATCTTAATTTGGGGAAACTCTGCTCAAATGATGCGAATTATCCAAGGATATTTATGGAAGAAAGGGGGGAGGGTCAGTATGTCTACATTTTGTGATGGAGTCTGTGCCGATACTATAACCAAGACGTTACTCACTAATGATTTACAGATCGCGTTTCCATGTCTAGGTGATCGCCGATATGGAAAGGCAACTGATAACGACTTAATTGCATCAATTCCATTTAAATTGGTAAACGAAATTATATCGGGAATGGAACAAACGCATAAAGCAGGGACAAGATATCCTATACCGTACCAAATTTCAACACCAGAATTTTTTGTAAAATTAAAAAAGCAATTAGATAAAGTTAAAAAAGATATAACTAGATTATAAATATCAAGCTTCAGGAATCAACACAACAAAATTATTTGCCTCGACCCATATTTTACCATTATAATTATCTAAAATTTTTTCAACTAAAAGAAAACCTAAAAGAAGTTCCTTAATTTTACTATCTTTCTCGACATCCTTGTGCAAAAGAATTTCTTTTTGTATATGGGATATTTCACTCTTATAATCCACAAATTCAATTTTAATATAATTAATATTATCTTGAAGTGTTTTATCAACTACAATTTTAAAATCTATTACTGGATTTGGGTTATATTTTATGGAGCTGAATATAATATTTGTAAAAACGTCTAATAAAAATTCATCCGCCTGAACATAAATATGATCGCTGGGAATTTCGATTGTAAGATTTATTTTTTTATTTGTATACGTTTTTACGAAATATTCTAAGACATCATCAATAACTTTATTTAAATCAATTTTTTTAATTACTTTATTCGATTCATTTAGGAGAGTTAGAGTTCGAATTATTGAGATTAACTGAAAACTATTTGTACACTGACTAATAACATTGTTTAACCAATTTTTTGTAAAGGTTCCAGAAAATTGATATTGTCGCTGACTAAATTCTTCAAAAAGAGTCAAGAGATTTGTTAATATACTATAGATATCATTTACAAATAATTCTCGATAGAAATATTCTTGATCAAATTGACGATGAAAATCTTCCTCACGTTTGTGTACATTTTCCTTGATTAATTCGCGCTCTATTACATTTTTAAGGATTTCAGGAAAAATACATAGGGTATCGAAACGTTTAAACCCCCAATAAGCCTCATCTAAAATATTTCCAAAGAAAATTAAACCTTCTAATGAATTATTAATTTTAATTGAGAATATAAGACAATTCTTAATATTTTGGCTTTGGAGAAATGATTTTATAAGTTTTGAGGTGGTTGGAAGTTCATCTACATTTTGGATATAAAAATAATCATTAGTTTTAAGTTTCTCAGCTAACCATGGAAAGCTTTCAGAGGTTATTGTTTGAGGAACTTCTAACTGTGGATATATGACTTTTGCATACCATATAAAAAATCTATCCATGAATTTAAATTCTTCATTGAAGATAAAAAGATATATTCTACTAGAATTAATAAACTCCCCAATCTCTCTGAGAGACTCATAAATTGCTTGATTGATATTCTTGACCCCGACAAATTTTGAAATGATACGAGTGATGATTGTTAATAATTTTAAAATTTTTGTTAAATCTTGTTCTATTTTCTTTTTTTCTGTTATGTCTTGGCAGATTGTTTGGTGATATATTTGATTATATATTTTAACGAAAGATGTTTGCATCGAAACCCAAATGAGACTACCATCTTTCTTATAAAGTTGAATCTCTATTGGAGGAAAAATTCGATCCTTTTCTTCTTTTTTGAATCTCTTTAGAAGATTCACTAAATAATCCTCTTGAATTAATGAAAGCTCAACAAATTTTTTACTTATTAATTCACTTTTCTTGTATCCTAAACAATTTTCAAATGTCGGGTTACAATCAGCTACAAATCCTTTAGAGTCAATTAAAAGAATAGAAAACGGAGAATCTTGAAAAAGGTGTCTGTATTTATTTTCAGATTCCCATAGTTTCCGCTCAGTCTCAATCCTCTTACTTATGTCCCTAATTATGCATTGAACTAAGATTTGTTGACCTACCTTTACCTCATTTACACTAATTTCAACAGGTACCAGATTACCCGATATACTAATAATGTTGGTAATTAAAGGCACCGGATTTTCAATCTGCTGTATTATTTTTTCATAAAAATCAACACTTATATCATCTGTAAGTAGCTGACTTGAATGGAGAGCAATAAAGTCTTCAAATGGCAGTTGGAATAATTTTTCTGCTTGGATATTAGCATCTATTATTACACCTGATCTTCGATCAATAATTAAAATTGCATCTCGAGCAGCTTTAAATAAAGCTTCATATCGTAATTCAGCTAACTTAAGTGCTTCAATCGAAGGTCTAAATTGCTCAATTTCATTTAATATGACATGTTGTGCTGACTTTATTAAATCAATAACTGTATTTTTATCAAGATAATTATTTTTTACATTGTTAAATAAATCAAAAATATAACCATTAAATTGGCTGATAATTTCTTTTGGAAAATTTTCGTTATAATATACTATAATACATAATGGTAATAGTCCTCCTCTAATGCTTTCATCAGGGATATAATCAAAATAAATAGCAGCATAAGAATTTAAATGAGGAAATGGAAGGATCACAGAGCGTTGTTTTAATTCAACACCTGCTATAAAAAATTGCGAAACAGAAAAACTTTTTATTGAAATCAATTCAGGATCCTCAAATGCATCTTCTGGATACACAAATTCGATCTTTACACCCAGATTTTCATCCCATCTACAGAAAATTATTCCGACTTCGCTCCTTGATACGTATACTTCAAGCCTTTCTGCTATTTTTAGCGATAACCAATTAAAAGCTTCGTCAACGTTTATGTTTTTAATCCCACTCGTTAAAAAATATTTTAATGGGCGCTTTCCTAATTTTTCTAGAGCCATAGAGTTTACCAGCTCATTAATATCTGGTTTTTCTAAATCAACTTTGTTAAAAAGGATAAGTAATGGGAGTTCTTTTAGGTCTGGATGTCCAGCAATCTCATGTAATAGAGCAAAAGCATCTGGAAATTTAATTTTATCATTAATATCTAGCACAAAAATTAACCCATCTTGGTTTTTTAGATAGGGTTTCCAGATCTCCTTAAATTTAAATTGTCCAGGAGTATCATAGGTTAGTAAAGAAACATTATTAACTAGAATCTTAGAAATATCCACACTTATAGTTGGAAATATGGTTTTTGACACCGATTTTCTTCGACATCTTATGAGAGTGGTTTTCCCAGCTAAAAATAATCCAAAAACTAAAATTTTTGCTTCTTTTTGTTCAAATATCACATCCTTCTTAGGAAATGTGATATAAAAAGTGTCTATTAGCCTTTTAATTTCATTATATTTATCTATGTCTCCTTTATAGACTTGAGATTCAAGATAAAATGCTTTAAATGCTGATTCAATTTTTTTAAATTCTTCAACAAATCCTTCTAAAAGTTCTTGAGTTAAAGCTGTGTTAAACTTGCTTTTATTATCGATTATTATTGAAATTAATAATTGCTCTTTTTTTGTCCTTGAATATTCACTAGGAATCTCAAACAATAAATTGGCTGTTTTAAACTTTCCGAACATGTGTTTAAAAAAACCATTATCATACATTTGCATTAAGAAGGGGACTTGATCAAGTTCATACTTCTCAATCGATTTTGGTGCTTTTAAAAAGATATATGGCCTAAAGAATGGGTTTAAATAACTTAAAGTAATAATTCTCAATGTAATCTCCGAAAGGACAACTCTAAAAATATTATCTTAACGATTATCACATCGAGTTATATTATAAAAATATATTTACTCAAATCAAAGATCACTTATTCAGAGTCCCTATCTTATTTTAATTTCAAACTCTTTCTGGATGGGGTATCGAATATTCACACTAGTGAAAAGAAAAATTAATCTAATCATAAAAAAAAACACACAAATAAATAAAAAAATTGAATTTCTGATTTAATATTTACTTACTTTTACATAAATCTTAGGCATTTTAAAAATTATCAATAGTATAAGTATAGCTGCTAATATTCCAATTCCTAAACCAATGAAATAAGAAATTAAAAGGTTGAGTAATAATCCGATAATCACTACTAGACCTAAAATAATCGCAATAAAGATTATTTTGAAAGCCCATGAAATATCCTTCCCTTTTTCAAGACTCATTTTTTACATCCCCATATTTATTTTTAAAATTCAGTTTTATTTGAAACATGTCTAATTTTTTCTCTTTCAGAAAGCTTCATTGAAAGGTCTTTTTTTAGATTTGATAATTCATTTTGTTTTAAACGAATTTGATTCTCCTCTTCTACAATTGAATTCCTAGCTTTATTTAATAACTTTTCTTGGCTATCTATATGTTCTTTATCAACAGATATTTTAGTTTCTGGAGCTTTCTCTTTTAAATCCTTTACATAATTTTCTTGATTTTTTACTAATCGTTCTCGCTCTTTAGCGGCGTATAATTTGTCCTCAACAAGATTTATGATTTTTTTAGCAATTTTCTTTTCTAAGAAGGCAATATCACTACTTATTTCCGCAATTTGCTCTTGAATAATCGCTATTTTCTGGTTATATAATGCCGTTTCTTCTTCGCTTCTTAAATCAGATTCTTCGACTTCAATATAGCCCTTTTTTTTTAGATTACGCTTTTCAATGACTAAATTTATCTTTTTTTCTGCCCATTGCCTTTTAATTCGAGCAAGGTCCAATTCCTCTTTAACAAGAGTTTCACGCGCTTTTGATCTTTTTAATTCAGACTTCCCAACTAAACGAGATTCTTTGGCTAACTCTTTTTCTTGTTTAGCTAATTTAAGGTTCTCTTGGGCGATAGTCTCAAATTTATTTATGATCTCCATCTAGTTTCACCCTTAACAATGTTAATGAGCTTCATTAATAGCACTGTGTTTATATTCTTTATGTATTTTTTTTTTAAGAGATAGATTTTAATTTAGCGTAAGGATTTCTTTTAACGAATTAAAAGCATAAAAAATACATTAAAATAGGTTAAATACCTTATTTATCGATAAAAATTCTTATTTTTTAATACCAATTATTAATAGTGAGTGACATTAGATAGTTTAAAATTTACTCTATTTACTTAAAAATTGATATTAAGGAAGTTATAAAAAAATCTTTTTAATAGAGTAATTACTCTTTTTAAATATTATTTCAAAACGCTAGTGTAAAAGTTTAACAAGACGAGGCGATGAGAAATGGATTCAAAATTAATGTCATTAGATGAAGCAATTGCTTCTTATGTTGAAGATGGTAATTTAATAGGTTTTGGTGGACTTTCATTTTGGAGGAAACCAATTGCTGCTGTAAGAGAAATCATTCGACAAGCCAAAAAGAATTTAGCTCTCTGTACTTTTGTGGGAGGGCTTGAAGTCGATATGCTTATTGCAGCGGGATGTGTTTCTAAATTAAAATCATGTTTTGTGGGGATGGAAATGTTTGGAATGGCGCCCCACTATCGCAAAGCAGTCGAAACAGGAGCAATTGACGTTTCTGAAGAATCCGAAGCTACCATTGCCTTAGGTTTGAAGGCGTCATACTTAAAAGTCCCTTTTATGCCATTAAAAGGCTTAATAGGAACAGATTTTGCTAAAGTAAGAACTGATATTAAACAAATAGAAGACCCACTTGGGTCAGGAACTCAAGTTATGATTGTTCCTAAGATCGATTTAGATGTAGCTATAATTCATGTTCCTTTTGCCGACGAATTTGGAAATGCTAATATCGCTGGAGCCGTGTGGATGGATGATGATATGGCAAAAACAGCAAAGAAGACAATCATTACCTGTGAAAAAATAGTAGAAACAGAAGATATTAGATACTTACCAGGGAAAGCACAATTACCAATGCAAACTACAAATGCTGTGGTAAAGATTCCATTTGGAGCTCATCCAACTTCTTGCTATGATCGCTATACTTTTGATGCATTGCACATACAAGAGTATCTTAAAATGGATTTTAATGAATATAAAGCCAAATTTATAGATATTGATTCCCATGATCAGTATTTAGATAATGTTGGAGGCTCTAAAACAATTTTAGATATCCTTTTATGAAATTAAAACAAGAGAGATTATAATGAAAAAGGATAATTATCATAATAACACTATTGAACTGCTTAATAGACGACGAACTATTCGTGCCTACAGTCCTAAACCACTTACTGAGGAAGAAGAGAATATAATCTTACAAGCAGCAATAAGAGCTCCAACCGCAGGGAATCTGATGCTTTATTCCATTTTAAAAATCAGCAACAAAAAATTAAAGGACAAGCTAGCTATTACATGTGATAATCAGCCTCACATAGCAAAAGCGCCTTTAATTTTAATCTTTTTAGCAGACATGCAGCGGTGGTGGGATTATTTTGATATATGTAAGGTACAACAAAAGTGTGATGCAATAAATATTAATTATGAAATTCCACAGGAATCGGATTTACTCTTAGCTTGTTGTGATGCATTAATTGCCGCACAGAATGCAGTTATCGCTGCTGAGGCTTTAGGAATGGGATCGTGTTATATTGGTGATATAATGGAAAATTATGAAACTCATCGTGAACTTCTTAAACTACCACAATGGGTTTTTCCAATAACATTGGTTTGTTTTGGATATCCAAAAGGAAAAAAGGAGACAATTCCGCTTACACCACGTTTTCCTCAAAAATTCATTGTTCACACTAATAGGTATTGCCAGCTAAGTGAGCAAGAGTATAAAGAGATGTTTCAGAGTGTTGATAGAAAAAGGATTATTGAGGATGCTCAGAATTTCGGAGAACAAATTTACTTTGAAAAACTAGGAGCAACCTTTTCTAAAGAAATGCGTCGGTCTGTAAAAGCAGCACTGACAAATTGGATGAATGCTAATCATTCTTTATAATTTAAATATATCACGTACGTGATATTAATTCTTGTATGAAAACTTGTACCCTCTTTTGTTTTTATAATAATATATGTATTTCTGCATATACTTTGAATTAAATATATTAGCAATCTTTGCAGGAATAAATCGATGGCAGATCAAGACTTCTATCCGACAAAAAAGGATTGTTCTTTTTATGATAATTATTCGCTCATTAGAAATAAATTATTGGAGAATGCGTATCGATCGCATAATTTTAATTCAATTCCACCAATAATAGGTTTTATAGTCGCAGATCAATATGGAAATGCGATTATGATTTATGAGTATGATGGTCAGAAAGAAACAAATTATGGAGCAATTAAATCATATCTCTCCGAAGATGATAAAAATTTATTAGAAATTGACTTAATCTCTATGTATTTTAGCTCATTTAAAGTCTTTGCAAGTCAAACTAATATTCAAAATTTATCTCATCTTGAAATTTATGGATCAAATATCAAGGCGCAGATTTACTTTCTATTTGAGAGATACATGATTATTACCTTTCTGAATTCTAATACAAATTTAGATTCAAAAGATAAAAATGAGATATTAAACCATTTTAATACTATTTTATCCAATTATGAATATGAGTTCAGTAATTTCAACAATCCTGATTCAAGGAAGTATATTAAACACCTTGAAAACATAGGAAAAATCTGGTTAAAAAAATTTAATTTCAACTATATAGAATCTTTTAAGGAACTTTATTTAAAAAGGCATGATATATTCGAATTCTTTATTGAGCAGATTGATCCAATTATCCAAAATGAATTAAATGAATATTTAGAATTTGTACCTGAAGATATCAAGGATAATTTAGCAAAAGAAATAAAAAACAAAATTCAAGACAAAATGTTGGAATTTAATTCAGAATTATTTTAAAAAGGATTATTGCCTTCTCTTTGCTTATTTCTATAAACTTTTATGTTAATTAATATTAAATCCAAATGAAAATAGAATTATAAAACGTGATATCAACCAATGACTGAACCCTCTAAAGATTATTCTATTGATGAGATGATGACGGTTTTAATGGCGAGAGAGGTGAGAAATGACGATGTCATGATCGTTGGTGTCGCAACACCAATGGTATGGTCTGCTTTTACGTTAGCAAAAGTAACTCATGCTCCTGATGCTATTTATCATTATATCATGGGAAATACTTTTGTAACAGAAGCCCGCCAAGTTTCACTTCTTTATTTGGAGATGAATACTGCTAGAGCATATAGATTTCAAAATTCAGGAGAATGTACTCTTGAATCGCTTCCGTCAGAAAAATTAACTACAATTGAGTTCTTTAGGCCAGCACAGGTCGATCAATTTGGTAATACAAATAATATCTGTATTGGAGATTGGAATAAGCCGAAAATACGATTGCCTGGTTGCGCGGGAATTGCAGACTTCAGCATGTTTTATTCTCGCGGTTCATTCCTCTATACACCAAGACATGATAATAGAACTTTTGTCCCGTCTGAGCAATTATTCTTTGTATCAGGAGTCGGATTTCCTGAAGGTAAACAATCGATCTGTGGCGGTACAGGACCTCAGTGTGTTATCACAAATTTAGCATATTTAGATTTTGATATTAAAAGCAAGAAGATGAAATTACAAACACTCCATCCTGGTGTAGATATTAAAGAGGTAAAAGAATCAACTGGCTTTGATTTATTAGTTGATAAAAACTTAAAAGAGACAAAACCTCCTACAACAAAAGAAATTAAATTATTAAGAGAAAAAGTCGATCCATTGAGTATTAGAAAATTGGAAGTGCTTTCTGGTAGTGAAAGAGAAGAGCTATTAGATAAAATTATACAAAAAGAGTTAGAAATGGAAATAAAGTTCCCTAAACTTATTAACATCTAATTGATGACTCTAATTAGTTATTTAATATACAATTTATTTTTTCTTCCTTTCTTCTTATAAATGATTAAATCATTGTGAAATAATTTATCAATGTGATATTTGACAGAATTTCTAGCTAAATTAATCTTAATTGATATTTCTGAAGAGGTAATTCCGGGATTATCTTTAATTAAATTAAAAATTCTTGAAGTTGTTTCAGATTTAGTTAAACCATTTACAAAACCTTCAACATTCTCAAGCGTATTTAAAAGAGGGAAGTAGATCGAATATTGTCCAAATTTTTCTTTTCGAATGATGTTATTCTTCAAAAGAACATCTAAATGCCACTGTAACTGACCTTTTTGAATATCACATTTTCTTAATAACTCATTATGATGAATTCCAGGATCTTCAAGCACATACTTTATAATTTTTCTTCGGTGTTCATTTTTGAAGATCTCTTCTAAAGTCATATTTTTATGCTTGTTATAATACCAAGCTCTTCGAATCATTCGATCATGATATTCTTTTACAGAGATAACTATTGTATAAGATAAGAGTGTAATTACAATAATTAACAATATTATGATAACTAATCCTAAAATTGGATTTTCTATTTTTCCAAATGTATCGCTATAAGAGGAAATTATCTGATATAAAATGAGAAGCGATAAAATAAGTGAAATAGGAACTAATATGAGAATAATTAATAAAAAATTTTTATACTTTGATTTATTTTCGCTCACATTAATTCATTCCCGTAATTCTCTTAATATTTTTTATATTTTGATATCATTAAGGACAATTATCCGCATAATCTAAATATTCAGTATCATATTTAGACTTTAGCTCATTATCATTTAGCTTTATTTCATTAGAATCTTTTTTTATAAATGTTTTAAGAGGTAGCATAAAACCGACTGAATTTTTGTATTGAATATATTTTCCCCCATGCTTTTTGCTTAACCAAAATTCTTCTAATTTCGCTAGCAAAATATATGCCAAGGTTTCTATAATCCATATAAAAAAGAGAAGAACGTAATTATATTCCATGTTTGAGCTAAATGGATTGATTGGACTCGTGTTTAATGAGATCATAGTTAAACTAAAAGTCATTATGATAATTGTGAGATATTGGGGATGGCGAACATATTTATAAGGTCCTTTAAATATTAAATTTTTCCTGTGAAAGAGTTGATAGCCTAACGATAACAAAAAGAAAATCCCGCTAATAATTGCGATAATACTCCATGGGAAGCCATATACAAAAAAGAAATCAAAATCTGATTTCACCATTGAAGGATTCATAAAGAAAAAAGATAAATACCCAATTAGTGGTAAGCTCATTATTCCAAACCATATTGAAGCGCAAGGAATATATTGAAAAATAGGGATCATTATCCAACCGATTGTTATAAAAATTTGTTTCATTACTGCTTTTAATTTATCAATACTCATTCTTCTTACACTCTAAAAATTTACTAAATGAAATATGTTCCAAGTGATTTAAAAATAAATTGGTGCAATTCTAGAACAATAAGGATAAAAAAGAAGAAAAGAAGGAATTATGTATATTTTTTGTACAATTCTCCAATAAATCGGTTCAATTGTTCATATGATTTATCTTTAGCATATGCTACTTTCCCACACTCATCTTCTAAATCAAAACATGCTTTTACATAAGTTTTGTTCATTATCGTAAGCATAGTTTTTGTGAAGAAGATGAATTCTTTTTGGTATTTCGTCAATTGCTTAATAAAAGCTTGAGTATTTGTTTCTAAATCATCAAGAGCAAAAACTCGAGTTGGAAAATTAATATTTTTTAGTTCATCAACTCCAATTTTATCAGCTGTAAAGAGTAAGCGTTTAGCATTACTCAATCCAAATGCTAATAATGGGAGTAATGTAGCCCCAGTTTGGGGAAAAGCTGAAATCGCAAGTTCGGGGAGGCGCAAATATAATTCTTCTAATGGTCTATCAGCAAAGATTCTTAAATCTGATGCGAGGATCATTAAAACGCCAAAACCAACAGCAATTCCTTGAACCTGTGTAATAATCGGTTTTTTCAAAAAAAGCATAGTCTCATTTACTTTTCTACCCCACTCAGTAATCATTTTGACTTTTTCAGGCGACCCTTGTATCTCTTTTAGGTCATAACCCGCTGAAAAAAATTTTGTACCAGTACTTTTAATTAAAATGTATTTAATTTTCTCATCTTTATCTGCTTTAATTAAATTTTCGTACATTGTTTGCAACATTTCTATACTAAATGCATGGGCTTTATCTGGACGGTTAATGGTGATTTCTGCAATGCGTCCTTTAACATTATAAAGAATTAATTCTTCAGACATAAGATTATAAACTCAAACATTTCATTTTAAGTTTAATATAATCGGTAAACATAATTTTTTTTATCAATTATTATTTAAGATTATGTAAGAACAAATTAGGGAAAAATAAAAAACGTGATATAACTACGAGTAGGGAAAACTCAGGTAAAATATTGGAAGTAGATTTAACACATCAATCCTTTAATGAAATTCATTATGATAATGAGTTAATTAAGAAGTATTTAGGGGGACCTGGCTTCGCTATTGATTATTTAATGAAGAATAAGGTATTTGAATATGAACCATTAAATAAGCATAATATTTTAGCTTTTATGACTGGATTATTAACGGGAACTGCATATCCTTGTTCGGGATTCTATTCAGTTTCGGCAAGATCTCCTTTAACCGGAATTTATGGAGAAGGTTTATCGGGAGGATTTTTTGGAGCAGAATTAAAGAAATCATTAAGTGGAATTGTTTTCAGAAATATATCAGAAACTCCGGTATATCTAGTAATAAATGATAATCATTATGAGCTAAAAGACGCATCAAAGATCTGGGGGTTGACCACCGATAAAACAATCCACACGTTGCAAACAGAATTGGGAAAGGAATTTAAAGTCGCGTGTATTGGACCTTCAGGAGAGAGATTAGTACTATTAGCTTCAATACTCAATGATCATCATCGAGCAGTAGGAAGAACTGGAATGGGTGCGGTTATGGGATCTAAGAATTTAAAAGCGATTGCAGTAAAAGGGACTAATAAAGTGGATTATTTTAACGAGAAAAAGTTTAAAGAAATTTCAAGACATATTTTCAAATTATTTCAGAGCTCTCCTATGGCCGAGATTTTGCGGAATTATGGTACTAACGCTATAGATTATTTTGAGAGGCTTTCAGATGTACCGCATAAAAATTGGACATTACATAAATGGAAGGGCGTAAATGAGATTACTGGAGCAGTAGTTTTAGAAAAATATCACGTAAAAAATAAGCCATGTTATCTCTGTCCTTTTAGTTGTGGGCGTGAAATTGAAATTAATGAGGGTCCTTATAAGATTAAGAATGCAGCAGGAGCAGAATATGAAACTACTGCTGCTTTTGGAGCAATGTGCTTACTCTCGAATGTGGAAGCAATTGCATATTTAAATAATTTATGTAATATAATGGGTGTCGATACTATTTCGACGGGTTGTACAGTTGCATTTGCTCTGGATTGTTATGAAAAAGGGATTTTAACAGAAAATGACGTAGGATTTTCATTAGAGTGGGGAGATGCGGATGCTATTATCAAACTCACTGAATTGATTTGTAAAAAAGAGGGAATAGGAGAGATTTTAAGTAAAGGTTCGCGAAAAGCTGCGGAAATCATAGGAAAAGGTTCAGAGGAACTATTATCCGATGTTAAAGGTTTGGAAGCAGCGATGCATGATCCACGAGCAATCTATCCACTTGGACTACAATATGCAACCTCAAATAGAGGGGCGTGTCATTCGAGGGGATATGCAAATGATCAATATTCTGGGTTTACTGGTTTTAATGATATTTTAAAAATCACTAAAGAAAAACCAATTAGAGAAAGAACAAGTGATGACCCTAAATTTGCCAGAGATATCGCAATTACCCAGAATTTATCAGAAATAGTTAATTCATTCGGTATATGTAAGCAAACAATTACATCAGGAACACAAATCGTAGAGAATCTTATTGATTTATTGATAGAAGCAATATATTGTTTAACTGGAATACAATTTAAGCTAAAGAATTTATTGGAAATTGGAGAGAGAATATTTAATTTAAAGAGAGTATTTAACAATAAATGCGGTATCACCAGAAAAGATGATAAGATCCCACCTCGCTTACAATACCCCTTAGAAAGAGGATTAACTAAAAACAAAGTTTTAACAATTGAAAATATGTTAAATGAATATTATAAAGTTAGAGGGTGGGATCAGAATGGCGTACCAACATCCAATAAGTTAAAGGAATTAAATATTCACAATTATTTTTAAAAGTTTTATCATAGTTTTTGAAAAAAAAATTTTGATAGGAGATAAATACTAATGGTACAACAGTTTAAAGTTCCCTGGGCTGCGTGGTACGGGGATATGGATCAAACTTTAGAATTTCCAGATTCATGGGATGTTCAAATATTTAAAATGAATGATGCTGAGGAAATTTCAAGAGAAGAAATCGAGAAAGCAATTAATAAACCAATAGGAACTAAAACTATTCAAGAAATAGCTCGGAACAAAAAAAATGCGGTGATACTTGCAGAAGATATCTCCAGACCAACAAAATTAGGAGATATTCTTAAGGTAGTAATTCACTGTTTAAATGAGGCAGGAATACATGATCAAGACATAACTCTAATTTTCGCTTTAGGAGCTCATCGTCCAATGAGTCGATTTGATATTTTAAAAAAAATAGGAAAAGATATACTAAATAGAATAAACATTGAAAATCATCATCCATATGAAAATTTAGTCTATTTAGGTGATTCGAAAAAAGGCACACCTATATTTATAAATAAAACTTATCACCAATCAGATGTAAAGATAGCTATTGGAACCGTATTACCCCATCCTTTAGCAGGTTTTGGCGGCGGAGCAAAGATAGTTTTGCCAGGAGTAGCAGGCATTCAAACTCTTGAGGCGAATCATAAAGCAGGTATAAGAGGAATTGGGATAGGCTTAGGGATAATTACTGAGCTGAGAAAAGATATAGAAGATGTCTGTAAAAGAGTAGGTCTGGATTATACCATCAACATAGTTTCTACAATGAGGAGAGAAATTGCAGGGATTTTTGCTGGAGACTTCATCGACGCTCATAGAAAAGCAATCGAATTTGCAAAAGAAGTGTATAAGACAGAATTACCTAACGACCTAAATTTGGATATTGGATTTTTCAATCTTTACCCAGAAGACACGGAATTTAGTCAAGCATTTAAAGGTTTTAATTTTTACCTCAGTTCAAAAAATTTCATTAATCGCAAAGGTGCTGTTGTTATAATGACGTCTGCCAGTGAAGGAAGAGGTTTTCATTCGTTGCAAGGAGAAACTGGGGCAAGGTTATACCAGAATTGGGGAGAGTCCGTAGTTTTTAACGCAATTTTAAAAAAGAAAAACTTTGGGGTATTCTCACCTAATATCAGTAAGGCAGATCTTCTTCATTTTTATCCCGATACAACTATTTTCTGTAAAAAATTCAAAGAAATGATAATTGAATTAGAAAAGCTGTATGGAAGTAGTCCAAAAGCTGGGATATTCCCATGTAGTAATCAAATGCCTTAGAAAACTCTTTTATTGATTTAAATATGAAAAATAAAAAATAATTAGGAATTGCTATTTAATAATTCTTTATTAAGTTTCTTAACTTTTTCCTTGACTTCCGATAATTTAGCTCCCGCTAAAGGATAGAAATAGAGAAATAATAGCCCTAATAGAATAACGATAGGGGGAAGTGCTCCTAGTAATACTCTCAATCCTAAAGCATTTACATCCGTTATAGTAGATGGTTGAAGTGAATTCCGATCAATTTGAAATACTGTTAAGACGATACCTACAAGTAGCCAGCTAATGGAATTGGCAAGTTTTACGATCACACCAGATACTCCATTGTAAATACCTTCTCTTCTTTTTCCAGTACCTAATTGATCTTCATCAATGACATCGCTCAAGAGTATCGTCGGGAATAGCATTAGTCCTCCTAAGCCCACTCCAGCAATGAGAAGTAGAACTAGAATAGTGATAGAATTATTAACGAGAAACACGAAAGGAAAAACAGCACAAAATGCAATCATTGATACAAATAAAGCATATTTAGTACCTTTTTTATTAGCGATGGTTATCCATAAATAAAGTCCAGGAATCACTGTTGTAAAAATTAATAGTAATTGAATAGAATATTCTAATGACCCCATTCCGAGAATCCCCTCAAAAAATAGAGGTAAACTGGTGAGTACCAGAGAATATGATAATTGCAATAAGAATTGGACAAGCACAAAGAAAGCAAATGACTTATTTTTTCCTAGAATCTTAATCGATTTAAAGAAACTTATCTTCTCACGCTCTTGAATTTGATACTCTTTTTTCTCTTTGACATTAAGTAATGTAGGAATCATGGAGAGGGCAGTGAGTCCTCCTAAGATAATTCCCATAAAAGAGTATCCTATTAAAGGCTCTGCAAACATCCCTGCTATTAATGGAGCAACACCGGTTCCAATAATTAATCCAAATATTCCAAAAATTTGCAGATATTTTGAAATACTCAATCTTTCATTCTGATCAAGTGTTAACTCAGGAAAAAGAGAATACCAAATTGTTACTACCATTGTTAC
>Ga0307433_1000895_pt1 | contig 19009 bp, 22 predicted proteins | sample SalMarWE160210MG_FD_202166 | JGI IMG/M metagenome (GOLD analysis project Ga0307433, IMG submission 202166) | Salt marsh sediment microbial communities from the Plum Island Ecosystem LTER, Massachusetts, United States - WE1603-210 | ecosystem: Environmental > Aquatic > Marine > Intertidal zone >... | reverse complement strand
AGTCAGGTTTTTTAGAATTGAACTTTCTTACACTATGTCTTGATTTAATTGCTTTGTCTAATTCCATGATCCCAAAAAGGGAAGGATGTTTATAAAATTAATCAAACCCTATAACTCCCCCGCCGAGGACTTTTTTGTTTTTTGGATGGTAGAGAACAATTGCCTGGCCTTCTGAGACCCCTGTTATTCCTTTTCTTTTTTTAATTGTGATTTGGAATTGCTTCTTCTTTTTGTTGTATGAAAGTGTGCTTGGAAGGAGTTCTCCTACTTGTCTTATTCTTGCGTGGACTGTGATTTTCCTTTCCCCTCCACGACGCCCCAGCCGCCCACCCTGAACTGAGATTTTAAATGGGGATTCTTCAGAGATCCAGTGAGGGGATTTGATTATTATTTCTTTTCTGTAAAGGAGTTTATGCCCTTCTGGTGCTGCAATAATTTCATTTTTTCTTTGATTTTTTCTAGCCACATACCATCTTTTTAGTTTTTTACTATCATCGCTTCTTTTTGAGATTTCAATGCCAAATCTTGGTCCAAGTCTTTGACCAATAGTGTAATAATAGATTCCGTCATGTTTTCCGATGGGTTTTCCTTCAGGGTCCAGGATTTTTCCTGGCTTTGGTTTTATCTTTTTTTGCAAGAATGTTTTTAGATTAATTTTTCCTATAAAACAAATGCCAACAGTTCCTTTTCTGCTGAAATTCGGAAAATTATTTTTCTCAGCAATTTTCCTGATCTGTTTTTTTGTGTAATCGCCGACAGGAAACAGGCTATGTTCAAGGTTATCTTGGTTTAATCTGTAAAGAAAATAACTTTGGTCTTTTGATTCATCCTTTCCTCTGTAAAGTTCCTGCTTTTTTATTTTTTTGTTGTATTTTGTTCTTGCATAGTGTCCTGTGGCAATGAGATCAGCACCAAGTTTTTTTGCAGATTTCCAAAGCAGTGGGAACTTTATTTTTTGGTTACAGTCTATGTCTGGATTAGGGGTGATCCCTTTCCTATAACGCTTGAACATTTCATCAACAACAAGTTTTCTGTATTGTTTTTCAAAATCAAGTGTTATTAAAGGGATATTTAGAATGGCAGCAATTTTTATTGCTTCTTTTCTGTCTGCTTTCCAGGAGCAGTCTCCTAATTCATTTTTTGTTCCAGACCAGTTTTTCATAAACGCGCCTATGACATCGTAGCCTGCATTTTTTAGCAAGAGTGCTGCCACGCTTGAATCAACTCCTCCTGACATTGCGACTAAAACTTTCTGTTTTTTGTTTTTCATATTTTTTTTAGACGATAAATATTTATAAGGGTTTGTAACTGATTGTCTTTATGGAAGAGAGAAAATCTAATTATGTGCCTTCAAAAGAGGTTCTTGATAAGTATGCGGATTTACTGATAAATTTTGCTCTTGGAGATTGTAAGGGGATAAAAAAAGGAGATGCTGTTTTTTTGCAGGTGCCTGAAAATGCAAAACCGTTATTGATTTCACTGAGGAATTCTGTTTTAAAAGCCGGAGGCAATCCTTTGGTTAGTTATCTTCCTGATGATACTGCAGAAGAGTTTTATAAATTGGCTTCAGATGAACAGATAAGCTTTTTTCCGGAAAAATCTCTAAAAGGAAGAGTTGATCAGGCAGACCACTTTCTCATGATAATCGCAGATACTAATCCTAAAGAACTTGAGAATATAAATCCAAAAAAGATAATGATGAGACAAAGAGCTTTTAAGCCTTATATGGACTGGAGGCATGAAAAGGAAAATGCTGGGAAACTCACATGGACTTTGGCTGCTTATGCAACAGAAGGCATGGCTAAGGAGGCTGGACTGACTCTTGAAGAATATTGGAAAGAGATAATAAAGGCGTGTTATCTTGATGAAGAAAATCCTATTGAGAAGTGGAAGGAAATAATAGGGGAAGTTGAGCGTGTTAAAGATAAACTAAATTCTCTTAAAATAGAAGAGGTTCATGTTAAGGCTCCTGGTACAGATTTAATTGTCGGGCTTGGAAAGGATAGGGGATGGCTTGGTGGTTCTGGGAGCAATATCCCAAGTTTTGAGATTTTTATTTCTCCTGACTGGAGAAAAACACAGGGAAAAATTCAGTTTACAGAACCTCTTTACCGTTATGGGAATCTGATTAAAGATGTTTATCTTGAGTTTGAAAATGGAAAAGTTGTAAAGGCAACAGCTTCTGAAGGTGAAAATGTCCTCAAAGAAATGATTGCAACAGAAAATGCAGACAAAATTGGAGAATTTTCATTAACAGACGGAAGGCTTTCAAGAATTACAAGATTTATGGCAGAAACTCTTTTTGATGAAAATGTTGGTGGTGAACAGGGGAACACGCATCTTGCTCTGGGAAAAGCTTATCAGGACTCTTATCCAGGAGATGTTTCTAAGGTGACCAAAGAACAATGGGAAGAAATGGGCTATAATGACTCTGTTATTCACACAGATATTGTGTCTACTTCTCCAAGAGAAGTCACAGCAACATTGCCCAACGGAGAGAAAGTAATTATTTACAAAGACGGAAAATTTACAGTCTAAATCGAGAAAACGCCCCGGGGAGGACTTGAACCTCCGACCTAACGGTCTCTGCGAAATCTTTGATTTCTTGAACTTCCGCGAAACAAGTTCGCATCGTAACAGCCGTTCGCTCTAACCAACTGAGCTACCAGGGCAGTGGACAGTCACTTCGTAGCTAAGATGGTTTCCAAGGAGCCGCATGAAGCGGACCTAACCAACTGGGCTACAGGACTTAATGTTTTGAGTTTTGATTCATATTTAAAGGTTTTCTTGGATTTTTAGAACTAAATTATTTTTGATATTTATTTTTGTGTCAAAGGGATAAACTCTATGATTTTTCTCTCTAATCTGTCCAGTACTTCAGTATTGCCCCAGTTGCTTGAATCAACTCTTTTAATTCTTTTTTTTGTTATCCTAACCCCAAGGTTCTCTTCAGGCTCAGGAACTAAAGTATTATTCCAGAAGTGGTTTGAGTAATATCCATCTATTAGCAAAATGAAAAAAGAAGGGATTCTCTTAAAAATATTTTTGTATTTTCCTGTTTCAAAAATATGGGAATAAATGTAATCTTCTCTCTTTTTATATACCTCTAAATGATAATGATTTCTTCCATCAATAATTTTATAACTTTTTTTACTTTCTGATTTTCTTTCTTCTTCAATATAAGGGATTTTTAGAGCTCTTTTTAAAAATTTAATTTCTTTCATTTTTTCTTAACCCCTTTTTTAAGACCTAAATCATAAATTGGTTTTACCTGATGCTTTTCAAGACGGCTGTAAACATTTGCTTGTTTTGAACCTCTTATAATTGAGACCACTGCGTCTTGTGCGTTTTTTATGTACTCCGGGTCTCCGATTATGCCTATTTTATTGTCCTTTAACTCAAAGAAGCATTTTGTAAGTGATTCAAATGTTCTCAGGGTCTTGCCTTTTGTTCCGATAATTCTCGCCCTTATCCTTTCCATATCTCTTTTATGCGTGTAATCTTTTATGTTTATTACTTCAAACAAATAATCATTCTCTTTAATCATCAGGGCTACAGAAAACGGGAACCCAAAATCAAGTGCTTCAATGACTTTTTCTGCAGCATATTCTGCTTCAGGGCTCCCATGGATGAAGACTTCTTTTCCCCTGTTTTTTATTTCAATACCAAGCTTTTTTTCTAGCTTTTTTCTATTTTTTGTTATTCTTGGAAGTTTTTCTACAATTAGTTTCAGCATTTTATCTACTTGGAGTTGTGCTAAATGGAGGAGAATATACAACTTTATTTTTTGGACTTATACTATCAATTTCTATCTTTTTTGGTACAGGAAGTCCTTGAACAATATATGCTGGAATTTCTAATGATACCAATCTATAAATATATCTTACTGTTTTCTTTATATTTTCAATAAATCCTGCTTTTTTTTCTAAATTATTCATTGTGTTTAAAAGACAAATCTTCTTTAAATATTTTTATCTCAGATTAAAACTCAACCCCTTCGGTTTTTAGATATCCTTTTCTTTTTAGCCATTCTACCTGATTTGTTCTGTATTTGAAAATGACATCTCCCTTTTCTTTATCAAGCTCCCAAAGTTCTATGATTACAACATCTCCTGGGCGAAGCCAAAGAGCTCTTCTGAGCCTGCCGGGAACTCTACAGTTTCTCTTTTTTCCGTCAAAGCAGTTCACAAACATCTTGTTTCCTCCAAGCCTTTGTTCCACGATTCCCAGAACTTCGCCATTTCTTGGAAGTTTTACTCTGGTAATCTTTTCTTCAGTTTCTTGGTTTTTTCGCTTTTTTTTGTATCTATTCATAAGAATACCATAAATAATTAGTTTATAAAATTTGATAATTAAGAGAGTACAAGTGCAAAAGGAATCTTTTTAATTTGATTTATCCCTTCTTTAGAGATAATTCCTGCTTCAAGAGCAACAGCCACAGAGTCTTTTCCAACAATATTGAAAGTGGCATCTTCCTTTGCCATCTTTTTTATTATCTCTTTGACATTGTTTCTGTTAGATTCTTCTCCCTTGTAAAAGTTTTCTTTTACATAAAGTTGCTTTATTCCCCCTTTAAAAGGCTCTTCAAACTTTTTCCCGAGAAGTTCTTTGTCACAGACAGCTACAATATCCCTATATGATTTAATTATATTTACAAACATTGTTGCCAATACCTTTATTTACAAATATGAAAATCCTAATAGTTCTTTTGAAATTGACAATCAAAAAGATTTTTTAGCGCCTTCTTTTATTGCTTTCTCAGCATTGTCTTTGGATAACATAGCGCACATTTTTGTTCCGCAAGTAGAACAGGTTCCTTTTGCCATATATCCCCCTCTTGCTGTTTGAACAATTTCAGGATCTTTCATTTCTTTTCCTTTTTCTTTGCACTTCACACAATATCCTTTTACCATTTTTTTTAGAAGAATTTTGAGTTTTTAAGGTTTCTTGTTTGGATTGTAGAACTTATTTTGTAACAGGATGTTTAGCTCCACAGGCAAGGCAGTGAACAAAATTTATTCTGCCTTGTTTTATTATTTCTGTGTCTGGTTTTTTACATTCCCTACAAAGAACAAATTCTTTAACATAATTCTCTATCTTCTGGATTATTTTTGTGCTTGGAACTTTTATGTTTAAGACAAGCCTATCCCCCTCTCTTTGCCCTGAGGCTGCAAGTTCTTTTAGCATAAACTTCTGAAAATGTGATGGATCTCTTCTTAAATGAGAAGCTATTTGATAAAAATTTGTGAGAATTGTCTTTTTCCCTTCAAAATATCCCTCTATTTTTGGAATTTCAAACCTTTCGCTGGAAGTATCTGTCTGTTTTACTTTTTTGTATGCTTCTTCTAAAAGTTGTTTATATTCCATAAATTAACGAGAGGAAATTGGTTTTTAAGTCTTTAGAAAAGATCTTGGAAAGATTTTTGTTGATTGGAAGAATTTATAAATATTTCATTACTAATTATATTATGTCAATAAAGAATGTGGTGATTGGTATTGCCATAGTTGTCCTGACTATCTTCGTGGTTGTGTATGGAATAGAAATGTTTTATGAAAGACCAGAATACAGTGATTTTTGTCCTGATGTTTATCAGATAAAAACTGAAACAGCATGTATAAATGCTGGCGGTGTTTGGTATGAAGGTGAATCAGGAGAATCAGAGAGTGTATCAGTGGGATATTGTGATGCTGGCACAGATTGTTATGAAGAATATGATGATGCACAAGAAAAATATTCAAAAAATATCTTCTTAATTACACTTCCTTTGGGAATTATTTTGATTATTGTGGGCGTTGCTATTTTTGGTCTTGAGACAGTTGGTGCTGGTTTGGCTGGAGGGGGAATTGGCGTTCTTCTATGGGGTGTTGGTGGTTATTGGAGATATGGAAGTAATTTGTTGAAGTTTGTTCTATCTTTAGTTGGATTGGTTGCGGTTATTTGGCTGGCATACTGGTTTAATAAGAAATCTGAGAAGAAATCTGGTTAGAAGAATAGGAGATTTTATGGAAAAAATAAAAAAACTTTTTCCTTATAGGAATTAATAGAAGTTCACCCCAAATATCTTATTTTTCCAGGACGCGGTTCAAAGGCAATTCCTTCTTCGAGAAGCTTTTGGATTTCCTGTTGGATGAGGGTAGGTGAGACTTCTGTGAATTTTTGGGTAATGTCTTCTGTCTCAATTCCCCCGTCACTTTCAGAGGATTTTATAAGTTCAAGGATTTTGTCTTTTATTGCTATAACTTCTTCTTTTTTAACTGATGACGCGTCAAATGTTAGGGCTTTTTCTTTTTCTGTTTCAAGCTTTCTTAGGAGAAGATATTTTGGATCCATTTCCCTGATGATTTCAGGGGAAATGTATGTTTCATTATTCCAGTTTCTTAATGTCCCTATCAAAACCACTGTTTGCCCCTGATGAAAGTCCTTAAATCTTTCATAATCATCTCCAAAGACCTTTAGCTTTATTTGCCCTGAGCCATCATCAAGTGTAAAGAAAACGTATTTTCTTGGTTGATTTTCGCTGCCAGATGTGCTGGTTTCGCTTGTTCCTATTCCTCTTGTTCCTCCACTTTCATATTTATCAACTATATTTCCTATGATATTTACTCTAACAATTTTCTTGTTTCCAAGCTCGAGAAAAGAAAATCTTTCTGTGCCTGAGACAGAGCTCATTATAGGTTTGCCTATAAGAAGATCACCTATTCGCAACTTAAAGGCGATGTTTCTTTTGAATTTTTGTTCTTGGACCATTTTTGTTTATCTACTTGATTGTTTTTAAGTCTTGGCAATATATCCTTTTTTAGGCTTAAATATCACTCCGCTTATGTCAAGTTTTACTATTGCTTCATCAATTTCATCAGGGGTGAGCTTTCCTTCAAGCTCTTTTTCAAGTTCTTCAATCGGAATCATTTTTCCTAACTTGCTCTCAAGATTTGTTATTGTATCCCTGACAAGGAAGACTTTGTTTCTTTGTGAGGCAGGCATTCCTCCGGTTCCGCGGTCAATATCAAAAGTTTTGGTTTCATAATCATAACCAACCTGTACTAGGTAATATTTCATTATCTCTATAGCTCTTCTCGAATCTTCTGCAGTTACGGTTTCACTAAGCCTCATTTTTGCAGATGCTTCAGACATTCTGATTAAAGCTTCTAGTTGTCGTGCAGAAATTGGAATTGGTCTGAGAGAGCCTTCTGAGGATACAGGCATGTTTCTCAGCTCAACGTAAAATTTTTTAATTTCCTTAACAGCTTCATCACTTAGAGCGGGATTTATTCTCTGTTTTGAATAAGCCACATACTTTCTGAAAAGTTCTCTTGGAATGATCATTTTTTTTCCTTCTTTTTGATGTGCATGAAGAACATGGGATGCGATCATTTCGTCTTTCTTTTTGTTAGGGAGGTCTCTTAAGGGAAAAATAACATCAAATCTGTTTATTAGGGTTGGTGGGAGGTCAATTTGCTGGGCAATTGGCTGATAGGGGTCAAATCTCCCAAACTTAGGGTTTGCAGCTGCAAGCACAGATGTTTCTGCTCTAAGAGTTGCTTGGATATTTGCCTTTGTAATAGTTACTGTTTGTTGCTCCATTGCTTCGTGCATGGCGCTTCTGTCTTGAGCGTCCATTTTTTCAAGTTCGTCTATACAGATAAGACCCTTATTCGCAAGAACCATAGCTCCTGCTTCCAAAGACCATCCACGTAGGTATTCATCACGAACAACTGTTGCTGTTAGTCCTGCACCTGTTGCGCTTTTTCCTACTACATATCTTCCTTTTGGAGAAATACCTGACATAAAATTAAGAGTTGCTGATTTTGCAACACCAGGGTCTCCTACAAGAAGTATGTGAAAATCACCCCTGCTTTTCTGCCCGTCAGCGTGGACTTTTTTCACTCCGCCAAATAGTTGCAATACAAGAGACTGCTTTATTTCTGTGTAACCCCAAACACTTGGGATAATGCTTTTTGTAAATTTTTCAAAAATCTCTGGGTCCTGAGAAAGCTCAAGAATCTGTTTTTCGTCTTCCTCATCTATATCAAGCTCTTCAAAAGTTTCTTCCATAGGGATTATATTATTTACTTCAATGGCAAGTTCAAATCTTGTGGAAAGTCCTCCTGAATGAAGGGGGACAGGAACTTCTTTTAAAATCCCTATGATCTTAACCCTGCTTCCAGGAGTTGTTTTTTCCTCCATTTTTGGCTCAACAAGGTCTTCTTTAAGAAATGCATTCATTCTTTTTGGCTGCTCTCCGCCGATTAAGGACTCTGGAGATTCTTCAACCACTAGTCTTTGAGTGTCAACCATTGATTTACTTATTAATTTGAATCCTCCTCTTCTTCCACAGGAGCAACGAGTTGGCTCACGAAATTTTTTTTCAAGCTGCATTACTCTCTGATTTGTTCCGCAAGATGGGCATTCAAAAACAGCTTCAACGACCTGAGGCCTTACATCGCTTGCCTGGCGAACTATCCCCTCAACAATAAGCATCTCATTGAGATGCTTTGAACGGATGTTTCTTATTTTTATTTCCTGGCTTTTTGGGAAGTTTATAAATCTGACAAGAACACCAGTAACAAGACCTGTTTCTTCAAGAGCCAATTCTATAATTCTAATTGTCTCTTCAGGGTTTGTTATAGACTCTTCTGCAAGTTTGTTTGAGAACTCTGTAAGTTTTGTAAAATCAAGAGCTATCATATTTTTTCCTTTTCTGATAGATTCACCAATCTCTTTTTTATGAAATTCAAAGAAATTTTTAGCTTCAATCATTAATTCATTATTTTTTGTCTTTCCTGCCTCTCCAGACGGGATTTGCTCGTCCATGTTCATTCAAAAAAGACCTTATTTTTATACTTTATTGTAAACTATTGTGTGGCTTTAGAGTTTAGATGATTTATTGGAAGAAGACTGTTTTGTCAATAAAAATAAAAAAATTTCTACTTCTTATAATTCTTTAGAACAGCCTTAACGTTTTTTAGAAGAAGGTCCATGCTATATTCAAGCTGCTGTTTGTTTTTTGTCCCTGTGCACACGAGCTTCCCATTGCTGAACAAAAGAAAGGTTGCATTTGGCTCTATTAACTTATAAACAAGTCCTGGAAACTGCTCTGGTTCGTATTCTGTGTTTTCCATTTCCAAAGCCAGGAAATTAAGATTAAGTTTCAGATTTATCATTCCAGAGGCAACTATGTTCTGAACAGTTATTTTTGGCTTTGCTGTTATCTTGACATTAATTTTTTTCAACTGCTTTATGACTGCCTGAATTACTTTTTTTACCTGTGATGCAGATTTTGTTCCTGTGCAGACAAGATTTCCCGATGAGAAAACAAGAACAGCTGATTTTGGCTCCTTGATTCTAAGAATTAGGCCAGGGAATGTCTCTGGGTTATATTCTGTATTTGGCTGTGTTCTTGCCAGTTTTGTCAGAGGAATAGGCTTTTCAAGAGAAGTTGTCGCAACAATGTTCTGGATTTTGTAATTGCTTTCCTGTTTTGCTGATTTTGCCATTTTGTACTTATAAAATTAGAAAAATTCCTTTATAAAGGCTTCGAAGAGAATTATCCATACTGCCAATTCCTTTTTTGATCTTTGTAATCTTTTTCAACTTCTTCTAATGTTGCTATATCGCTTGGGCTTTTGTCAAGACGAAGAGCTGTAAATCTTGGGAACCTCAATGCAAAGCCTGAGTTGTAGGTTGGAGAGCGCTGAATTTCCTGGTAAGTCACTGCAACAACAATCTTTGGTTTGATTTCCACTTTCTTGCCTTTTTCTTTAATGAAATATGGCTTAAGTTTTTCTGTTAGTTCATTGAAAGAGATTCCAGTGTCAGTTTCTTGTGTGGCTTTTTCTTTAATGCCTGTTCCCATTTTTCCAATCTTAAGGTATTCTCCCTTCTTTTTCCCTTTGCATGCAAGAACAAAACTTGAAAGCCAGCCAGCCCTTTTTCCTTTTCCATACTCTGCCCCGACAATCACCAAATCCAAATCTCTTTCTTCTGGCTTGACTTTTAACATATGCCCGACCCTGCTTCCGGGCTGATAAACTGCATCAAGCTTCTTCATCATCACTCCCTCTTGGTTGTCTTTCAGGGCCTTTTTGTAAAACTCCTCTGCTTTTTTCTCATTCTTTGTAATAATCTGTTTTGAATGTATGATTTTATAAGGATGGTTCTTTATCATTTTTCGTAGCAGGGAGCTTCTTTTTTTAAAAGGTTCACTAATTAGGGATTTTCCATTGTAATAAAGAATATCAAAAACATTGATCTCAACAGGCAATTCTTTTTGCATTTTTTCAATGTTGTATTTTCTTCTTATTCTCTGGCTGATTTCCTGGAACGGTCTGTATTCTTTTGTTTTTCTGTTAAATCCCACTGCCTCTGAATCAAGAACAAAAGATTTCCCTTTCACATAATCTTTAATATATTCGACAACCTCTGGGAATTGTTTTGTCACATTTTCTAGTCGTCTTGTAAATAATAGAATATCCTTTCCCTTTTTATGAATTAGCAGTCTGAACCCGTCATACTTGTATTCAATTGCACAAGGTTTTCCAAGAGCCTTAAATCCTTCTTTAACATTTTTTGCTTTTTGTGCAAGCATAACTTTTACAGGTTTACCGATTTCCATAGATATTTTTTCTAATTCTTTTAATTTGCCTTTTCTCACAAAACCAAATACTCCTGTAAGGTCATTTGATTTATCTATTGCGTCCTGGATTTTCTTCGCAGCTTTTTTATCCCCGCCAAAAAATGCAGAAGCCATTGATCCTCTTACTGTGCTCTCTTTTATCCCTATCCTCAAATCACCGATTAAGGTTCTCACAAGATATAAGGCCTCAAGAGGAGAAGCAGAGGTTAAAAGTTCTGTAATCAAGGAAATCTTTTTTCCAACAGTTCCTTTTCCTTCTAATTCAGGAAGTTTTCTTAGATTTTCTAAAACTTTTTCTGTTGTTAAGATATGACGCTGCAAGGTAGATTGTTTTTTATGTTCTGTCAGCTTTTCTGAAACTTTTCCCAAATCTCCTATTGTTTTCCATTCTTTTACAACTTGCTCTTTTTCAGTTCCAGTTGCCTTTGAAATCGCCTTTATTGCCAGTTGATTGCTTACACCAATCTTTTTTTCATTGTATTCTGGATAAATATCTCCTAACAAAAGATACAAAACTTCGCTGTCCTCTTCTTTAAGTTTCTTTAGGAATTTAGAAAGAATTCTTATTTTCTCAAGGCGCTTTGTTGTTCCAGATGCTTCTTCATAGAGTTCTGCAAGTTTTTGATATCTCATTTGTTTTTGTGCCTTTCATTTATTTTAATTAATCCATAAATTGAAGAGATTATAAAAACTCCTTGGAGAATTATAAAAATTAAATCATTAATATGGATACTATAAATTTCCAAACATATCCCTCCTAATATAAGTAAGGGATAAGTATATTTTCTTCTAATACTCTTTTTCATAGAAACCATGAATGTTCCAGAAATTATTGCTAGTAAACCAACGATAGCTATGATATGAAAACTATTTATCACCATCTTATTTTTTTTAAGAAAAAGAAGTTTTTAAGATTTGGGATTAAAAGAATTATTTTTTAAATTCTTCAACTTCCTTTCTTCCTTTTTTAAGTTCTTCAATCTGCTCTTTGTCTAATTCAAGAAGAAGCGTCTGGAATTCTCCGACATGAGTTTTTTCTTCTTTTGCAATATCAAGAAGAACAGCCTTGATTTTCTTATTTTTTGTCTTTGCTGCGAGTTGCTCATAGAGACTAACTGCATCAAGTTCTGCAATCATGCCAAGCCTGAGAATTTCTTTTTCAATATCTTCTTTAGGAACCTTGCCTAAGTCAATTGGTGAACTTGAGAGCATTTTATTAATAGAAAAATAGAATTTAAATAGGTTTTGCTATTATTTCCCACGCCTTCCTCTTGCTCTTAGACTTGGTCGAGTTTTTATCTCGCGGCTTTTATTCCTAAGTCCACGAGCTTTTTTTCCAGAACTCGTAAGTCCGCGCATTGGACGCTTTTTGTTTTTTGGATTTGTTATCCACTTCATTTTTCTGTCGTTTTTTATTTCAGGTCTTTTGGGGTCTACGAGGATTACTTCATAAAAATAATGTTTTCCGTCTTTTCCAATTAAGTACGAGTTTAATACTTCAAGATTTGCGAATTTTCTTGCTGTTCTTTGTTCTGCAATCCACTTATAATTCATCCTCAATGTTTTTCTTGTGTGTAGTCTTTTGCTTCTTCGTCCTTTGTTTGGTCGTGGTCTTTTGTGGCCTCCTCTTAAAATTCTTATACGGGCAATAACAAATCCTTTCTTGTCTTTATAACCCAAAGTTCTTGCTCTATCGAGCCTTAATGGTTTGTCAACTTTTACAACTGCCTGACTTTTTCTCCACTCAACCATTCTGTTTCTGAGTATTTTCTTGTCCGGCTTTTTCCAGGCCTGTTTTATGTAATGATACATTCCACGTGTCATAGTTTATTGAGAAAAAATTGGTTTTTAAAACTTGTTAAAAATGAGCCTGCTCGGATTTGAACCGAGGACCCCTACCTTATCAGAGTAGTGCTCTAACCAGGCTGAGCTACAGGCTCTTGAACCCTCAGGATGGTTTGGCGTAAGCCTTTAACCAGGCTGAGCTACAGGCTCATTAAAATTTGAAAGAAAGAATGTATTTATAAGTTTTGTTAATCCCTTCATATTAGATATCTTATTTTCTGTCTTTTTCAATTCTCGGATGTTTTTGTCCTTTCTCTAATCTTTCTCTTAGAATTCTTAATTCTTTTTGCTTTTCTTTTTGGTATATTCTATGATCGCTTTTTGCTTCTCTGATTAATTTTGCAGTGTATTCTCCCCCTAAGAAGTGAGGCAAGATTACATAATCTGCGCCTGCGCCGTATAGTTCAATAGCATCTTCAATTTGCCTTCCTGTTAAGAGAACAATTGGTCCGCCTTTCTTTCTTCCTAAAATATCTAAAATTAACTGATTTGTCTCTTTTTCAGGGATTGTAGACACAATTAGAGAGGCTTTGTCCATTCTTAACCCCTCTAAAAATTCTGAGTCATCAACATCTCCGTAAATTGCATCAAAACCTCTTTTTTGTAGTTCTTTGACAACCTCTGGATTGTAATCCACAATTAAAAAGTTCCTGGTTATCTTTGAAAAAGATTTTACCACTGAAAATCCGATTCGATTATAGCCCAAAAGAATATAATGATAATTCTTTTTTGGTATCTCTTTCTCCCTAACTCTTTTTCTTTCAAAAATTGTTAAAGATTTTCTTATCTTTTTGAAGATTGCGTCTGAATAAATGATTAAGTATGTTGAACCTGCGATGGTTAATAATCCTATCATTGTAACGAAGGACAATATCTCCTGAGTTAGGTGTCCTATTTTGACTCCCAAAGCAATTAGGATTAATGAGAATTCAGAAATCTGAGCAACAGTAAGTCCTGCCATGAAGCCTGTTTTTTTGCTGTAGCCTAAGGCTCCCATTAAAATTATGACTATCAAAGGATTTCCTATTAAGATGAATAGAGAGAAGATTACTGCGGGAAAAATTAAATGACTTATATCTCCAAAAGCCATCTGACTTCCTAAAATAATAAAGAAAGAAATTATGAAAAAATCTCTTAAAGGTTTTAACTTTGAACTGATTTCAAAACTATAGGGAGATATTGAGAGCATGACTCCTGCGATTAATGCTCCGACTTCAATTGAAAATCCTGCGTAAAGGAAAAGAAGAGACAACCCTAAACCCCAAGAGATAGCAAAGATAAATAAAAGTTCTTGAGACTTTGCAAAGAAATCACTTAATCTTGGGAGAATGTAATAACTAATTGGTATTAAAACAGCAACGAGAAAGACGCCTCTTATAATTGTGGAAAATAAAATATTGCTAGCCCCTGCCCCGCTTGCTAAAGACGAGATAACAATTAAAATTAAGATAGCTACTAAGTCCTGGACCAACAGGAATCCTATTGAAATTTTTCCATAAAGCTTTTCCAGAGCATCTTTGTCTGAAAGAAGTTTCATAATAATAATTGTGGAGGAAAAAGTCAAGGCTATTGCAATGTAAATTGAGGTTATTATTGAGAATCCTAAAAGTTTTCCTATGAGATACCCAATCAAAGAAGTAAATATTATCTGCCCTATTCCAGTAATCAAAGAGATTTTACCAACGTGTTTTAAGACCTTAGGAGACAAATGCAATCCGACAATAAAAAGCAAAAATGCAATCCCCATCTCTGAAAAAACATTTATTGTTTCGCTGCTCTGGATTAGGTTAAGGAAAAAAGGCCCGACTAAAATCCCAGATAAGATATATCCTATTATCAAAGGTTGTTTGAGCAGCCTCATTATAATTGAGACACCCAGGACAACCAAAATCATAAGTCCAAACTGTATAAATGGATTTAACATTTCCTCTTAATCCCTATAATATCAGAAATCTATAATTTATAAGTTTTGTTAGTTCTTATTCCTGGGTCTCTAATTCAAGGACAAGTTTCTCTTTTGATAAATTGTATTTTCTTATTGGTAGGTTCACAGGAATTCTTTTATAATAAACATATTTTTTTTTCTTACCTCTTGGAGTTGCGAGTGCTTTTATTTCAATGCTGCTCTCAAGCTGGTTTATAGAAACATCTTTTATTGATTTTACCTCTGGCATTTCTATTTCATACACTATTTTGTTTGAGAGCCTTCTTATGTTTGTTTCAGGTTCTTTTTTTTCCAGTCCTGAAAAATTTTTAGAACTTATCTGAGGGAGATTTATAGTCTTTTTCATACTTTCTTTTATCTTCTTTTCTTTTTCCTTAAATTGAGGAAGGTTTCCAAAAGAAGTTACTTTTATTTTAGGCGGCTTGTTCCCCGAGGTATAAATGCTTATCCCTATCCCACCTTTTCTCTTTTTTATTGTTTTCTCTTCTTTCATCTCTTCAAATTCATCTATTTGCTTGTTAAGATTTTTAAGAAGAGAATTGAATAGTGTATTGAAGCCCATTGGAAGTTTTATCCCTTCTTGATTAAAATCATTTTTACCAAGCAAGCCCCAGTCTTCGCTTTTTTCTTCAAATAAATTTCTTAATTGATTTCCGCAGTAAGGGCAAAAGTCATAATCATTGCTTATTCTTTTACCGCATTTCCCGCATTTTTTCTTATTGAACATAAGAAAGGGAGCAGGTTCTTGTTTAAATAATTTTCTGAGATTTTTGGCGGTGATGCAGCTTGCGGGAATTGAACCCGCGTTCCGAGATTGGGAATCTCGTGTTCTGCCACTAAACTAAAGCTGCTGTAATTTTTCTTAAAGTTAGTTAAGTTTTTATATTTAATTCCTGTAAGGAAAACATGGCAAAGAAAAAAAAGAAATTTTATGTTACGACAGCAATTGATTATGTAAATGCAGCACCGCATATTGGGCATGCGTTTGAGAAAGTCTTAGCAGATGTTCTTGTCCGTTGGAAAAAATTGAAGGGTGAGTCGACGTGGTTTTTGACTGGAACAGATGAAAATGCACAGAAAAATGCTTTAGCAGCTAAGGAAAAAGGGGTTGATACTAAAAAATTTGTAGACTGGAATTCAAAACTTTTTGTTGAACTTTGTGAAAAGTTGAATATCTCTTATGATAGATTTATTAAAACAACTGAGAAAGAACATAAAAAGATATCTCAGGAAATTTTCAAGAAAGTTTTTGATAAAGGTGAAATCTACAAAGGAAAATATGAAGGATTGTATTGTAAGGGTTGTGAGGCTTTTTTAACTGAAAAGGATTTGGTTGGTGGAAAATGCCCAGAGCATAATAAAGTGCCGGAATTGATTTCTGAAGATTCTTATTTTTTTAAGTTGAGCAAATATAAGAATAGGCTGATTAAATTTATTGAGGATTATATTGTTCCTAAAGAAAGGAAAAATGAAATTTTGGCTCGTCTGAAAAATGAGGAGTTGAGGGATTTGTGCGTTGCTAGGACAAACTTGGATTGGGGAATTGATACTCCTATTGACAAAAATTTTAAGATTTATGTCTGGTTTGATGCTTTACTTAATTATTATTCTGGTGCGAATGGGAACTGGCCTGCAGATGTTCATGTTATTGGAAAAGGTATTAACTGGTTTCATTCAGTAATCTGGCCTGCGATGTTAATGTCTGTGGGAATTGAACTCCCAAAGAAGCTCTTGGTTCATGGTTATTTAAATTTAGGCGGGAAGAAAATCTCAAAGAGTCTGGGGAATGTGATTGACCCAATTGAATTAGTTAAAAAATATGGTTGTGATTCAGTTCGTTATTCTCTCTTGAGATGTTCTGTATTTGATGACTCAGATTATTCAGAAGAAATTTTGATTGAAAGACACAATAATGAGTTGGCAAATAAATTGGGAAATTTAGTTTCAAGGGTTGTAAGTTTGATTGAGAAGTTTGGAGTTGAGAAATGTGAGAATAAATTAATTAAGAACTTAAAGCTGAAGGAGATAGAGAAAAATTTTGAGAATTACAAGTTTGACAAAGCCCTGAATGAGATTTTTTCCTTCATTGATTTGTGTAATGAGTATGTTCAAAAGAACAAACTTTGGGAAACTCGCAACAAGAAAAAATTATATGAGTTGGTTGATAGCATAAAAGCTGTTACAATTTTGCTCTGGCCTGTGATTCCTTCTGCGTCTGAAAAAATTGCAAAAAACCTTGGCTTTAAAATCAGCCTGAAAAATCTAAAAAAATCATTAGACATCAGGAAAGTAAAAAAAAGCGGAATTTTATTCATGAAGATTAAGGTATAAAAATATTTAAATACCTCTTTTATTTGATATAACTGTAAAAAAAGAGGCAAAATGAAAAAGAGCAAACAAAAAGAAGGGGGGAGGGGTTTGTTAAGCCAGAAAATTTCAAACAGGCTTTCTTATACAATTATTGCTTTGGTTGGTTTGATGCTTGTGGGAGTTTTTGTTTTTGCAATAGCTCCTAACCCAGGTCATGATTATCGTGATTTAGACTTAGGTCCGATAACTATTAATGGCGGTACCAGCTATGTAAGTGTTGAAATTGATAGGGCGGTTGAAGCTGAAATGTTTAGAGCCACAGGAGGATACTGCATAGTTGATGATTGCATTACTTCTTGGCCATCAGGAGGCAGCGGTGGCACACCAACTTTATCTGAAGTTTTAACAGCTGGGAATACTGCTAGTACGCTCATTAATATGAATAATAAGGATTTTTCAAATGTTGGTACTCTTAATTTAGCTAACACTGGCAAGATAAATGCAGATGATGGTCAAGTGGAGGTGGAAGGCAAGTTAAATGTTGGTACTGGTGATTTGAATGTTAGGGGCAAGATTACAGCTAGTTATGGCAATGTTATTATAGACTCAAATATTGACCTAACCGACGGTAATCTTTTGGATGCCAATACTGTGCAGGCTAATATTTTAGAGGATCCTGAGGATGATACTTTGGTTATAGATGATGACTTATCACTTAATGGCCATATAATCACAAATGGATATATTAGAACATGGGACTGCCAATACACTGCTGAATATTGTGGTGGTCAAGTAATGAAATGTCCTTCTAATAAATATTTGGCAGGAATAGAGATACACTCTAATGGGTGTATGAGAGGATACTGTTGCCGACCCTAAATAAACATATTTTAGAGCTTTGTGCGAAAAGGATAATTCTTACAGTTGGTGTTAATTAATTTTATCAATCAATCCCTTAATCCAAGCTTTCTTAAAAATCTTACAAGAATTTTTTCCCTGTCTTTATCCGAATCATAAGGAATATCAAGTATCTTGGCTGCAATTTCCTTGTATGCTCTTGAAGCCCTGCTTTTTGGATATGTATGGACTACTGGATTTTTGGTGTTTATTGCTCTTCTTACATAATCATCTTCAGGAATCATTCCAAGGATAGGTATCTCAAGCATTTCTTTTACAACTTCAGGAGAAAGCTCTATGCTGTCTTTTTTTACCCGCGTCACAATTATCCCTTTGACTGGTTTTTTTAGCTGTTCTGCAGTTTTTACTGCTTTCAGGGCGTCTGTAATTGCAGGCATTTCCGGATTTGTAACAATAATTATTTCATCTGCAGTTTCAATAGCACATGAAGCCTCGTTCCCAAGACCAGCAGCACAGTCTACGATAACGTTTTCTGAAATTTTCTTAAATTGATTCTTGAAATTTTTTAGCCTTTCTGGCTTGGTTCTTTTTGCTTCTTTTATTGATATGGAAGAGGGCATAATTTTAATTCCTGATTCGTGCTCATATACAGCTTCAAAGGGCTCTGCCTTGCCTCTTAAAACATGATTTAGGTTTATAGGAACTTCTGGGGCGTTTAAATGAATGCCTACATTAGGGGTTGAAAGATTTCCGTCAATAACTAAAACATCTCTTCCAAAATATTTCATAGCAGCTGCAAGATTTATTGCTGTGGTGGTTTTCCCAACACCTCCTTTCCCAGACGCAATAACAATTATTTTTGTCATTTTTGATTATCGCTTAATGATACATATATTAACTTAATTTTAGCTTTAAATTTTTAACGATTAAGTCCTGGCTTCAGCTTGTGAGTTATTTTTAACTCCAGGACTCTTTTTTTAGAAGTTTTTTCTTCTAAACCTTTTTTGATAAAAGAAATTGCTTAGTTATACTTATAAACTTTTCTAGATTTTCAGCATAGATTTTCAGCTCTTCGAGATTCACGTTTATTTCCTCTCCTCGGTAAAACAATCTTAGGGTTACATTTTTTCTGAATTCCCCAATTCTTTCTTTTCGCAATTCTTCTAATTTTCTGAACATTTCATACATTTCCATAACTTTAAGAATGTCTTTGTTCTTCTTGAAAACCTTTCTCATGGTTTCTATTTTTCCGACAGGATTTTCAGGTATCTTTGGAATCTTTTTCTTCTTCTTTGCCTTTTTTAGAATTTCGTTGATACTGGTTTCAATCATTTTACGCCATCTGAGAAGAAGGTTGAGAATAACGTCGCAGGTTTTTGTATACTTAAGACTAACATAAAGGAGATGGTCTGCACTT
>Ga0307433_1000892_pt1 | contig 19057 bp, 17 predicted proteins | sample SalMarWE160210MG_FD_202166 | JGI IMG/M metagenome (GOLD analysis project Ga0307433, IMG submission 202166) | Salt marsh sediment microbial communities from the Plum Island Ecosystem LTER, Massachusetts, United States - WE1603-210 | ecosystem: Environmental > Aquatic > Marine > Intertidal zone >... | reverse complement strand
CGGATGCGGCGCTCAAGCTTTTTTAATTGGGTCAGCAATCATGATGGCGGACAACATCGAAAAAAAGGTTAAGGAGTTTGTTACTGCCCATTGAGAAGCGTCAGAGTAAAGATTTGCGGAATAACCCGAGAAGAGGACTTAGCCTTTGCCGTGGCTGCCGGAGCAGACGCCGTCGGTTTTCTTGTGGGCGTTCCTTCATCGCCAAGAAATCTAACCTTAGAAAGGGCTGAGAGGCTGCTGCGGCAGGTGCCAGTCTTCGTTGATAGTGTGGTGGTTACGGCGCCTCAGAGCATCGATGGGCTTGCTGAAATCTGTGAAAGATTAAAGCCGACAGCCATCCAGATTCATGGAAAAAAGAGTTTTGATGCCTCAGAAATTCGTGAGAAAATAAGGCATACTCGCCTGATAAAAACCGTTTACGTAACAAAAGACGCCCTGCACGAAACAGCCGTAGAAGAATTGAAAACTTTTGACGCGGTCCTCTTGGACTCCTTCACTAAGGGGCAATACGGTGGAACAGGCAGGGTTCACGACTGGAACCTAAGCAGAAGAATCAAGGAGGCTGTCGCGCCTCTTCCGGTAATCCTTGCTGGGGGATTGAAGCCTGAAAACGTCAAAGAAGCCATTCTTACAGTTCAACCTTATGCAGTTGATGTTGCCAGCGGCGTTGAATTGCAGCCAGCAGTTAAGGATCATGAGAAGATTCGGGCTTTTGTTGAAAATGCAAAGGAGATTAAGTTACCAGACAATTGAGCAGGTGCATTGAATTGAAAAAGGGAAAGTTTGGGGAGTATGGTGGACAGTATGTAAACGAGGTTTTGATGCCGATTCTCATCGAGTTGGAGGCAGCCTTCGAAAAGCATTACCCAACAGCCGAATTCCAAGAGAAGCTTAGCGGGTTACTGAGAGATTATGCTGGAAGACCAACCCCACTCTATTACGCGAAGAACTTCAGCGAGCTCGTCGGATGTAAAGTCTACCTAAAACGGGAAGATTTGGTGTGCGGAGGCTCACATAAACTCAACAACGCTTTGGGTCAGGCGCTTTTGGCGAAGGAAATGGGAAAGTCACGTTTAATCACAGAAACTGCGGCGGGGCAGCATGGGCTTGCAACAGCCATGGCAGGCAACGTGTGCGAATTAGAAACTGAGGTCTTCATGGGCGTGAAGGACATTAAGAGGCAGGCTAGCAACGTGAAACGGATGAAACTGCTGGGAGCAAAAGTGACTCCTGTCGACATCGGAATGGGAGTTCTGAAGGACGCTGTTTCTGACACTTTGAGAAAATGGACCACCTGTTCACAGACCACCCACTATCTTATGGGGTCAACTGTGGGTCCCCACCCGTTTCCGGAGATTGTTGCAACATTTCAGAGCGTAATCGGAAAGGAAATCAAAGAGCAGATACTAGAAAAGGAAGGCAGACTGCCAGACACGATGGTGGCTTGTGGCAGCGGAGGAAGCAACGCTCTGGGAGCCTTCAGACCATTCATCAAAGACAAAGACGTTAAATTGGTCTTCGTTGAGGGTGGAGGCGAAAGCCTAGAATCAGACAACAATGCCGCTGCCTTCCAGATAGGGAACCCCGGGATACTGCATGGCGCCCTAATGCAAGTTCTGCAGGACGAAAATGGGCAGATAAAGCCGTCAAAGACAAGGGCTGCGGGGCTCAACTATCCTGGAAGAGGACCCGAAATATCGTCGCTGGTTGAGAGCGGAAGGGTGGAAGCCCATTACGCCTTCGATAAAGAGGTGTTTGAAGCCGTAAAGGTTATGGGCAGAACTGAGGGGTTGATACCTGCGCTTGAAACCGCCCATGCCATCGCCTACATGTTGAAGCACAGGGGAGAGTTCGGCGAAGGGGAACTGGTTGTTCTGAACTATTCTGGAAGAGGCGACAAGGACCTAGAAGCCATTATGAGGTATTTCCATGAATCTTGAAGACAAATTCCGAGAACTTAAAAGCAGGGGAGAGGGCGCTCACATGCCCCACGTTTACTACGGAGACCCCCACGAAGAGTTTTCCCTCAGACTAATCGAAACACTGGCTGAAAACGGCGCAGACATCCTCGAGTTCGGAATCCCATTCTCTGACCCAACAGCGGATGGACCAACCTTTCAGGCAGTATGTGAAAGGGCATTGGAGAACGGCGTGACCCCAGCCAAGTGCATCCAAGGCATAAAGAAGCTGAGAGACAGGGGCATAGAAAATCCGATTGTGGTAACGACTTACTATAACATCCCTTACGTCGCTGGTGTAGGAACCTTCCTGAATAAAATAAGGGAGGCGGGTGCCCAAGCCATAATTGTTCCTAACGTTCCAGTTGAAGAGGCGGATGTCCTGTTAACTGAAGGAAAAAAAAGCGGCATACAAGTCATATTCCAGATAGCGCCCACAACAACCGAGGACAGGTTGAAGAAGATTGTAGACATCGCATCAGGCTTCCTTTACATCATAAACGTCGAGGGCGTCACAGGAGCAAGAGAGAGCCTAGCTGACCCCACACTGAAACTGGTCAAAAGAGCTAGACAACACACGGATATGCCTCTGCTGGCAGGCTTCGGCATCTCAAACAGGCAGCAAGCCTCAGATGTGGTTGCAGCCGGGGCTGACGGGGCAATAGCTGGAAGTTGTTATGCCAAGATTTACGAGAAGAATCTGGAAAACCCTGAGGAGACGTTGCCGGAGATCGCTGATTTGGTGGGTCAAATAAAACAGGGTTGCATAGAAGGGTATAGACGGAGATAAAGGAACACATACACCATTTAGTGTATTAATATCTACGTAGTGGAGTCGCTGTTTCATAACACGCATACAGAAAGAGGGCGGGAAGAGCTTATTAGATTCGGCATTATCACAGAAATCAACAGGTAGTTTGTGAGGGAGACAAGAAAATGCACATCAATGAATTCCAAAACATGATGAGGCGAATATACTTTCACAGAGACTCTGAGCGAGGAACAGAGGGAACGTTAGATTGGCTTGTGGATGAAGTGGAGGAGCTGAGAGAAGCCCTAAACGGAAACGACACCGAAGCCATAGAGAACGAGTTCGCTGATGTTCTTGCCTGGTTGGCTTCTCTGGCAAACGTTACCAACATCGACCTAGAGAAGGCAGCACTTTCAAAGTACGATAATAGGTGCCCTAAGTGTGGACTGTCCCCCTGCGAATGCTCCTTCTAGCTTCTTTCCCACCCATCAATCGTTGTTGCCCTGCACCAGTCAGATGCCAAAAATAGGCTCGTCTGCCGCTGCGGTTTAGAATATTTTCTGCTTCCAGAAGGTGAAGGTGATAAAGAACAGTTTTGTAGCTAAGCCCTGTTTCTTGAGAAATCTTTTTGGCATTACATTCTCTCTTCTCAAGGATAGATAGTATTTGCGTCCTAACCGCCAAGCCTCGTTTAACATTCCTTTTTAGGGTCAGGAAAGCTTTGGGATGCTGGGCTATTTTGAACATATGCCCTCAATATATGGTCGCTGTTGAGACAAAAAAGCTTTCTAAGGTTTAGGTTCAGTCACGAAGGTTGCGAGACTGATTTGCCGAGGTTTCTTGCCTTCAAACAAGGTAACGATTTCCTCTTCCACCATTGAGAGCCGTTGAGCATAATACTCCGAGAGGCCATACTTTTTAACTAGTTTGAGCGCCTCTGGCAAATATTTCTCGATTCCTCCACGGTAGACGGTAAGAGTTAATTCGCCTCCGCAGGCGGGACACTTGCCGAGAAGCGGCAGTCTTCTGAATTTTTTGTTACAGGCTTTGCAGCGAAACTTTTGAGTGGTGAAAGCTCTTAGGTTGCCAGCTATGTCGCGGACAAAATGGGTGGTCAGAACCTTCCTAGCCACTATGTCAGCATCGACAGCTTTGATCTTTTCTGCCAACATCAGTTGACTATGCAACTTGTCCGTCATCTTTCCCAATTTTTTGTAGATGCTCTCAGGGTTGCCCATATTCACGTCTGAAACAGGGACAGTATACTTGTAGCCCTCAAACTGCGCCGCAGTATTCAATCGATGCTCAATAATGTCTATTAGTTCACTTAACTGTCTAGGTTCTGCCTTCTGCAAAGTTTTTTCATAAAATGCTGCGGGATATTTTCCTGCAACATCCACTTCATGGGCTTGCCGCTGCACTTCCACCGGATTAACGATGGGGATGATTAGGAGAGGGGCATCCATTATCCCTCCAATCTGAGAGGGCAGATATACTTTAGAGAAATTCAGGATCGTGTCCAAAGCCAGCATCAATGCGTCTTCGTCGCCGTCGCAGTCTCTGCGCTTCGCTGAATGCCATATGGGATGAGCGTAACAAACGTTGAGGGGGGTAAAACCGATGATTCTTCCGACTATGCCAACTGAGGTGTGTGGCGCTAAACCCACCACAAGGTGCCCAATAAGATCAGTAGCCTTTTCGATATTATAGTATGAGGGAAGCGCGTATACCTTTTCAAGCAGCTCGTCAAGAAAGTTGGCAACATGAACAAAATATTCTGCGCACTTCTGGGGGATAATTATATCCTGAATCTTGAGTTCGCAAATCTGGTCAGATTCGGTTAGAGGGGCTCCTTCACAGTCATGCAGGTAACCATTCTTTCTGAGATGTTCAACGGAGACGCCAATCTCCGGGGGAGTAAAATGGGTGAGAGGAGCGTTAGTGACGTCGAAACGGATTGTTCCATCTTTGAATACAGATAAACCATGCTTAGCCCGCAGAATTCCCTTTTCTAAAAGCTCTGGCGTCTTGGTTTCGTTTGTCATCCCTTTCACGCCCTTCACAAGCTTCAAGGTGTGAAGACCTAGATTTCTGCAAGCTGAAGCCATCAAAGCCCTTATGTCAACTGGTTGTTTAGCGTAGCTTCTTGTTGAAACCTTACATACGGGGCAGGTATCCTCTTTTAATTTTCTTCCGCATTGAGGACAAAACTTCTCCAAGACAGTCTCTGAGCCACATTTAGGACATCTGACCCTGAAAGTTGTTTCATTACACTTCAGACAGCGCCGCATAACAATATCAACTTCAATTTTAGCACTCTTCGAAGCCTCGGAGAGGTTACGTCGGGAACCACCAGCAAGCCCAACAGGGAACAGAGAGTGAACAAGCGGCTTCATTTGCCGCCTTTTAGCCTTTTCCGGGCGCCCCATTCTTGCGCCCACAAAACTGGGAGCCTTCTGTCTAACTCGAATACCCGTGATTTTCTGTATAGCCTCGAAAACGCTTCCCGAAGAGTCTATCCGAGTTTCAGGAACCTTTAACCCGAGGCAAAAAGCGAGTGCATGTGCTTCATCATCAACTATTTTTATCTTGTTTGCAATCACTTGGTGGGGAATGCAGAGTTCTTCAAGGGCACCTTTTATTGTTTTGTCTTTCAAGCCAACAATCTCTTGAACTACAGCATTCTCCTCTTTGGTCTCAGAGCCTAACAGCCAGTTTCTTAATGCTTTAAACTCCTCAAGCGAAATGTTCTCCCAGAAAAAAGTGAAGAAGGGATGAAGGGGAACCCCCAAAACTGAGGAAATTGCTATAGCATCGTTGGCGATAGGTTTATTCTTAAAGGGATCAGCCAAAACATCTTCAAGAAACGAGCCTGAAACACCTATTGCCCCAGCGGCTTGCTTCAAATCGCCACCAAACTTTTGCTCAAGAGCTACAACAAGTTCTTCACGCCACCATTCTTCAGTGTAGCCGGACGGACGAAGAGGCTTATTTGTATATAAAAAGTCGCCAAACCCGATGAGGATGTCCCCAAGAAACAGAATCTTATCAATCATCTTCTCTAAGCGCTTAAAATTCTGAAGCTCAACACGCACAACAGACCCAGTGTTTAACCGCACAACAGGAGGCTCAATACTATCCACGGGAACCACAATTCCACCTTTTCCAGGACCCTCTAAACGAAGTTGAGTTCCCGCAGCAAGAAAATTTTGGACAACCAACATTGTGGCGGGGTGGATGCCAACCGCTGCAAGTCCTGTGTTTCTGGACCGCCCATAACGAAGCCTGAAACCTCCGCTTCTAGACGGAAACGAGAAGATTGGGCGACCCGCTATGACGTCTTCCATGAAGCCAGCTTTCTTTTTCTTCGAGAATTCTTTTAGACCTCCAAGCCACTCCCATCCCTCGATTCCCAGTTTTTCAATGATTGTCAAAACTTTTGCGGAGCGCCCCACGATTCCGTCGTTTACGACCCTAAGAGCTCCTCCTCTAACACGATTTGTCTCGATTCTGGGAAGGTTTCGGAAGGATGAAACTTCAACGGGGTCTGATTCTGTGCCAGTGACCTCCACGGGAATGTTCTGGATAGCTCTTCGTAGCTCTTCGTCTGAGATGTGATACTGAAATCTGGACACCATCCGCTCAAATGTTCGCACCTCTTCTATGAAACGGGCAATCTCTTCTTCTGTTGGTTTGTAGCGGTCCAGCTTGAGCAGGCGGCGAATATGATCGCCAACTATTATGGTTAAGGCTTGTTCTGTGCCACCAGCTGAACGTATTGGACCAGCATAATATATCGCCAGATATTTTGTTCGATCAGGATTAGATTTGATTTCTATCCGAGCCACACCTTGCACTGGAGCCGCGGTTATCCCCTCAGTTAGTATGGCAAGAGCTGTTCTTATAGCCTGTTCAGCTGCTTCAGGAGCATTCATGGCTCCAAATTTTCCGTGGATAATCTGTTCAGCAATTTTAAAGGCAAGCGCCTCTCGAGACATCTTCTCACTCAAATCTCTGATGCTTTCAGCAACCCCAGAAGGTCCAACAAGCCCCTCTACCAGTTCAGCTAAATCATTCGCAACCTCAGGCTCTGGAACGAGGGCGGGGTCTAAACCTTTTTCCCTAGCTTTTCTAGCAACAGCATATATTTTCTCAAGGTTTTTCTCCAAAAATGCAGTATATTGCTTGTATTCTTTGCTCATCGGGATCGTCAAAATCGTTCTCCTTACATAGACTTCACGAAGCGAGTATTGAGTCTTTCTAACATAAAAGCGACAAAGCAGAACTTATGGGAAGTTAGGGTTATAAAAATAAACTGAAAGCTTGTTTTAGCGCGTTTCTTTGTGGACTTTCATGTTATCTATCAGTTCTCTTAGCTTGTGTCTACCGTTGTTCTCTTCCAGAACATTGCCGGTTACAATTATGTCAGCTCCAGCTTTCACTATTTCTTTCACCTGTTCACCAGTTCGTATGCCACCGCCCACAATTAAGGGGATATTAGTTACTTTCTTCACTGCTCTCGCCATGGCGCTTGGAACCGGGTTTCCGACTCCGGATCCTGCCTCCAAGTAAACGAATCGCATACCAAAATACTCGGCGGCTAGGGCATGGGCAGCCGCAAGTTCAGGTTTGTTATATGGGATTGGGACTGCTTTCCCCACAACACTAACTGCGCCCCCCTCGCCCACGATGATGTAGCCTAGAGGGATAGGTTCTAAACCGAATTTTTTGATTATTGGGGCGCCTAGGACTTGAGCGCCCATCAGAAAGTATGGGTCTGAAGAATTAAGAAGGGACATGAACCATATAGCATCAGCATGTCTGCTTATTCCGGTGATGTTGTTAGGGAAAAGAATCACAGGTATTTCCACAGATTCTTTCACCGCTTTTGTGACCTTATCCAGATGAGAGGTTGAAAAAGATGTTGAGCCTCCCACCATTATAGCGGCAGTATCGCAGGCTTCAGCCTCTTTGGCTATGTGGGAGGCAGAGGAGGGGGTAACCTTTTCGGGATCAACAAGAGTAAGGTGAATAGCCCCTTCTTTCTCAATCTTTTCTAGAAGATATTTTTCCACTAGACCAACCATAGCTGATTCCTCACTAGACCGCTGACCTTGAATAAAAGATGTCTGTGAATTGGCAGTATATGTCGATCCCCCCAAAAGCGGGCTTAGTATCCAATTCTTCGATTAATCCACAATTCCCACAACGCACTCTAGCGCGTTCACCACCTGGGAATATCTCAACACTGATTGTTTGTTTGCCGCATTTTGGGCAGAGGTAGACTGTAGGTAATTTCTTTTTAGGTATACGAACCACTTTTCTTCTTCTTCTGCCCATCTCGAAGCCTCTTAGGTGACTTTTTAATTACGTGATTGCGTCACGTTTCAAATTATAACGCGGCAACAGTTAAAATATTTGTCCTAAAAGCATGTGAAGATGCTGAGTCAAGACAAATGGCAGCCTATAAAAAAAGGAGCTTGATAAAATAGTTATGTCTTGAAATCACACCAAAATGGGGAGAAAACCAAGAAATAGCTCTAAAAAGCGCTATTAGGAATAAAAGCTTGAGCGTGACGTCACACGTGATTCTGTGATAATCACACGTGATTTTCATGTGATCAGAAATCACACCAACTACAAATCACAAGGTCACAAAATAAGGGGTGAAAGCACCAGTTAAGACAAAGACACAAAGTAACGAATTGATTCCCATGAGAAAGAATCAACAGCTTAAAGGGAAAGAAACTTTGTAATCCATAAAACCAATAGCATTCAAAGAGGCTGGAGCAAAAAAAGAATTTTCGTCGTAGAACAGAGTGAGCAGGAGCAAGAGAAAGAATGTAAAGCGGGAGGCTATTTTTACATTATCTTAAAATTTTGTTTTTGTTTAGTTTTACGTATTTTAATGAAGATTATTTTGTGATTTTTCGCTATTTTAATCATATAAAAGACGTAAGTCGCATGTGTGCTTTTCTAGCGAAGAGCCGCAAAGCTTTTGTATATAAGAGCTCTGTATACAAAAATGTATCCTTTATGAAGGGGATTGAGGTTGGGAGATTTTAATTGAAGGAAAAGGCTAAAAATTGGCTAAGTTATGTTTTAGCAGACCCAATGGTGAAAATACTTGCTAAAAATAGCCATTTAACCAAAATACAGCTAGAAACGCTACTAATAGACGTTTTAGCTGAAAATATAGCTGATAAATCGTTAAAATACGACGAAAAAGCCAAATTAAGGCTTTTAGCCGTAAGTCGAGGTGCTTTTAACAGAAGCCTAAGGCAAGCTCGACAGAACGTCATACAATCAATTTATACGGTCCTTCTCCTCGGATACATAGGAATCCTCGAAGACACCAGCTTAGAACCATACATAGAAGTTGCAAACAAGCTACGAACATATATAAAGACCCAACAAAAACTCGCTAAAAAGGCGCCAAAAGAAGAACACTTAAGGAGTGTGGCACTGCTCCACGAAGAGTTGAAAACGAGTCTGGAAGAACTGACTAAGCCGAGAAACATGTCGAGAGGGCTGTGACATCACAAATCACAACCGTTAGGCAATAAAAAATGTTAGGTTTATCGCACATCAAAGCGCAGGAAAGAGCTGTTAAAGGAGCCTGAAACACTAAAGAGGCTTCACGCCAAAATAAGCTCATTTTATAGGTTTTTTATAAAAATAAGGATTTTTAGCAGACTTTCTGACGTGAAGGATTATGTAGAAAACTAAGGGAGAGCGAAGTCTGGATAATCAACAATCGCACATAGTGACTTCTGGTAAACGCATTCTGTGACATGTGATGTCACGATGTCTAATTTAACAAAAAACTTAAGTTCACTTATATACTAATGTGATATGTGATCATGTATGCATATCACACAATATCACGCGGGAATCACACGTGATGTAAGGGGGCGTAGATGATTTCAGATTTTCTTTTATTGGTGACGGCGGCTCTGCTATTTGCCACAATTTCCGCGCTGTTTCTTTATTATCGCCGAATAAGGGTTCTTCGTCAAGAGTATGAGAGGGCGAGGGAAGTTGTGGAGGATATAGTTGTCGGGGTTGATAGCCAGTTCCAGAGGCAAAATGACAGGGTTCTTTTTGTGGCTCAAAAATTTGAAGCGACATCGTTGGAGAACAAAAAAGTTGCGCAGAAAATAGAGGAATGTGAGCGGCAATTAGCGGATTTTACTAAAGTTGTGGGGGCGGTTCCCCAGATTGAAGAGAAGTTCTCTGGGCAACTTGAGGAGATGAGGAGCGAAGTTGAGAGCATAAAGGAAGCCCAGGATAAGGTGATGCGAAAGCTTGTTGAGGTCGAGAAAATCAAGCAAGAGGCGTATGTTCCTGAGGCGAAGATAGAGGCGGCTATTCCAATAAAGAGGGAAAGAGCCTTGGAGCCGCTTACTGAAACTGAGCTGATGGTTCTTGAGACTATTGGCAGAGAGGGAGAAAAGACGGCGCCTGAAATCAGAGAAAAGATTGGTCTCACTAGAGAGCATACTGCGCGCCTCATGAAGAAGCTGTATAAGGACGGTTATCTGGAGAGGGACACCCACAAAATGCCATATATCTATCGATTAAAGGAAGAGATGCAGAAAATACTAAAGCGAAGAGAAGCTAAGACTTCCTAGATTTGTCTCCAGCCACAAGAGATTCCCCGGCGGCCTTGAGTCTTCTCAATTTTTCATCCATTTCAGAAAGAGGTTTCGACATCGGCAAATTATACTCAGCTTTCCCACGTTCTTTTAAGTAGTCAGGATAGTGAATAACCTTTATAGGAACGGCAAACCGAATCTGAGGCTCTGAAATAAGCAGCGCTTCACCCACATCAAGCATCTTAATTTCGGTATCGCTGTATTCGAGGTAGGGCGTGTTTTGGGTCAAATAATCCCTATCTCGCTTCAGTTCAGTTTTCATGATGACTTTGGTCCAAAGCTCAGCAAAGACATCACGATTTATCTTGGAAGGCCTCGGAGTCACAGCATTTAATCCAACACGATACTTCCGGTATGTGAGGGCGATGTCAGAAAAGATGGTTTTGTGTATTTCGGGATCAAGAAACTCATGAGCCTCTTCCAGAGTTATCAACAGAGTTGGAAGCTTTTTCCATTCTTCAAAATTGCTTTCCCACAACCGCTTATAATGATATGCAACGTTGCTTGCGGTGAGACAGGTGACGTTTTGTTGCTCCTCAGAAGTTAAGCCTGAAATGTCAATGAGACAGGTGATTCCTTTGCTTATGTTTTGGACCACATCATCAATAAAGTTGTAATCGGAAAACGGAAAGAGGTGTGGCGGAAGATCAGAAAGCCTACTCATCAGAGCATTAATCACTGTTTTTTGTTGGTAATTGATAATTCGCCCAACCCCCGAAGGCCCATCTAAACTATATGTTTCAAGGGCTTGCTTGATCCAATATCTGCCCAGCTGCTCATACAATCGTCTGGCAACCCTGACTTGCGGCTTCCCAATTTCAGGAAAAATCGTCCATAACCTTCCAGGAGTAAGAGTGTGCAAGCCTATACATAATTTGCCATCTCTAGCTGAGTAGTAACGAACATGACTATGAAAAAGAGGATGATCACTCAGACCATCCTCAGAACCAATATCTTTGCCGGACAATAACTGACCAGCAAAATCAAAAATAAGACCAACAGTCTCAGGATTGTCAATTATACGCGCATTTAGAATAAGTTCTGTGTTGGTTTTTCCTGAGCCGGTCATCCCGAACATGCCCATCATCTTTGGAATAGCCTTAACGCTTACTCCTACTTCGCCCAGAACCTCTTCTCCTGAACGCAGACGTCCTATCTCCAAATCACCTGAAAGACGCAAAACCGAGTAATCTTCTTCGCTAGTTGCATATACGCAATCCATATAATTAGGGTTGAAGGTTGGAGAACGAATATTTTCGCCATGCCTTTCAAGGAAGAGAATAGCATCAACATGCCTGAAGCTGGAGTAAGGCCCAAAAGATTCCTTTCCCTCAGCTTCGCGTAATTGTTCATTAGTTTGTAGGGTAGATGCGCTGCCAGCATCTACGACACGCGCATAGAAGCTCCGATTATCAGAATCTATTCGGACAATCTGACCAAAAGAAAGAGTTGCTCCCCGATTTAGGAAGAAGGAAACAATGTCCCCTTTCACTTCGCGAACAAAACCAACAGGCTCAAATTTGGTCAAACCCTTCACCACTCTCAAAAGGATGTGTTATTCCATGGATTTTGTCAGCAAAACTGCAGGAAAGCTCTTCCCGACGAAGAGTCTCCAAGATTCCATCATCTGCTAATGCTTTCTCAACTAAGTCATAGTATTGAAGAAGTTTTGAGTTTGATGCCCCAGAAAATTCGTGGGCAAGCCAAAGGGTAACAGGATAACCTAAACATCTTGGATCTTCGGAAAGGGATGTGAGGGGAGAAAGAAACTCGGACACATTGCTGGAGGCTAGAGGATCCATTATGTCACAGCGGAAAACATGTTGACTGTCTTCACACAACTTCACAAGAGACACATCTCCATAAAGATGCTCTTCCATATTTGCCTCTTTAACTGGATGGTAAACCCAAATAGGATAAGACGCAAGGATACTTGTTGACGCCATAAAATCTCGCCCCTTCTCATCACATAACATGGGAGACTGTTTACTTACGGCAAGAAGATTAACCTTTTTACGAAGAGCCTCTTCGTATAATGAAGTGTGAAACCCTCGTTTTCCACCAAAGAAACTAGCACCATCCAACAAAACATAATCGCCCTCGCCGAGTCCACGAAGAGTCTCCCCACCTGACTCACCCCTGACAGGCTCTTCGTGAAGAAGTTTCAAAGCCATTTCGCTTTCTAGCTGCAATCTTCTATCAATCAAAAAGTTAGAGCGATAACGGCGGTCCCCAACTGGACTTACGATGCTTTCATCATAGCCCCAATTCACTTTACGGCCCTCCACAGAGGCATATGCAACCCGCATCAAGTAAATGCCCCAGTTGTGGGCTCTCTTCAAAATTCTAGTAGAGCAGTCTACAGCCAAAAACCGTGAATCATGGCTTTTAAATTTCTTCAGAGGCTTAATTTTGTTCATGTCGGGTTTAGTAACAATCAACGGTTGTTGCCTAATATCGCTAAAGCCTATTTGGCGACCCCTATCGACATATGTTTTGAGCTTTGTTTTCAATTCAACCAGATCTTCTTGGATCTTACTCATATGCGGCTTTCCCCTCAAACACGAAGAGTCCTATAATCTAGCGCCAAATTAACTATCTTAAACTAGTTATTTATTATCTTTCATGAACCTGATAGTTTGATATTGGAGTCACAATTCTGTAGCGTATTTTATTTGAAGCACCCTTTTTACTGAAGAATCCCCGGTCAGCTAGACGCGATAAATAAGTTGAGGCGGTACTCAAGCGGATTGGTTCGTTAAACTGTTTTTCATATGCCGCTTGTAATTCTTTTGAAGAAAACCAGCCTACAGGAAAATTTTTCTCTGCAGCTAAACTAACTTTTTCGATCTTAGATATTTCAGATGTGGTGTGGGTTATTCCAGGATTTACGGTTGGCATTCCCCCCAAAAGTTCAACCAAATCAAGTAGACGAAGAGCCTTATCTCGCGTAACCTGACCCTCAAAGGTTATTGTGTAACGATCTCCGTTATTGAAGATCTCTATGCGCATTTTTTTGGCGGGCATGCCGTACACCAGTTAGCGTTAACTCATTAACATTCACAAGTTATAGATATTGCGGTAAAGAATGTAAAGTAAATAAGCTGAAAAATAGTCCTAAAAATTGAAAGAAGGGAAATTTGCAGCTTATTAGGTTCACAGGATTCACTATAGTCCACGTTCATGAAACAGAAAAAGAGAAAGGGATAGAAACAGTTTTCCAGTAGAAACCAAGGGGTCGTCTATATACGTGTGAAAAGGCATGATTTAGCTTATTTTACATAATAAACAGAGAAAAAGCTATAATTTACTATTTAACTTCACAATATTTCACAGCGAAGTCAACAAGCAAGGTAACTAACAAATAACGAAGACTCTTCGTCAAATAACACTGTGCCCCAAGAAGACACAGTTCAGTTGAACAGTTTTTGTTTAAGACTCTGACCCCTTCATTTCCATTGTACTAAAGAAGTTTAGTTACATTTTCTTTTGGAACTTGCAATTGTTTTTCTGTAGAAAAAAATCAAAAAATTTTGATAATTAACGATAAATACTTCTTAGAATCATAATATTCATGAGATTCTTTTTAACAATAAAAATTACTTCGCAAATTATGATTCTTTTCTTATCTGAACCACGTAGAAGCCTTATTTTTTCCACGAGAAATAAAGGGGTGCGAGAGTCTGTAAATACGACCCAACATATACAAACAACCTAAAACGGCCTTTATCCAGAAAGTTTTGTCTCCCTTTAGTTTTTTGTGCACCTTATCTACTTTTTTTTATGAGAGTTTTTATCTACTGGAACTGCAATCGAGGCAATAATTTCACTACCCTTTAGAGGAGATTACTAGACTGACCAAAATTGATACTCTTGAAGACGTTTTCAACAATTTTCTGACTAATACCCACATTTTCAAAGACCGCGAAGTATTACGCCATGATTATATCCCCAACAAACTTCCGCACCGCGATGAACAAATCCGTTGTTTAGGTGGAATAGTTGCGCCAGTCCTGAGAGGCTCTCCCTGCTCCAATACTTTTATTTATGGAAAAACTGGAACAGGAAAAACAGCAGTCACCAAATATGTACTGAACAAGCTATCCTATAAGGCACATGAACTAGGAGCAGCTGTCGAGATTTGTTATGTGAACTGCCGGCTAGCTGGCACTGAATACCGAGTTCTCTCAAGCTTGTGCAATGCTTTAGATGTAAAAGTTCCTTTCACAGGTTTGGCTGTCGGAGAAGTTTTTGACCGATTCACCGAGGGCCTAGACCAACAAAGAAAAATCTTCATAGTTATCCTCGACGAAATCGATGCCCTCATAAAAGCTCGTGGCGACACCCTCCTCTACGAATTAACCAGAATAAATGAAACTCTTCGTCACGGACGAACAGCCATAATAGGAATCTCAAACGACCTCCGGTTCAAGGAGTTTTTGGATCCACGAGTTCTAAGCTCCTTAAGTGAAGAAGAGATGGTTTTCAGACCATACGACGCAACTGAACTCCAAGACATCCTCTGGAGACGTGCCCAGTTAGCCTTTTCCGAAGGTGCTCTACTGGATAGCGCTGTGGCATTGTGCGCTGCGTTGGCTGCTGCAGAGCATGGTGACGCCAGACGCGCTTTAGACCTCCTCCGCGTTGCTGGCGAATTGGCAGAACGGGAAGGTGCAACATGTGTTAACGAAGATAATGTGCGGCAGGCGGAGAAACGGGTGGAGCATGATCGTATTGTTGAGGTTTTAGAAAATCTTCCGGTACACTCAAAATTAGTCTTGTGCAGTGTTTATCTGTTGGGTAAAACAAAACTTAGCTACACCGTCACTGGAGATATCTATGGTATATACTGTGAACTCTGTGACCAATCTGGTCTCTCGCCGCTGACTCAGAGGCGAGTAAGTGGTCTAATCAGCGAGTTAGATATGATAGGGCTGTTGAATGCTCGTGTGGTGAGCATGGGTCGGCATGGGCGCACAAAAAAAATCCGTTTAGGCATAGGTCGCAGTCTTGTTAGGAAGGTGTTCTCTGATAATGATCGATTTCAGGAACTGCTAGGCTATGTCCCTAGCTGTCTTACTGGTATGCAATGATTTTAAGAAATGGGTTAACTAGCGTTTTTGTTGTTTGTTCACCAAGGTTCCGTGAAATCTATTGTTGAAATCATGGATGTTTGGAGGTTTACTATAGGCACTATTGCTGGGGTAGGGACAAGCCCCATTTTTTGTTGAAAATCTGTTTGTTTTTGCCACGCCCCCGAGTTCACAATAAGTGTTCCCCTGTACTGATTACATTTTAGCACATGAACGTGTCCTGCGTGGAAGATGTCCGGTATTCTGTCTATAACCATAAAATCGCGTCTTTCTGGGGCAATGGGTGTTCTCTCTCCGTAAATGGGCGCAAGATGCCTGCTTTGTAGCAAAAGCTTCATAGATTTGTCTGGAGTGTCAAAGCTGACGTTTGGGGCGACGGCGGCGATGTCATCTAAGCTCCGTCCATGAAATAGTAGTACCTCTACTCCATGGAGGCTGATTGTGGATGGGTTTCCAAGCGAATATATTTTCCGTGCTTCGTGTAGCGGTTCTGCGTAGTCTTTTGGTAATGCTGGTTGCGGTAACGCCTTTCTAGATGCATCATGGTTGCCGGGAATAATTATCACTTCAATATATTCAGGAATCTGTTCGAGAAATTTTGCGGCTTCCCTGTATTGTTCATAAATATCCGTTATTGCCAGCTCTTCCAGCTGCCCTGGATATATTCCTACGCCGTCTACAATATCGCCTGCTATTACCAAATATTTGATGTGACTGGCGATGCTTCTGAGTTTTTGGTTGCCTCTTTCTCCTTTTAGCCAGCTTAGAAACCGATTGACTTCTTTTTCCATGAATTTTTTGCTTCCGACATGGAGATCTGACGTTAGAGCTGCGTAGACTGGGGTTGAGGCTTTGTGGGGCGTCTTCTGTGGCAGCTCTGGCAGGATAAAGTCTTTTGCGATAAGTAGGTCGTTGTTTCCTTTTATTGCATTTACACAAATAACTTGATCCAAAAGCAGGGAACGGGCTTTTTCTATAATTTCCTTGCTTAAGTTTGGAGACACAAGTACTGTGGCACTTGATTCTAGGTCCTCGATTTTCACGAAGAGTCTTTCTTTAGATTCTATTTTTTCCGTAACCATACCTATGATGTTAACATTCGATTTGGTCGGCGCCTTTAAAGCAACCGATATGGGTACGGCACTTTTTGTATCCATTCTTTTTCTAAGAATCTTCTTTAACCTTTCAAATCGATCTTGAAAATATTCTAAATATTCCTTGATAGAGCCGGTTGTGCATATCTTATCTGTGGGATCTGAGATCACTTTTATTTCATCTTCAACATCTTTGGCGTAAGGTCTGAAACTCTTTCTCGATTCAGAAATGGTTGGAGGTGAAACTGGAGGAGGTAACTTCTCTTCTTCAGCGCAAGGCTCCTTTTTTATAGCCTCCAGAAAGCCCCGGTCTATGAACAGAGGTTTTTGAGGTAAACCTTTGATTTTTCTAACAGCTTCTTCCATCAACTGAAGAGGGTCTTCTGTTTTAGCTATTATATTCAAGAATTCGAAAGCTTCTTTGTCCAGTTGGTATCCAGATGATATTGTAAAGGAAACGGCTTTTTTTAGCCTTTCGCCTTCACTCATATTCTTTTTCCTCGTTTGATTCCCTCTGTTGAAACGGTAATATGTGCTTTGTATCCTATTAATTCTGCTCTTTACAGTTGACAAAAGCTATTTTTCTGCAGGTTTCCTTCAATTGGACGCGTCTATACTTGTTAGGATATTTTTCTATGATTCAGATGTTTTTTGGTTAACTCTTAATAATGCGTTACGCTTTAAATTAATTTAATATTTGCTTGAGGATTCAGAGATGGATCTCCGAAAGATTCAAAGAACAAGTGGCGGAACCTTTTTCGTATGCCTCCCTAAAGATTGGGCTGAACGAAACGGGCTTGATCGTGGAACCGTTGTTTCTATAACCGAGACTGCTGATGGTTCCCTTGTTTTAAATCCGAAATATAATGTGGAACGAACCCCTCAGGTGGCGATGATTACGCCCTCTCCCTTACTTGATCGTGTGGTCATTGAGAAATATTTGTTAGGCTATGACATCATTCAGGTTCAAGCTAAAGATAGAATTAGCCCCTTGGATCGTGAGCGGGTAAAACAGGCGTCAACTCGTTTGGTTGGTCTGGAGATTGTTGAGGAGAATCATTCAAACATTGTTATGCAGTGTCTCTTGGAGCCCTCTACCTTTCCGCCCCAAAAGATTCTTCGAAGAGAATATTCGATAGCTTCGGGGGTGCATCGTGACGCCGTGACTGCTCTTCTTGAGGGCGACGTGGAACTGGCTAAAAACGTTGTTGCACGGGATAACGAAGTTAACCGGTTGTATTTTCTGTTGGTGCGGGTTCTTCGAACCGTTATCCAAAATCCGGGGCTGAGCGAAAAACTCGGTATTCTGCCGATTGATTGTTTGGATTATCGTTTGGCAGCGAGTTTGGTTGAATCTATAGGCGACCACTCTGCCGCTATCGGTGAGACCGTGATCAAGTTAGCCGGTGTCAAAATTGCGGATAATCTTTCAAAGCTTGTTCTTCAGCTCCACAAGGTTGCTTACGAGTCTCATGAGAATGCCATAAAAGCTGTGTTTTATCATGACGTTTCTGTTGCAGAGTCGGTGCGGTCTGAAAGAGAAAAGATCGAGTCCGTCTTCCACCAGATTGAAGCAGCTGTTCTCGATCTTCCCGCTGAGGTGGGGCGCCATCTTCTCGCCGTTGCTTCCTCGATACATCAAATTTACGGCAATAGCGTGGATATAGCCGATCTTGTAATGCCAAAGCTTCCATAACATGTTTAAATTGTGAGATGCCTCTAGATTTTTGGGATAAGTAGTGTGGCAAAATGGAAGAAAAGAATCTGATTGAACGGATAAGGAAACTGAAAAAAGAGAAAAACGCTGTGATTCTGGCACATATATACCAGAGACCAGAAATCTATAAGGTAGCAGATTTTATCGGCGATTCCTATGGTCTGAGCAAAAAAGCAACAGAAACCGGTGCAGACATCATAGTTTTTTGTGGCGTTGATTTCATGGCTGAATCTGCTTATATTCTGAATCCTGAAAAAACAGTTTTGATTCCAACCAAGATGGCAAAATGTCCGATGGCTGCCATGGTTGACGTCGCTGGTTTAAGAAAGTTGAAGGCAAAGCATCCTAACGCCGCCGTTGTGAGCTATGTCAATACAACCGCGGATGTGAAGGCGGAATCGGATATTTGTTGCACTAGCGCAAACGCCGTAAAAGTGGTTAACTCTCTGGAGGAGGATGAGGTCATATTTGTGCCCGACTCTAATTTAGCAAACTATGTGATGAGGCATACCGACAAGAAAATTATCCCTTGGGATGGATGGTGTTATGTTCACAGAAAATTTTCTCCTGAGGGTCTTATCCGAGCTAAAGCGATGCATGTAAATGCAAAAGTTCTAGTTCACCCCGAATGCATCCCCGAAGTTGTGGATTTGGCTGACGAAGTTTTTAGCACAACTGGCATGGTCAACTACGTGAAAAAGAGCCAAGACAAAACCTTCATCATAGCCACAGAGGTAGGCGTGGTAGAACGGCTGAGGTTAATGTAGGGAAAGAGTGTGATAGGCT
>Ga0307433_1000891_pt1 | contig 19106 bp, 18 predicted proteins | sample SalMarWE160210MG_FD_202166 | JGI IMG/M metagenome (GOLD analysis project Ga0307433, IMG submission 202166) | Salt marsh sediment microbial communities from the Plum Island Ecosystem LTER, Massachusetts, United States - WE1603-210 | ecosystem: Environmental > Aquatic > Marine > Intertidal zone >... | reverse complement strand
AGCGTCGGTTGCAGCTTTGGACATCTGCTGCCGCCGCAGCTGTTCGAGCTGCTCAGGCGTAATTTTACCCATTTCGCAGAGAACATCAGCGATATCGCGTACATGTGAGTCGTTATCTTCCTGCGGAATATACAAGTCGCTTAGTCCGCGTATCGACCGGTCCTCTGTACTACCCTGACCTTGTTCTAAGTATTCTCTAAAAATTTTATTCTGGCTCTCATCTAAAAAAAAGTTATGGTTTCTATCTAATACAAAACAGGGATTATCATTGCGGCAACTTTAAAACTATTTCCATATCTTCCGATTCAAGGTCGACAGAAGTATCACCAATCCGGACAACCTTAAAACCTTTTATTGAACCTCCCTCAGAGAGGATTTGGTCATCAATCATACAGCACCTGCTCTGCTCCGATTGCATAATACACAAAAGCTGCATTCCATTGGCCTGCTGTCTGAGCTGCTGTTGCAGCAGCATTTTAGCATTAATATCGAATTCTCCATTGCCACCCAATTTACGCTTTAAGCTGGCCAGGAACATCTCAAGCTCAAACGGATTTCTAAGCAGCTCATCGACCTGCACCTGCAGGACATCCGAAAATTCATAAAACTTCCCGACTATCTCATCCATACTGTTACACATTTCGGCTCTGACGCCGGTGAGCTGTGTGATGGCCATCTCAATCTGGGTTTCTTCAGCATCATCAATACCCGCTGACGCTGTTTTAGGTGCGCTCTTTTTTATCATAAAGCAAAGGCACAACAAACCTATTCCAAACAAAACAGCAAGCAATATCGTGCTCTTGTGCACATTTTTACTCTTAGCCGCTACTGTAAGATACTCCTGCTGTTGCGAGTTTTCGGTGGGGTTTACCTTCGCAGCTCCCGGCACTTGCCGCTCGGACGTATCTGAAACTCCCTGCTCTCGTAAAAAAGATAACATAGCTAAGCTCCATTAAAGCTTGTAATTGGTTAAATGGTGATTACCAATTACCATTTACTATTTAACTGGTTTTATTCTGGAAAAATATACTCACTACAAAATCAGCTGATATCCAGCCCTCATCTTCTTTTTGCTTCTGTAACTGAAGCTCACGTACTTTCATAATGCGTGGCAGTTTCTCAAGCTCCAGGAGGAACGAATAAAACGATTTGAAGTTTCCCTGTAGCTGCATTTTTAACGGCTGTTCCACATAACCGCTATTATTTTTCATCTTTAGTGTTCGGATCGTTTTGGGTTTCAGGCCTTCCTTTTGCGCAATAACTGTCACCTGCTCAAGCACTTTATGGATTTCACTTGTAGGCGGCAGCTTGCTCTCGAAAAATTTGATTGCCTCCTGTAACTGCTCAAGCTGCTTTGTAAGGTCTTCAGCCACCGCAACAGTTTCTTCGAAGTCGGTTAATTTATCCAATTTTGTCTGGACGCGCGCTTTTGCCTCTGCCAAATGCTTGTTAGTCGGCCTAATCATATATTGGTAGCCAACTACAGCTACACCCAACAACAAAACAAAAAAAACAAATTTTCTAAAACCGCTTGCCATAACTTCCCTCGCATTTCATATTTTGCATGACACTTTGCACATAACACATTAGTTACCAGCTCTAAAAACTCCGTCCCATTTTCTCCACCCTTGTACTAATTCTCGTAATGTCACCCTTCGTAAGATGAACGTTCTTTTTGAGCATTGCCGTCAGCTTGAATCGTCTGAATGTCCCATCCTCGATTTTGTGTTCTTTTGACTCCACCAGCGCCACATTGTCCAGTAATCCTACAGAGGATGACAGCCGCTCAATATAAGCAGCAACCTGAAGGTCACTCGGAGCAATACCTTCAATCTCCATATTCGTCTCTAACAATTTTTCCTGTGAATCTTGCGACTGAGCTGATGCCATTTTAGCCTGTGTCGCCCGATATTTACTGGTTGAGCCAACAACACGACTGGCTCGCTTGAACTCGTTCTGAACCATGCTTAGCCTCAAAAGTGAGACCCCCAGCGGGAGATTATTTGTTAACGACGCCAACAAAATACTTCTCGGCACCGGCTCAAGCAGCTCTGCAGTGGTAAGAGCCGTCTTCATCATCGTTTTTCGTTTTGCCTGAAGCTCTTCAAACTGCTTTATGGCCTCTTGAATCTGAGTTAATTTTGTATTTATAAGTTTTTCCTGAGCACAGTAGCCGCGCTGGCGTATTTTGATAGTCACAAACGAACCAACTAATGCCACCATTACCACGGCGAGCAAGACAAAGTACATCAAGTTTGTTCTTCGCGACTCATTGTTTTGAACATAGTCATCAGGTACAAAATTTACATTAAGCATTTTTTTATCTACCTCTCTTTGCTACCACGTAAATACTCTTTATTGCATTTGCTATTACTGCTCCTATGGCAAGCTAAGCCCAAAGGCAGTAGTCCAGTTAATTTGTTCCTTTTTCTGGATAGATGCCTCAGCAGGGCCGGAAGACCTTCTATCCACCCCAAGACGCCAGGGTTCAATTACTTCCACTGCTGCAAAACAATCTCCTACTTGTGCCGGCATTTCCAATTGTTTCGCTATCGCCGTGCATACATCTTCATATACAGGCTGGCCCGAAAGAAAAACCAAACGCTCTATTTGAGCGCCGGGGTATATTGAGATGAAGTGCTGTTTGCAGGCAGTCAGCTCAAATACCAATCTCGTCAGTGTTTTCTCTGCACTCGTCTCGGCGGAGGCTCGCCGAGCCGTAGCAGAATCAGAAGAATCTTCATCACCTTTGGGGTGCATCTGGCCATTGAGCTGCTTTGCTCCTATCGATATAGAACGGGCAAAAAGCAAATTTTTATGACGACAGATTACAACATTCGTGCAGTTTGACTCTATACAAACGAGCATTACAATCGCCTCTATATCGGCTTTACGCCTGCCAAAAAACTTGGTATAGGTGTTGGTCAACGCCACAGGCCAAACACCAATAGATTTAATCCTCAAGCCGGCCTTTTCGTATATCGCTAAATGTCTATCGATAATCTTGCGTTCGGTTGCCATCACCATAGCGTTATTATCCTCCGTCTGGATATACTTGAGCATCGCATTTTCTCTGATGGGCTCGAAGGGCAGTTTCTGTTTTATCTTCGAGAAGATAGCATCGTCCAGCTCTGCACCATCTGTTTTTGGCATTCTTACATGCTCAATAAATACCTCGTTTGCCGGCATCGCTGCTATCACATCTTTTCCACGAAATTTACCCCCTGCCATTACCTGACGGATGGCTTCGATGGCCCATCTTTGCCACTCGATGCTGCCGGCTTTCACACTGATAGGCCGATTCTCACAGCCGCCGCCAATTAAACTTATGCCAGCCCCGTTATCTCTAAGCTGGGCAATCTTCAGATTATCCTCTCCCACGTCCACACCAATTGAATATGTATGCTTTTTTAAGAACCAAACCATCTTAACCTCTTTTAGAAAAGCGCATCATATATACTATACCTGCCACCTCCTAATGGCCGTCTCCTCAAGGCGTAGGCCTTGCCGTAGCTCTGGAGGGATTGCTCATTTTGACCCTTACCTCAAATGGGAACCCTGCCCGCCGCCCCGCCTTGCGTCGGGAGACGCGGGGGCTGGCATCCGACTACATTTATCGTCCAAGATGATACCCATATTAAGCTACCTCAGAGGCCAACAAAACGGGATTTGGAAGCAATCCCGATTTGTCTAAACAGTATCAAGTAAAATATAAGAAACAAAAGGCGGGTGAGCCAAACTTGAGCACAAATATTAGGACGTTAACCCACATATTTCACAAAATGTACGAAAATGCGACTTAATTTACTGTGGCATCAGCAATTACGTGTATGGACGGCTGTAATTTGCAGCAAAACCCGCCTCATGTGGGTCAAATATTGTAACTTCTTTAATAATAAATACTCATATCTCTGTGTTCTCCTTGTCCGGCGTAGCCTCGACGAAGACGGATGTGTTCTGTGGCAAAAAATAATCAGTGTCCATTCGTGTTCATTCGTGGTTAATTTTTTTCTCTGTGGCCATGAAAAATTCGGGTTAATTTGCAGAAAATTGCAAAGATTCCTACCGGAAATATGAATGAAAAAACTTATAGGACGAGCAGATTAGAGAATTAGCGAATCAGAGGATTGGTTAATTGGTGAGTAGACGCTGGAAGCGGGACGCGTTATGCAGGCAGCTTATTCAGCTTTTAGTTGGCGGGACATTAAATCGGCAATAGCTTTTTCGACGGGCTTATTCTCAAACAAAACTTCATATACCGCCTGCGTTATCGGCATCTCAATATTATATCGGCTGGCAAGAGCAACTACGGATTCACAGGTGGCAACACCCTCCACAACGGATTCGTTAGCGGCCTGGGCCTGTTCTACGGTCTGGCCTTTGCCAACCCTTTCACCGAATGAGCGGTTTCGCCCTTTCGGCGAAATACAGGTCGTTACCAAATCACCCAGCCCGGCTAAACCGGCAAAGGTCTGTGGTCTGGCTCCCATTGCAACGCCCAGGCGAGTTATCTCGGCAAGGCCTCTTGTTAAAAGAGCCGCCTTGGTATTATCGCCAGCACCAATACCATCTATTATCCCCGCTGCTATGGCGATGATATTTTTACACGCAGCAGCCAACTCAACGCCGACAATGTCGGTATTGGTATAAATGCGCAGCCAGGAACAATTGAAAGTATGCTGGATGTCTATAGCCAAAGACTCATCCTCGGAGGCGGCACATGCTGTAGCCGGAAGCTTTCTGGCCAGCTCGTCGGCAATAGTCGGGCCGGACAAAACAGCATACCTCGATGCTTCCGCCTTCGCTGAAGCTACGGCGGACAAGCGCTTTTCACCCAAAACATCTGCGATTATCTGGGTCGGACGCAGAAGCGTTTCATTTTCGATTCCCTTGGCAACGGAAACGATTGGAACGTCCTCAGGGACATAATTTTTCAGACGGTTCCAAACTGGCCTCATAAACTGACAGGGCACAGCGGATACAATCAAATCAGCACCAGTCATTATACGCTCATCATCCGGCTCAAATACAAGGGCTTCGGGCAGCTTATAACCAGGCAGAAATTTTTTGTTTTCGCGGCACTTTTCAATATCAGCCAACTGCCGGCTGTCATACCCCCACATTCTTACGACGTATCTCGATTCAGATTTAGAGCTTTCTGCTTTTTCGCAGAGCAGAATTGCCATGACAGTGGCCATTCCGCCATCGCCGATTATGGATATAGTCTCGTATCTCGTACCTTGCATCTCACCCCTTGTTTTTTGTATTTTATTCGGCTTACAATTCACAACAGTAGCATTAGAGCAGTCAATAACGGAAATGTCAATCTTGATGGTCGGATTTTAAAACAGATTTCACAAGCTCAGCGATTGCAACTGGAAGCCTGATTTTTTACCTGTGAAGGTTTTCAGCGATGAAACAGCGAAGCTGACAGTTACAAAAAGACTTGTCCATAAAAGAATACCTGAATTCACAAGGTTGCTGGTTTTCAGGTGAACATTCGATTAACCCTGTGTCTGCGGCTTTTTTTACCTTACAAAGGTTTTTAAATCCCGATTTACAACATTCAAAACCTTTGGAACATTTCATCTGGCTGATGATTCTTTCCATCTTCCTCTTATGCAGCTCTTTATCCTGTGCAGCCGCGGCAAAGGCCCCCCTGTCACGGGTTTTCCGCGGAATCCATACGCCTTCAAAAATCTTCGAGAAATTCTTCTGCAGCCCTATTCTATTTTTCGCCATTGATTATCTCCTTAACCAAACATCTATAATCATTGGCTCCTCTGCTTTGAGGGGCATAAGTCAGGACAGATTCTCCTGCGCTTGGTGCTTCAGCCAGTCTTAGAGATTTATGGATAATCGTGTCAAAAACCAAATCCCCGAAGAGCTTGCGCATATTCTGTTGGATTTGTCTGCTAAAGACCGTGCCTTCTTCAACGAAAGTTAATAACAGACCCAGGACCTCCAGGCAACAGGCGGGAAAACGCTCCCTGATTATGCGTATGGTCTCAAGCAACCGTTTGAGGCCCTCCAATGCATAGTAGTGGACCTGAACAGGCACGATGACATCGGTGCTGGCTACAAGTGCATTGAGAGTCAGGATGCCGAGCGATGGTGGACAGTCAATAATGCATACGTCGTATTTATCGCTTACCGTTTCAAGCTCCCTGGACAATACTAATTCCTTTCCAGGCACAGTGCCAAGTTTCATCTCGGCACCTGCAAGCAGGACATTACACGGCACCAAATTAAGCCCTTCAATGGCCGTACTTTTTACTACTGCTGAAAGTGAAACCTGCTCATCGGTAAGAGCATCATAAATGGTCCCAACCATTGCATCGGGGTCATGGCCTAATCCCATAGTGGCGTGCGCCTGTGAGTCAAGGTCGATTAACAAAACATGCCTTGCCAACTCAGCAAAAACCGCTGCGGTATTTATGGCAGTGGTTGTCTTACCACAACCGCCTTTTTGATTGACTACTGCTACTGTCCTCATTCTTTCGGCCCCCAATGCGAACCAAAATCCCTGGTGCATTTGAAGATTTGCTTAATGAATTTTGACTTAACAGAATAATTTTATGAGCTTATTAAACAAATTCCTTCTCCACAGGAGCAAGCCATGCAGTAAACAAAAGAAAGCAGCCTGACGCTCCTCCCTGAACACGACAAGAATACTACCCTCTAAAGAGAAAATTGTCAAGAAAAAACCTATAAAATGAAAGGGTGAAAACTTATCTGTGTAAACCACAGACAAACTATCAAATGCAGTCTTTGGAGCAGCAAAAACAGCCTATAGGGCCGGTTCATTCATAATAAGTCGTCTGCCTTCTTTCAACTGCTTGAGTTCACCTCTTGCCGTTCTTTTCCAATTCAACCCCGTCTTTGTATATTTTGACAACGTTAATGCCGCGGATAGTATCTCCTTCGTGCACGATTTCGTCACCAAATATAGCAGATGGTTTGTCGTCACTGTAGACGACGGCATTTACAAGTCGATATACCGGTGTTGGTCTGACGGGAAAGGAACGCAAAATGACCCGGCCTAATTCTTCTATTCCAGCAGTATCGCCACTTAAACCTCCTATCATAAATGCCAATGGTACTGCCAAGGCAATAATGATAAGACCCTGTACCGCTGCCGTCTCGCAGGGTCTTTTCCTCAAGTACAACCAGCTGGTCCAGCATAGAACGATTACGCCAAGCGCCACCATACCCATCTGTAACAAAAAACTAGAAGTGTTTTCTTCTGCGCGCAAACTCAATGGTAGCTTCTGCCCATAACCAAAACTCCCCGTAACCGCCAGGATATTCAAAACCAGAAGAATCCATGCAATAAGAACCAATAATTTGCCTAAAGTCTTTTTAGTGGTATCCCTCACTAACGGACTGTTCGGTTTTGGCCGTTCCGGCCGTTGCCTGGCAGCTTGACCAGCAGTTTTTGTGTGGGTGTTAGCATTATTAGGTGGCTTTTGCGTAGTAGGGTTAAGCAACTTCAGAAGGGCGATATTTGGGGGTACTTTCACGTTTGGAGAATCAAGAAACTTTGATATCACCTGTTCTACTAATATGTTGCTCTTTTGACGATTTGCCATTGTCACCTCCTTTGACTAATCAGGCATTTCGCACTGTGCATTACGAAACAATAATTTTCTATGGAGCGGGCTCAGCAGGAATTAAAGTCTTCTCACCACATCAGTTGTACTCCAATACAACCGTATCCTTTGTGGAGGAAAACCGCACAGGAAAGAGAAGGTTTCCTTACCAGTGCCACTCCTCCTTGATACACCGGCGGATTATACGTATTCAAATCAATATGTCAAGAAAAAAATGCTATAAAAAAATATTTCTTTCAAGGGTCAGGAACAACCCTAAATATGTGCTATAGAATGCCTTTTCAGATGTATCTAAAAGAGAAAGGCCGCTATTTCATCAAGGCTCTATCAAGGTCAGCAATCAAATCGTCAACATCCTCAATTCCAACTGCAAGTCTAAAAAGCGTGTCGGTAATCCCCAATGCATAGCGTGCTTTTTTCGTATAGTCATAGTAGCTTACCAATGCGGGATGTGTTATCAGTGTTTCAACACCACCCAGGCTCGGCCCGATGTAACAAAGTCTTAAGCTATCCAGGAAGCGCTTCGCAGTATTGATGTTTCCCTTTATTTCAAACGTAACAACACCACCGCCGCCTTTCATCTGTTTCCTGGCTATCTTATAATGAAGGTGGCTTTCAAGGAAAGGATAATAGACCTTCTTTACCTTCGGGTGATTTTCAAGAAATCGGGCAATCTTAAGGGCAGATTCATTTTGCCTTTCAACCCGCAACGGAAAGGTCTTCAAACCCCGCAGAAGCAAATAACAGCAATGTGGGTCGATAGTACCTCCCATAGATTTATGCAGGTTGCGGACCCTCTCAACGAGTTCTTTTTTCCCGAGCATAGCGCCGGCCAAAATGTCATTATGGCCGGCAAGATATTTCGTACAGCTCTGCAGCACCACGTCCATCCCAAATTCTATCGGCCTTTGGTTGTAAGGTGTGGCAAACGTACCGTCTATGAGCGTAAGCACGTTATGCTTTCTTGCTATCTTTTTAATCTTTACAAGGTCGAAAATATTCAGATAGGGGTTGGTTGGCGATTCGGAAAGTATAAAACGCGTGCTCTTTTTGATGGCTTTTTCAAGGACTTCATAATCACCGAACGGAACGATTGTGCACTCAATAGCAAACTGCTTTAGATAAGACTGGCAGAATTCGAGGGTCTTTTTATAGCTGTCGTCGGTGATGACAATATGGTCGCCTGACTGCACAAGTGATAGTATTGTTGTGGTTATCGCACTCATCCCGGAGGAAAAAACAACGCAGTCCTCAGCACCTTCGAGGTCGGCGAGACGCCTCTCAGCTATTTGTGCAGTAGGATTGCCATATCTGCCATATTCAAAATGCTCTTTGCCTTTCTTGGTGTAATCTTCGATATGCTTGCTGTCTTGAAATGTAAATGTAGAAGTCTGAATAATGGGCGTTGTCAATGAATCAGCATATTTTCTCCGCGGCTCACCAGCATGTATTGCTCTGGTCGACAAGGACTTGCAACCTCTATTAACGCTGTGTTTTTTCGACGCCTTAGCCATTTATTCACTCTCCAATAAAGCACTTGCTTATCGAACATACAGCTCATTAAATGCTACGTCTGCACAATGTCTGCTCACCTATATAATGGACTTGGCCATGCCTTATGGCACTGAATTTATACCGCCGTTAAACTGATTTGTCCACCAAAAGAAACCGAAAAAAACATCATTATTTCAAAATAAGATACCGACGGGTGTAGATGCGTCTCATTTTCAGGAATCTCATCTGGCAGAATGGGAAAGATGTGGTGATGTGAATTTATTTAAAAGACCAATTACAACAAAATACACATGAAAAGGACTGTAAGTATTTGCTTTCAGACTTTATATGACTTAACTGACCATGGCATTTTACTTACTCTGCTAATGGGTCAGCTTCATCCGGGTAAAAATCAGAGCATTTCATACAAAACAGTACCAAGGGCAAGACAACCAATAATAATACCCCCTAAAAGCAAACATAAAAGAATAACCGCACCAGGGCTGTCTGCCAACAGGCCTCTCCAGAACCACTGCCCTATTGATAACCTTCGACGTCTTGTTCTTGCAACTTGCTGTTTGGCCTTGGAACGTTTTTTCTTTGAAGCGGCCTTTGGCTGAACGGCAGTAATATCTTCTGCTTTTACTTCACTGGCTTTGTAGGCTGGTACCTCTTCCCCGACGCTTAGGCTCTCCAAATCCGCCACATCCAAAGCGGGCGATTCCGGCACCACTGCCTCTGACTCAGGCAATTCGAACTCACCAAGCTCCACCTCCCCTGCTTCAGGTTCCGGGGTTTCAGGGGCTATGGGTATAGATGCTTGTTCCCCTGCAGGTACCTCTGGCTCTGCCGAAATACCTTTTTCGGCTGCCAGGGCCTCAACTTCTTCGGCCTTGAGCAGCAAATCTGAGCCAATGCGAAACTCACGCAATTTATCCTGCTCGATTAACTTTTGCACTTCTTCTGCTGCTATTTTTAGTTTTTCGGCGGTTTCTTTTATAGTATAGAACATACCGGACATAACAATTTCCTCCCGTATATAAGCCGGTAACACGACTTAACATCATTTCTCAGTCCCATAAAAACACATCCGATGTGTAATAATTGCACAATAATGCTATTTACTAACACCATCACTCCTATGAGTTAACCTATTATTATACCAACACTTCCTTAACTATACAAGGCATGTTACCGGAATTTCTCGACAACATTCCGGCACAACGCCCCCGCAGCATAGAAAAAACCCTGCCGCTTAGTACCATCCCTGTAAAGCTACACAATTTCATTATATACATTCCAATCCGAAAATCAAGAAAAATCTTTGCAAATTTTTGATTTTGCTTCAATGTTTTACGCCCGGCATTACCGCCTTTAGGCCGATAAAACAGCCAATTATCCTGCTTAATTGCCGCTATCTAAAAAGATTTGAGGCCGTCCGCACTTCTAAAAAAGTGCCACTTAATTTTTACCGATGTTTCTGTATTGCCCTGTGTTTTTTTGAAATCACATACGAAATTATTGGATACAAGGGATTGACAAGAACAGGTCAAGACCAAAGGCTCAAAAGTAGTTACACGGATAATTGATTTTTTGGAGATTACGCAGATGGAAACTATGATTGCCGAGGCCAAGCGGGTCGAGCAGACTATCCGGAATCTGACAATAGTGGCAGAACAGGCAACCGAAGGAATTGCAATGGCCGACCAAAATAATAACCTTCGGTTCGTCAATACAGCATGGGCCGGGATACACGGGTACGCAAACAGGGCCGAACTGGTTGGTAAACCAATTAGTATGTTCCATACCGAAGAACAATTCAGGAGCGATGTGAGCGGCTTCATTGAGGAGACCAAACGCAGAGGTTGCCTTGAGGGACCAATTTGGCACATGCGAAGCGATGGGACGACATTTGCCACAAAGACCAAAATGCTAGCATTAAAGGACGGGCAAGGTAACACATCTGGACTTATATTTTTTGTAATGGATATCGATGCAATTAGCCAAGCCGAGGAACTGCTCAGGCAACGAACTGCTGAACTAAAGACAGCCAATGAACATCTACAAAACAAAACCGCCGAAATTCAACGCCTGGAGAGCGAATTGCATCAATACCGCAACCAGCTTGAGCAACAGAGGGCCGAGCTAAGTGCAGCCCACAATGAGTTCCAAAAGCAAATCGCTGAACAAGAGCGGGTGGTGAATGAATCACAGCAACACTGCGACAGTGTTGAGCAGCAGATTAACGAATTAGTGGCGGCAATCAATAAGGTCGTCCGATTCGCAGAGTCGGGGACACATTCGGTTTACCATTAGGCCTGACAAGACATGTGGAGCGGGGGGTAGAGGGCCGCAAGCTATCCTGGCTCGCGGCCCTTTAGTTTCAAGAAAAATTGCCGTTTAAGAAATACGTTTTCTCAATAATACCAGGCTACCTACACCAAGAAGAAAAACTGTGGCCGGTTCAGGAATACAATTGGTCTCAACAAGCACGGAATCTACGTAACCACCGGAGCCCGTAAAACACATAGAAACAGTTTCCGAATACGGATTGGGCTCGACGCACCAACCTATATTTAATTTCTTCCAACGATTCTCCATATCGGTTATCTTTTGGCCCAGCGGAACAACTGCTGTACTTTGAGGGTCTGTCGATATACCGGCTTTATCCAGGCAGCCTCGAAAAATCACTTCCACCCAGATTTCTTTATATCCTTCCAGTACCTCTCGGTTGGGAATTTCCAGCGCAATATTGAGTGTTTTTGCATACCAAACGCCATAATGCCCTTTATAATCCCATTTCCAGTCTAACGAACTACTGGGAACACCGGAGAGCGTCGCCAATGGTGTGCCATAAGAATTTGCTACGACTTCAGGCAGTGCAGGGTTGTCATCGTCGTCAAAAGTCCACATTTGATAGGTCGTCGGCGGTATTCCCGGCGGGTCGGTCCGCCAGACAGGAACTGAACATGCAAAACTAACAGAAGCAAAGCCCAAATACACTGCTAAGAGAATGATATGCCTTTTCATCGTCTACCCCCAAAAATAATTTTACTCTAAAGTTCGTAGTGGAAACTTAAGAAACCCCCAATTACGTTCCACCCCAATTAGAAATCAGTTTATCATATCCGCCCAGGCAAGTCAAGATTTTTTAGCGGCTATGAATGAGAATTGTCTAAATTTTCCAATACACCCGTTTCAGAACCAAAAAATAAATAGATTCTGGGACCCAGCAGAATTGAAGCCACAACTTTTTTTAATCTGCCGTCCGTGCCCCGGCGCAGCCGAAGGCGAAGCCCGGGTCATCTGTTCTAAGTAACTTTATAGACTGAGTCGCCCTTTCTTACCCGCTCGCTGACCTTCACTCCGATGGGGTCTCCCGCTTTGGCCTCGTTAACGGCCGCATTTTCAATCTGCATTGACTCAACAACCAGCTCAAGGTCGGTGGTATGACCTTTAATGTGGATTTTATCCCCCACACTTAAGGACGCCGTTAGCTCGATAGCTGCTACTACAGGCCGGGCAAAGAAATCTGATACCGTTCCAATCATTTCCTCAGGCATTTGTACACCTCCTTGTCTTAATTAAACGCCTTCAAGTATAATCCTGCGTTATATTGTAACTGAACATTTTTCAAGTGCAAGCAAGGAAAATATATTTAGCCCCCCAATTTATTGGGGTTATTGTACGGGTTTTACTCTTCAAATTTATTCCGAATAAAGCCACTAAATAATTCATCGCCTTATAAGCCGAGATATAGTAAAATCCGGTTAGATGTCAACAGGGAAAATTCTGTGAGATAGCGAAAGATGAGCAGTGGAGCCGACAAGTGACTGAGATTAAAAGAGCAATCATAAAAAAACTTATTACAATAAGTAAAAATGTGATTAAAGATAGTTCATTAGAGAATGGAGCAATCCTTGCCGCCAATTCTGATAAATCAATATACCCATCTACTATTCAGGATTATAGATACGTTTGGGTTCGAGACGCAGCGTTTACGTGTATGGCCGCAGATGTGCTTGGACTAAAGAATATCCCAGAAAAATTTTTTGATTGGTGTCTTAATAGGGCTGAGAGTTTCAAAGATACAGGCCTCTTTTATAACGCATACCATGTAAACGGTACCATCGCCGGCATATTAATACCTCCTGCTGACCTGAAACTTCATCGAAAGGCCAGAGACAGGTATATACATATCACGCATTATGGAACGCAATTCCAGCCGGACCAAAACGGCTCTTTACTAATTGCAATAGGCCACCATATAAAACACTTCGCTATTGATGACCTGTCACAGCTCAAGACGCTGATGGAGAGAACCGCTTCAGGTATCGTAAACTCATGGCAGGACAGAAGATTTATTTTACCTTGTTTTGACCTATGGGAGGAAAGGTGTATTGGCCCTGCACAAAAAAGGTATCATACATACTCCCTCGCTATGTGTATAGCTGGACTTAGAGTCGCACTTAGACTGCTAGGTAAAAAGAAAAAATGGCTCCAGACGGAAAACCAAATGTCAGGTGTTTTTTCCGATATTTATTCATGTACTGCAAATACGATTCCAAGGACACTCAGTAAAGGTACATTAGCCAAACGTGAAAAGACTCGAAAAGATGATTTCCTACCGGATGCCTCACTATTAGGATTGGTATATCCTTCCGGAATATTAGATGCTCTTGATAAGAAAGTGAAAAGAACTGTTGACAGGATAATTGAAAAAAACTCGATAGATAATGGAGGCCTAATGAGATACCCCGGCGATAGATATTGTGGCGGGGTAAAAAAAGGGTGGGTGACCTTGACCGGAGCGGGTGCATGGCCTCTTCTTAATTTTTGGATGTCTATTTATTTTTGCCTTCGCAATGACAGGAAAAATGCAATGAAGTATTTTAGCTGGCCACTGGAAAGGACTATTGATTACTTTCCTGAGCAAATATTCAAAAATAGAAAGAAGCTGTCCGTATCTCCGCTCGTATGGTCACATTCCATGTTTATTATGGCAGCTAAGTTTTTAGGATATGTATGACCTCGCCCTGGGCCGGTGACGGGGCCGTCTGGAGAAATCGAAATCCGTAAATCTCCCTTCTTTTTGCCCAAATATCTGCAAAAAATGACCGGAAAATGGATGTTTTTTCGGAACAAAGCTTGACTTTTTCAGTCAAATATGGTAGGAAGACGCTCGTTAAATTAAAAGGATTTAAGGGTTGATAGAAATGCAGGAGGCAAAATGTTGGAAAGAAGTGATAAGAAAAGATATCTGAAACCCAAACCATCACAATACAGCGGCCTTGATTCCCATATATGGAAAACCAAGATGGAAATAGTACGGCTTATTTCAGGCAAGCCCGAGCTGAAACTTAAAACACTTTCCGAGCCAGCTTCTTAGAAACTATCTCAAAACCGTCACCCTGACAGAAGTCGAATTGCTGCGTGGCGGATCCATCTGACGGAATTGTAAATCGAAAATCGTCAATTCAACCCCTCCTCACCACCACCGCACCCCTGCCCACGTTGGAAGCAGAAAAAAACTTGCAAAAATTAACAAAAATTTTTAGAATTCTTTAGCTGACTCCTTCGATACAGCCCCTGAGATTGAGATAATGAAAGGCAAGGTTAAATAAAGAAGCAGAAACATATTTTTCTATAGAATAATTGTTATAAATGTGTTAAACTATAGGATTGTATGGTAAAGGATAGCATAGATATCCAGCCTCCCTTTGCAAGAAAGAAAAGGGAATTTGTTTCTCAAAATCAGAGTATTTATACTCAGAGAAGAGAATTTGATAGAAGAGGACTTTTAGAAAAAGAAACTTGGAAGTTGGATAATGGGAGGGTTGTTGTTGTTTTAGATGATGGCGCATACATTTCCAAACGAAAGGCTGAGGAACTTAGAATGCAGAATATCGAACCTTCTGCTTTAATGAATTTAGCTAAAAAAGAGGATCATTTTGGGAATAATGGTAGAATATGTTTTCTTCATGGTAAGGAAATTTATTATAGTTCTGAGATTGTTGAAATAAACCCTCCTTTTGAAGAAGACTTCGGACAAGAATATGATATTAGGAAGGATTTAGAAGACCTTTAAATTTTTTCCCCAACATCACCGCGCCCCCGCCCCCGTCAGAAGTCTGCACAGGTTCTTGCGTTTTACTTCCAATGGCCAATGCCGAGCAGCAACAGCATGGCTGGTTCGTGGCTAAAATCCGTTTAACTCAAAACTCAGCACTCTTGTCTCGTCATAGTTTTAACGAAGGCGGATTTATCTCGCCGTAGCTTTAGTGAAGGCGGATAGAACTCAAAACTATTTCTCCCTCCGCTATACGCTTCACTAAATACGAGTCCCGAGCGACGGGCGACTAATTTGCTTGTCCGCCGAAGCTTGTGCCACAGGCAGCTTCAGCAAAGGCGGAAGCGGCGAGTTACGAATTTAAGTCCTTTGTCTGTAACGGTTTGTAAAAAAATCTGATATAATTAACGGCCATATATAGATTTACAAAATATTTTCAATCAAATACGCAGGTAGTTGCGCGCAAAAATCCGAATTTTCAAAAAAATTTTTATTCTTTTTAAAACAAGCACTTACGCAAATTCATTCCTCAAAAAATCTCCCAATTTTCAATCAAACGTGCAGGTTCGTCCAATTATGGAGGGCCGTTGTAGGCCTTCGCATAAGGGCATTAAGCTCCCAGCTCTATGCTTGGGGTTATCGCGAATTTCCCACGATTTCCAATCGTGGGATGGGGCGTTGAAAATTACCGAATACAACTTCAACATCAAAATTAAAATTCCCGACCGGCTTGATAAGCTGTTAGTTTCGCCGGTTTTATTATATCGCCGCATCCGTTACGGCTTCTCTTTTCGCAAAATTGTTATGACGCAGGGCAAATTCGCCCTCGTGGACCAGGAGGATTATAGTCGATTAAGTCAATACCGCTGGTATCCGCAGAGAAACAGGCACAATATTTACGCCTACCGGTTCGACCAAAGAGTAAAGGGCCAGAAATTCAAGTCCTACCCTATGCACCGCGACATTATGAATGTTCCCGATGGTTTGGTTGTTGACCATATTAACGGCAATGGCCTGGACAATAGAAAGGCAAATTTAAGACTGGGCACTTACGCCCAGAATAGCTGGAACAGACCAAAAGCCCGTGTAAAATGCTCCTCGAAGTATAAAGGCGTTTGCATGGACAAAAAAGATGGCAAGTTTCAGGCCCAGATATGTGTTCACGGCAGCCGCATCTATCTTGGCCGGTTTGATACTCAGAAAGAAGCCGCCATCGCTTACGATAAAGCTGCCAAATTCTTCCACGGCGAGTTTGCAAAATTAAATCTTAATAAATGAAAATGTTTTTCCCTGCCGCTTGCGGCAGGGAAAAATTGAGTCGAATAAGAAAGAATTAATCATATCTTATTCTTTATTATTTTTGTAAATAAAACAAGGTAAACTATATGTTATATCTCCAACTTTTATGTCATTATATAAAAGATTCGACTCCTCTTTTCCTATCTTTAACCATCTTTTGTCCCTACAAAAATTATTTAAACGAGATGGTCTAACTAAATCTCTTGATTTTGCCCTTAATAACAATGTTGTAAAACTAATACACGGTATTTTAGTTTCATCATATTTTGTATTTGGAGAACTTTCCGGTGTGATCACAATGCCATAGTAACTATCGGCCTTTTTCCAGTCAACGAACTTAAACAATTTTTCTTTTTGCTTTATATCCATCCTCCTCAACACCTTGACAGTTGTTTCAATTTGGCTTTGACCATCAATCAATTTTGCCGTAGCATCAGCAATCTCGTTTGTCTCGTCAACTGCTAACAATGTTTTAGACTCAAATATCAATACTTCATTTGGAGAATCTGTACGATATGCTAATAAATCAATATCTGTTTCTTGTTCATCATCTTTAATTCTTGTTTTAATCTTGAACTGATATTTACCTTTTCTTGAAAGATACTTTCCCAACTGATTTAAGAATGGTCTTTCTCTTTTTCCGATGATATTATCAGATATATGTTTGTATTCAGGGATTCTAGACATAAGTTTTAAAATGTTTCTTTTATACCTAAGTTTGTTAACTAAAACTGGGCTCCACAATATTGTTTCATCCACAGCAATAAATGGCTGAAGTAAAATATTTGACTTTTTTTCTTGCCTATAAGTTAACCTCTTAATGATCTCTGCAATGATATTAATTGGTAACCCTGAAATTTTTTGCATCCCACATACAAAACATTCGTATTTCATTACTTGCGTAGGCATACATTCTTCTTGTGGAATCCCTTTTTTTGCTTTGGATAAATACAAAAACACTGCAAAATGGCTCCATATTTTTAGGTACATCCAAAATTTTTCATAATCCTCAGATTTGAATCCTCCAAGTTCTTCATTTGGGTCAATACCTACCACGGTAGGTTTTATTTCGGATTGAAAATAATCAACAACTCCTTCTTGAAGTAAGGTTGTAACATCATCAATAATAATTCTCCCTTCAAAGCATCGATGTTCTACGTATTCTATCGCATTCATTACTTTTATATAACGCTTGAAATTTTTCTTAGCATTCCGAGTTATTAATGATTTCTGGTAATCATAATTTTCAATATATCCATCAATTTCGCTTTTACCATCTCTTGCAATCGGACAGAACTTAACCTTCTTATGAACTTCATCTATCTCAATATCTACCAATCCTCTTCCGTACATCATATGCATATCTGCTATATCTGCATATTGAGCTCCAAACGACAGATAATCGCCTGCTCTATTTATTATATCTATATTTTTTGTAGTTCGAATGTGTATCGGATTCTTTTCAAAAAGCCACTTTATACAGTAATCCAAGGCGTCATCTAATGTTTTGTACATTAACGTAACACTTGGCCTCATTTCCCTCAGACCACTCAAAAAAAGCGGCAAAATCATTGAATCGTATGTTGAGACTAATGCGTATAGACAGATATCGTTTTCAACTTCCCAAAAGGGTAAAGTTTTGTGATGTCTATCTAATATCGCTTCATATTCCCTAAATACTTTTTCCATACCTCGCCGCTGTACGCTACCCGTTATCCGCTATCTCATCTACGCATTCACCCATCTACTCATCAACTATCTCAATTCTTTCCGGATGGAGCTTTCTCAAGTCAATCAATTGATTTCTGCCTAATTTGGCATCAATCAGAACGGAGCTATCTAAGTATTGTTCATTTATAACCCGGCCGTGTGCCCGCAAGTAGCTCTGCACCTTGCCGTTCGATTGGCTGCTCATAACACGCAGCAGGATTTCACCGCCTTTATACTTTGCAGTTACCGCTGCGCATAATTCGTCCAGGCCGAAGCCGCTCTTGGCTGATATGCTGACCGCATCGGGATGGAGCGTTTGCAGCGTTTCAAGGTCGATTATACTCCTGACAACATCGACTTTATTAAGGACCTCTAATATTAGCATATCGCTACAGCCGATTTCCGCCAGAACGTTGTTGACAGATTCAAGCTGGTTTAGTGCATCATGATTGGCAACATCAATTACATGCAGGAGCAAATCGGCATTGATGGCCTCTTCCAGCGTTGCCTTAAAAGATGCGACTAATTGATGAGGCAGATTCTTTACAAAGCCGACAGTGTCACTGATAAGAACTTCAACGCCTTTGACCGGTGACCATTTTCTTGTTCGCGTATCGAGCGTTGCGAATAGCCGGTCTTCGACAAATACGCCTGCATTGGTAAGTGCGTTTATGAGCGTGCTTTTGCCGGCATTGGTATAGCCGACTATGCAGATTTTAAATAGCCCTTCGCGCGTCTTTATTTCGCGAACTCTTCGTTTATCGATTTTTACAAGCTCGCGTTTCAGGTCGGTGATTCTTTTGCTGACCAATCGTCGGTCGATTTCCAATTGCTGCTCGCCCGGCCCTCTTGTACCTATTCCGCCGACAACGCCGGCTGCGGTTGCGCCACCTGCTCCGGCTAAAGCATCCAGGTGCAAC
>Ga0307433_1000888_pt1 | contig 19208 bp, 22 predicted proteins | sample SalMarWE160210MG_FD_202166 | JGI IMG/M metagenome (GOLD analysis project Ga0307433, IMG submission 202166) | Salt marsh sediment microbial communities from the Plum Island Ecosystem LTER, Massachusetts, United States - WE1603-210 | ecosystem: Environmental > Aquatic > Marine > Intertidal zone >... | reverse complement strand
TTCCTTGGTAATTATAGATCGTTATTAATAGATATACATTTTATTGTTATTGGCTTACCATCATTCTGAAATAGAATATATTTATTGAAAAGGTCATTTACTGTTTTGATGTAATCGCCATTCCGTCCAATCGCGATCCCTCTTTCCTTAAATGAAAGAAAATTTATCGAAATTTCTCGTTTTCCAGAATAAAAATTCCATTCAATTTTAATATCGTGGATATATAGATCTGGAAATAAACTGTATAATAAATTAATAAGAGTATTTTCTGCTCGAATTATTAGTGCTTTTTTAATTAATTCTTTCCTAATTGTCTTTATATGATCTTTTGCCTTGAAATAATCCTCGTTATTTACAAAGAAAAAAACAAAATTATCAATAGTGATGATATTTTGAGGATAAACCCCCGTTTTTTGAAGGAAATATTCATATAGCTTTATTTCAAAATTAGTAAATTTAATTACAACTCTTAAAATCTGATAAAATATTAAATCATCTAGAATTGTATAAAGCATACAATAGATTTCTTTTCACTTAAAAATATAAAGTCCTAAGAAAAATAATTTTGAGCAATAAATTTAAAATAAAAAAATACATCTAAATGAAAAATATTTTTAAGAATAAATTAAATAAAATGAGAGAAGCAGGATACAAATTTATCGACCATACTGCTGATGTTAAAGTAAGAGGTTGGGGCAGAACAATAGAAGAAGCATTTTCTCAAGTAGCATTAAGTCTTATGGCTACAATTTCTCCCAGTTTAGAAAAAATCGACCATAAAATTGAAAGAGAAATTAATATTAAATCTGAAGATAAATACGCACTATGTATAGATTTTTTGACTGAATTTCTATATATTTTTGATGTTGATGAATTAGTATTTAGCAATATAGAAGTTCAATCAATTATTATGAAGAAAGGGTATTTTCAGTTAAAAGCGCTTGCCAAAGGAGAGAAATTTAATAAAAATGTTCATGAAATAGGAATTGAAGTCAAAGCTATAACTTATTCATTTATGAATATTGAGGAAAAAAAAGAAAGAGTCACTATTGATATTGTCTTTGACATCTAATTAAAAATTTTCGCTTAACCTTTGACAACTCCCACAGGGACTAATCTTACCACTTTTTCAATAATATTTAAATCATGACTAACTTGAACAACTTGATCTATATCTTTATAAGCTCCCGGAGCTTCTTCTGCTATAACTTTCATTGAAGCGGCTTTTACTAATATACCTTTATTCCCCAAATCTTCTTTAATTTTAGATCCCCAATATTGTTTGGTTGCTTTAGATCTTGACATTAACCTCCCCGAACCATGTGCAGTAGAACCAAATGTAAGATCCATTGCCTTTGGTTTTCCTACACACAAATATGATGCTGATCCCATAGTTCCAGGTATTAATACTGGTTGTCCAATACTTTTATAATCTTGAGGTATATCAGAATGTCCAGGAGGAAACGCTCTAGTTGCACCTTTTCTATGAATATTTAAGAGCATTTTTTTGCCATTAACTTCATGTTCTTCAATTTTTAATATATTATGACAAACGCCATATATTAGATGAAAATCCATATCATCAGTATTTTTGTTATATTGTTCCTGAAATGATTCTCTTAACCAATGAGTTATTAATTGGCGATTACAAAAACCAAAATTTGCTGCACATGCCATTTGGCTTAAATAATCTTTTGCTTCCTTGGTGTTTGCTGGTACGCAAGCCAATTCCCTATCAGGAACTTGAATATTATATTTTTTCATCGCTTTTTCAACATTTCTAAGTGAATCTGAACATACTTGATGACCTAAAGCTCGACTGCCCGTATGAACCATTACTGTAATTTGATCCTTTTTTATAATTCCTAATTTTTTAGCAATGGCTCTATCATATATTTCATCTACTCTTTGGATTTCAAGGAAATGATTTCCACTACCTAAAGATCCAAGTTGCTTAATAGCTCTTTGCTTTGCTTTTTCTGATATTAATTCTGAATTAGCATCTTTTAGAAAACCATTTTCCTCGCAATGATGTAGATCTTGTTCCAATGCATAACCCTGTTTTAGAGCCCAATTTAAACCTGTATCTAGGACCTCATCTAAATCCTTGTAACTTATATTTAATTTTCCTTTTGAACCTAAACCTGAAGGAATATTTTTAAAAATTTTATCAAGTAGAGATGGAAGCTCTTTATTTATATCATTTAAAAACAGATTTGTTCTTAGTAATCTAACTCCGCAATTAATGTCATATCCCACGCCACCAGGAGAGATCATCCCATCATTAGCATCTGTTCCTGCTACACCTCCGATACAAAAACCATATCCTTGATGTGCATCTGAAAGGGCTATAGCATGTTTCTGAATACCTCCTAAGCATGCTACATTGCTAATTTGATCAAGAGTTCTATCTAATTTAATTTTTTCTAAGATATATTCGTTAGCATAGATATGAACTGGAACTTTCATCTGGAACTTCTTTATTGTTCCCTCAACACGAGCCATTAACGTCGAGGGGGGTATTTCATAAATATTTTCTTCTACTTTATTCACATTCATCCTAAACAATTAAGTGTTTTTAATTTCATAAATTTTTTGATTATCTTTCTTATCAGATTTATTTCAAATGGATATTCAGTCCAAAAAAAATTGAGGAGTTTTTATTAATAATTCTAAAAATAATATTATGGCTAAAATTGTATATTGTGATAAGTGCGGAACACTTATGAACCAAAAATCATGTGAAGGAACGTTTGGTATCAAAGCAACTACATTAAAATGCCCTAAATGCCACTATCAATATGAAATTGGCCTTAGATATAACCCGTTCTTAAGGGAATATGTTAAGTATTATAAATTCATCTAAAACCATCTTGTTATTAAAAAGAAAAAATCTATCTCATTTAATCTCTATAAATTTCAATAGTCCTAGATCATCTAAATCATCAATTAAGATTTGAATCTCTCTTTCGGGTTTACCACTTTCCTCTGCTATATCCGAAATAGTATGAAATCCATCTGCCAAGTGGGCGATCTTATACAACTCTTTATCTAAGAATCCTTGTGTTATCACTTGTGCAGGAAGTCTTTTTAACGTCCATTTTGGTTTTTGATTTTGAGCAACTCGTAAATCTTCTTCTGAGAGTATTAGCCCTTTTTTCATTATTTTTTGCTGGGACTTACGAAAATCTTTTTCATAGATTTTCAATATCGGGATTTTTAATTGAATTTCTGCAACTCTTCCCCTTATTAGCATCTCATCAATAATACTTTCAAAATCCTTAAAAAGTCTTACGTCCCCAGACCATCCTTCAATAATATCTCCAAATTTATCCACAAACTTATCTATTATATCACTTAAAACCTTATGGGTGATTTTAGCATCATCATTTTTATCTGCAGCAGCAGTGCATAGAATTCCCTCCTTAAAAACTAGTAATAGATAAAATATTTGCATGTCTATGATTTTAAGTTCTCCACTTCCCTTGGAAAATTCAACACTAAAGTCTTTAAGCGCTGTTAAAAACCCTGAAACTAAATCTTGGTTAAATTCTATGGTTCCATATTTCCTATGAATCAAGCAAATACCTGTATATTGATGGATAAGGTAAAAATTATGTAAAATCTGCTAACACCTCCATGTATATCTTAAAGATCATATAAATCCCTATTGAATAAAAATAAACTTTAGATTAAAAAAAATCTATTATTTTTTTTATAAATAATAAAGTTTTAAATATTTATAATTTCTTTTTTTGAAACGAACTGATTTTTACATGATATTAAATTGAAGAAGAATAATATTGCATCAGTGTTCTTCGATTCTTTCTATAAGTAGGGTCTTTTTTAAAATTCGTTTGATTTTCTCACGTTCATATAATGGTAAGTTTTTTATATCTTTTCCCACCCTCTCAAAATTGTCTAAAGGAACATCATCTATCAAATTAAGAACAATTACTAAATTATTTTTCACCAAGTCTACATCTTTCGTAATTTCTAAAAGAATCATAAGTTTTTTTAGTGTTTTACATAACCAAAACATCTTTTGAGTCTTTGTTTGAGGTTTAGAAAATTCCCTAAAAATCTTATTATACCACCATTCTTCATAATTATTCTTCATCAATTTTAATATCTATTAAGCTTATTATGATACACCATTTTTTTTAAAAAATTTTAAACCAAAATATTGATCTAAATCTTATACAATTAAATTAAGTAAAGTATTATCAAAAATTTAAATAAGAAAAGAAAATAAGATGAATAATTTAATATTTTACGTAACTGTTCCAAATTTGGAAGAGGGGAAAAAGATTTCTCGAATTTTAGTAGAAAATAAAATTGCAGCATGTGTTAACATAATAAAGGATGTTTATTCTATTTACCGATGGAAGGATAAGATCGAAGAAGCTAGTGAATTTCTTATGATAATAAAAACCTCCGAAATCAAATCAAATCAATTAATCAATATGATCAATGAAATCCATAGCTATGAAACTCCGGAGTGTGTAGGGGTAAAAATCGAGATGGGATCAAAAAATTATCTTGACTGGATTAACAAAGTAATCTAATTTGATGATAAAGAAGTAATAAATATAATGACGTTTGATATATTTCGAGTAGATTGGATTTTAGTGGATTCTATTATAATATTTATATTAATCCTTTTTTTAATTTCAATAAAACTATATAAATTCAAAAATAGATGGAGAAATGATATAAACAATGAATCGCTCAATCAAATCGCCCTAGATCCTAATCAAATTAAGTTTAATGATAATAAAGTTTATATAAAAAGATGGAATTTGACGAGCAGTTCCTTTATTAAGGCAGGTAAGATCCAATTGCCTACAATTTTTATTTATACTTCAAAATCAAATCAAAAATTATCAAATGCAATAATAGAAGGATTAAGTAGTTATGGATTTATTGTGATTCAAATAATATTTAAACGAAAATTGAATTTGATTAAAAAAAATGATTCAAGATTAAATTATGGAAAGTTTAATATAATATCATCAGCTTTTAAATATTTATTTCAAAATGATTATAATTTAAATCAAAAATATTGGCTCATTGATTTTAACTCGTATCTTCTTTTAAAAGATTTAGAAAATAATAATTTAGATCAAGTGGGTTGTGTCTTGATAAACCCCTCTGTAAATACAGAAAATATAGGTATTTTATTAAATTGGCTTAATTCTAATATAAAATTTCAAATTAATATAATTTTTAATGAAAAATATTACTGGCGTCTTAGAAATAGGAAAATTTCAAAATTGGAGAAATCTTTATCAAAATTAACCTCAAAGAATATCAATACCGAAACTTTAGAAAAATCTAATAAATCCTTTAAATATAATGAAACAATACTTTTAGCAAAATTAATTGCTACAGTTCAAAATATTACCAATAAAAACCTATAAATAGTAAAAAATATGTCCAAGGAAAAAATTCAAAGAGATACATATACTTCTGTTGTTTATACTGAAAAAAACTGGTCCTTATTGAATAATAAGAGAAGGCGAGCTTTAGAACTATTAGAGATGTTTATTAATGAACCTTTTATACCTTATATTTATGGAAGCATAGCACGTGGAAATGTACATAAAGATAGTGATATAGATATTGTATTTCTTCAACAAGTTCCGTTGTATAAAATAGAATTTCTATTAAATAGAAATGGATATATAAATTTGTTTAGAGAAATTATTATGGCGACTCCTAACGATTCAATTAAATTATATATCTATTTAAATGAATTAGAATCAATAACCATACCACTAACTAGATTAGATAATAGCTCTTTTGAGTTTTATGATTTTGGTGGAAAAATTAATTATGAACAGTTAAAGCGTGATATTCGAGTCCCTGGAGTTGATAAGCGTCTAGTATTAATTAAACCAAATAAGAGTGGACATACAGAATATTCTATTATAGGAAGAGAACATATTGCTGCAAAGGAGATTAATATAAGCTTAAAAACTGTAAATGAAAGAAAAAGGATCTTGTTAAAACGAGAAAAATTTGGAAGGACAGGTGTATTCTTGAAGAGACAAATTGATATAAATGAATCCCCTCAGGAAGTGCTGAAATTATTAGCAAATACAAATTCAATAATTAGGAAAAAATTATATAGAAAATGACAGATAAAACTATTTTAAAATCAAAAGAGGAAACATATTATCTTAAGAATAAAGGAATACCAAAAGGTTGCAAATATTGTCTTAAGGGCGCTAAAACGGTATTATTCCTAAATGGAATATGTCAAAATCCAAGTCATTGTTATTGGTATTGTCCTATTTCAGAAGAACGAAAAAATAAAAAGTTGACATACGCCAACGAGATACAAATCACTAAAAAAGAGCAATTACTTGATGAAATTAATAAAACTCATGCAAAAGGAATGAGTATTACGGGAGGAGATCCCTTATTTGAACCCAACTTAAATGAAACTCTCTCATATATAAAATATATCAAAGAGAAAAAAGGCAAAAAATTTCATGTTCATCTTTATACAAATGGACTAAACTTTGATGAATCAATTGCACAAAAATTAAAGAAAGCGGGGTTAGATGAAATAAGATTTAATCCTCCCAAAGATAAATGGTATGTCATTGAATTAGCTTTAAATAAAGGCTTCAGTGTCGGAGCGGAGGTTCCTGTAATTCCCTCTCAAGAGTATATCGAACATCTTGAAAAATTTATTTACTATCTTGACAAAATAGGTGCCGATTTTATAAATTTGAATGAATTTGAAATGTGTATTACTAATAGCGATCGCTTAAAAGAAAAAGGTTTTAAATTAAAAAAAGGATCCATCGCATCAGTACAGAATAGTACAGAATTTGCTCTTGAATTATTCAATAAAATAGCTAATAAAGTTTCTCTCAAAATCCATTTTTGTACCATAATAGCAAAAGATTACTGGCAATTAGGAAAACGATACTCCAGAAGAGCTAAATCTATTAAAAAGGCATATGAACAAATAACTGAAGATGGTTTATTATTATTCGCACAAATTGAAGATAACGGTAAGAATTTGGAAGCTTTTTATAAAATTCTTCTCAACGTGATTAAAAAGCCACTAAAAAATATCCAATTTGATAATAATTTAATTAAGTTGCCTATTAAATACATAATCCAAGAATATATGATAAAATTAATACATGAGCATAATCTTAAAGCTTATATCGTTGAGAAAACACCTTTTGATGATGATATATACATGCAAATCACGGAAAAAACTCCGCTAAAGGTTTTTATGGAAGAGAAGGGATTATGCAATGATTAAAAAAGTTTTTATAGAAGATTTAAAAGAAATTTATAAAATAGAAAAAAGTACATTTAAATTTGATTCCTTTTCAAAGGAGTTTTTAAAAAATTTAATTTATTCTAACTGTTTATTCTTAAAATTGATCGAACCCAATAATGAAAAAATTATAAAAGGTTATGTAATCCTTATTAAAGATGAAGAGTATAGGTTCAATCTAATTAACTTTTGTATAAGAAAAAAAGATCAAGGTAAAGGTTATGGTTCAATTCTATTGGAAAGAGCACTAGAAATAGTTAAACAATATACTGAAATTAATAATGTGATATTAAATGTAAAAATAACTAATTTTAAAGCATTAAACTTGTATAAAAAATTTGGATTTGAAATAGTAGAGAGAATAGAAGATTATTATAAACAAAATGAAAGCGCTTACTTAATGGAATTAAAAATCTAACCTTTTTCCATAAACTAAAACTTATAAATAATTATTATTATAATATCTGTGTAAAAATTTTTTATTGTATCTTTTAAAAAAAAATAATAATTAGGTAATGATGAATAATGGCTCCAATCGATAAAGAATTGCAGAATGAGATTAAAAAGGGTGTCTCTCTCCAGAAGGTTGATGAACAAGAATTAAAGAAGCGCGAAGAAGAAAAAAAGAAACGAATGGAGGAGTTAAATAAAATTAAGGAAGCTTTAGGAGAGCAATGAAAAAAATTGCTTAGTATTTTTATCTTTTTTTTATTACTTTTATTTAAGTTGTAAACTTCTAATTCACCATTAAATTAATCAATTTTGTATATTACTACTAGTTTAATTAATAATAAAATAGAATTTGTGCCAAAATTATGAAAATCATGGAATTTGACAAAAAAAATGAAGAATTAGTATTAAAAACAGAAAGTTTAAATGATTTATGGGCACTCTTTAATGTCATTACTAAAGACGATGAAGTTTCCGCTCAAACCCACCGAAGAATAGTATTAAAAGAAGGAAGTAAAGGAGAAAGAAAGCCTATGAGATTAAAGATAAAGGTTGAATCACTATCATTCCATGAGTTTTCAAACAGATTAAGAATTAAAGGCACAATAATTGAAGGTCCTGAAGATTATGTCAGCTTTGGAAGCTATCATACTTTAAATATCAAAATAGATCAAATATTATCAATTAAGAAAGAAAAATGGTTAAAAAGTGAACTAAAACGCATCAAAGAGTTGTCAATATTTGAAAAAAATTTTCTAATGTTGATAATTGCTATAGAAACAGGGTTAGCAACAATAGTCTTAGTATCAAATTTTAGTAATACTAGAATAGCAACGATTAAGACAACAATACCAGGAAAAAGATATGAGCAAAAGTACCGTAATGAAGCATATGAGGAATTTTTCAGTGGAATCACAAAAATAGTAGAAGAAAACATTAAATCAACTAAAATTGATCTAATAGTTATATGTGGACCTGGAAACACTCGTGAACATTTTTCTAAAGTCATTAAAGAAAAACTAAAGGATATTAGTTTACCTCCTATTGAAAATATTCATGCCAGTTCTGGTACTGAAAGTGCAATAATTGAAACTTTAAAATCAGATAAATTGACTAAACTACAAAATAATGTGAAAATCATACAAGAAGTCGCTAAAATTGAAGAAATATTTAAACTTTTCAGCACAAAACCCGATTTAATTGCGATAGGGATAAAGGAAATCTCTAGAGCAGCAGAAAGGGGTGCAGTTAAAGAATTATTTTGTGCTGATACTCTAATTAGAGGTGTTTCTACAGAAAAAAAACTTCAAATCGAAGACATACTAAATCTTGTCGAACAATCTGGGGGAAAAATAAACATATTAAGTAGTGAACATCTCACAGGACAGCAAATTGTTGATTTAGGCTCTTTAGTAGCGATATTAAGATATAAGATTTAATATATTAATATTCAAATAATATAATAATTAACATGAAAGACTCGGTAGTTTACGTAGATTATAATTCGAATATTCCCTTAATGGGAATCGACTTCTTTGGAGTAATTGATCGAGGAACAAATATTATTGAAGTAAAACCTCTTACTCTATGTAATCTTAAATGTAAATATTGCTTTGTCAGTGCAGGAGATTATGTAACTAATTTTGTGGTAAATCATTCCTATTTGATAGAAAAAATAAAAGAAATAATTTCCATCAAGGGAAAATATAAAATTGAGATTCATATAGCGCCATATGGTGAAATACTATTATATCGAGAATTTTTTGATTTAATATCTGAATTATGGAAGATTGAGGGAATAGAAACAATTTCAGTTCAAAGCAATGGTTTGTTACTTGACAGAGAAGTCATAGAAAAGTTGAAAAAAGCTAAGCTTAGCAGAATAAACATTAGTTTAAATACATTAGATAAGAATATGGCGAGTTATCTATGCTCGTGTAATAATTATGATATCAATAAACTTTTAAATAATATTAATATTCTCTTAGAGTCAAATATCGATGTTTTAATTGCACCAGTCTGGTTTCCGGGTGAAAATGATACTGATATTGAGGATATTATTAAATATGTTATAGAATTAAGAAGTAAGGGATATAATGAAAAGCAGCTCCAATTAGGAATTCAGAAATATTTAATTTATAAAACAGGCCGCAAATTAAAGAAAATACGTCCAAAATCATGGAAATATTTTTATCTGCAATTAACTAAGCTTGAAAAAAAATATAGAATCAAATTAAAACTGGGACCACACGATTTTAATATACATAAAAGAAAAAGCATATCTAATTTGCTTCTAAAGAAAAATGATGTTATTGATGTAATTGTTGTTTGCAGAGGACGCTGGGAAAAAGAATGTATTGGGATGATAAATCGAAATTTTGGAATTAAGATATTACTGAAAAATCCTTTTAAATTTTCACCTACTCTATTAGGAAAAAAAATATCTGTTAAAGTTATAAAAGCAAACTATAAGGATAATATTATCACTGCTTCTTTCCCAACAAATTAATAATATACAAAAACCTAAAAAATTATAATTATGAGTTTCCATTAAAATATTATCTAAGTTTTATTAATAAAAATTAAATCTGATGAAAATGTGTCCAATTATTACCCATGAGGATGAACTTGAATTAGCAAGCACAGAGAAAGAGTTAGTAAATCATATAAGCAAGTTAGCTAAGGCTCAAAATACTCTTATCAATGCACAAAAGAAATATGCAGAAGCTCTTACAAAAGTTAATTTAGAAAGAGAGATGCTGAATCGAACTTATAGAGATGTCTTAAAGCAAATGCAAACATTAGTTAGAGAAAAGCGTTCTAATATTAAAGATGAGGAAGTTAATTTATTTCAGGATATTGTTCATAAAAATGATGAGTTTATAGAAGGCAATAATAAATATATTGATGCAATTAAAAATCTTACCGTTAAAAAAGAATACTTTATCCAAAAAAAAAATGAATTAGCTAATGCTTTGAATGACGTTGCTGGGAAAAGAGGTGCACTTATTAAAAAAGCCTTAAATGTTGAGAAAGCAAAAAATAAGTTGATTGAAGGAGAAAAATTAAAAATTTTGGATTCAGAGCTAAATGATTATCAAAGAGATTTCGATAGAGCAAGAGATGTCCTAATTAAAAAAATCCATCAATTTATTGAAGTTAGGGATGAAGTTAATGAATTATGGATTCAATTAAAAAATTCTGTCTTTAAATCAAGCTAGAGGCTAATTTTGATTTTCTTTATATTTTTTTTATATCTTTAATCATTAGGGAGGAACTTAAATTTATTAAATATATCAAATATATAATTAATAGAAAAATTATTAGCATTAATTCTTAATAATCAAAAATAGAGAGAATAATATGGCAGAAGAATTCGCAAATTTTATGCAAGAGACAAGAAAAGCACCTCTTGAGGAAAAACTTAATGCATTTGGAGATATTGTTGAAAAAATGATGTTTATGATTTTAAAAATTCCTGATTTAGTCGAACAATCAATAGCGGCGATAAATCAAAAAATATCAACAATAGAAACAAGGATTAATACAATAAATAATGAAGTTAATAATATTAAAAAAGGAAGTGGTTTATCAACACCTATAATTGCAACGCCTACAACTCCTATAAGCGCCCCCCCGCCTCCTACTGGACCACCAGGAGGACCGCCAGGAGGACCACCACCGCCACCAGGTGGGCCGCCTGGAGCACCAGGAGCCTTACGCCCCGCAAGTCCTGTTAGTTTGAGAGGTGCGATTATGAGTGAATTAAAGCAATTATTCAATAAAAGAAAGCCTCAAGGATAAATAGAATTAATTTTTTAATTTGAGGTTGTTTATCTTTCTAATTTTATTTCACTTTATTTTGATCTAATTAATTCATAATTGTTTTTGATCAATATTATAATTAAAAAAAGATATAATTATTTAGGGACTTGTGTGATATTTAGAGGTTATATTCAACATTGTATCGTAAGACTAATAGTATCTCATCAGATTTAAAGTTAAAAGTATCTCATGACATTCGAAGACGAATATTAGAAATAACTTCCCTAATCAGAGTGATGAATAACTACTATTATAAAAAAAATTGGATTAATTCTATATATAATGGTATTGACCCAATAAAATATAACTTTTTAGATAAGAACGATTCCTTCAAATTTCCAGATAATATTCTCTTATTTGAATATTGGATGAATCTGGGTTTTGATGCGTTATATCCCCGCGTTGCATTACATTATGTTTTTCCAGGATTATTAAAAAGTGAGAAAACTAGGAACTTATTCCAATTTACTTTCTCAACTTCTAGAGGTTTTGGATTTCCCATCTATTTTGGTCCAGAATTTTATGGTTATATATTAAAATATGGAAAAGTTTTAGAACCAATTTTTAAATGGAGCCATACTGTTTGTCATAGAGCGAATCAAGCAATATATATAGTTGGAAATCGATTTAATATTAAAAGGCATCATCCCGGAGAATTCGAATCCGCAATAATCTCAGAATATAAAAACGGGATTTTTAAAGGGATAGATACACTTTTGCATGGTTATTTTACAATTGGTCCGAAAACATTGGGCATTTATTCCTCATTAGATAAGGCACTACAAAACCTTGCGTTCTCTTACTCTGTGGGAGATCATGCAATTAATGTAGAACCTAAAATCCCAAATAAAATTAAATTAATCCCATTGATTGACCATCATACAATTAAAGAAAAATATGAAGTGGATTTTTATTCATATACCATTCAGTTATTTTCATTTCTAAAATTATTAATTAAAAAAATTAGGCACTATAAACAGCAGAGAAAAATATATATTAACAAACTAAAATGGTTTGATAAAATCAAACTTAGAATTGATCAATCAAAAAATTTTTCACTCCCGAGTTTAAAAATTTCTAAAAGATTTATGGAAATAGAAAGATATAACCAATATATACATCTAATGGAAAAATTAATGAAATTAATTTGGAATACTCCCCTTTTCACTCACACTATTCACTCTTTAACTGAACTTGAGACTGAATATTTAGATTTAAAAAAATATAATCCACTTAATGAGATCACTCAAGATTCAATTGAATCTGTTTTCCTATTATATATTAAGTATAAGGAAGGAAGAAATGAATTTACTTTCGAAGAATATGAAGTCATCCAAAAAATTAAATATTTAAGAGATATGATGGGGAAAATGTGGTTAACCTTTAAAGAAGAACATTTTAAGTATGCACTAAACGAGTTAAAAGAATTAAGCACTCTCTCTTTGAATGATAAAAACTATAAGCATGAAACTATCAAATATGTGGATAAACTCATCCCTATTTTTTCAGTTTATGAAATTTTTAACAGACCTTTATCAGAAACGATTTATCCAGAATCTATACCACAAAAAAGAAGAATAAGGGTCTATATAGCTAGATTCTTAACATCACGATATAATTTTTTCGGAGTTAATTTGATGAGACATTTTAATAATTTAGCTTTTAATAACTGGTCTTATTTAATTAGGAAGAAGAAAATTAATCTTAATCAATTTTTTGAATTAATCCTTAAATTACCTATATGGAAATATATTCCTCTAAATATTAAAAAAAGTATTATACAAAACCTTCAGAAGGAGATAAAATAATTAAAATCTCAGAACTCTAAAAATCCAGGATCGTCAAAAATATCATCGATTTTCTTTTCTTTCTTAATGTCACTTCCATCTACTTCCGAAAATAGAGATTCTTCATCAGTTTTAATTCCTTTTTCCAGTTCAAGAGTATCGAGTTGTAGCAAAGCATCTTTTTCAAGTTTTTTATATTTCTCCGCCTTTAATTTCCATTTTTCCACTTCTTCCATATCCACACTTTCTTCACTTTCTAATTCTTCTGCGGCTTTAAATCTGCAAATGTCAGATATAATGGCATATGATAAAGCTAACTCACCCCATTCACTATCTTTCTTTAACTTTTCTATACGTCTTTCTAATCTTTGTAGTTCCTGATCCGCATAATAAATGTCAATGAAATCACCAAAGGCATCAACTGGTTCGGAAATTGAATTAACTATCACTTCTTTAGTTAAGCCACAGTGTCCACATTTGACTGTAGCTATAGCACTTTTTCTAATGTTCTCAACCTTTACACTCTTCTCTCCGCAATTAGGACATGTAAAGATTTTAGGGACTTTCTTAACTCTTTTATATGTAGGCTGTTTTCTCTTTCTTCTTCCCATTAGGAATCACTTTTACTTTCTTAAGTAATTAATATATAGAGATCAAAACTAAAAAATTTTAGCTTTTTCGTTGTTACATTCAAGGAAATGGAAAAATTTTTTAGCAATGTTTAATTAGATTAAATACTCTTTTTGATTAGATTAAAGAATTGAAAATTAACAGAACAAGTGAATTTTAGGTATGGAGCATAATAAATTGTCCATTGAAAATGATTTAAACCTAATTGATAAGGTTCTTGATGATAATGATATGAGATATATCTTATTATTTCTCTATATCATTCGAAATGATTTATTTAAAGATTTCAATGATAAACATATTATTGAATCATATGAGAGAGTTTTGATATTAGATGATATTTTTAAAAGTAATATTGTACAATTTTGGGAAAGACAATTCATAGAAATAGCAATAGATTTAGGTTTATTCAAAAATATCAGAAGCATTGGAGAATTTGATCAAAAAGATGATGATTTTATTCTAAAACTAGGAGAAGAGACAGTTACCTTAGAAACTAATACAATAATGGTCCCTGATGATCTACTATATTTGATGATACAAAAGAAATTTAAAACAGTAAATAGGAGAAATTTTAACTTAGCGTTGACAAAGTTAAAAGGAATAAAATGTGAATTTGCAAATGTGATTCATCCATTCATTTCTGAAATAGATGAACATGATTATACCATAGACGATGATCTCTATTACATATTAGATCAATATGGAAATTTATACCAAGCAATCAAAATTGAAATTACAATTCAAGGGTTTTATGAAAGATTTATAAAAATTCGAGATTCAATAATAGAAATGATTGAGATTTTTGACCCTGTGTTAATAACTAAACCTGTGATGCAGAAAATTCATAAAGCAATTGAAGAAAAAAAAGATATCATCAAATATCTTAAAGATGAAAAAATAAAATTATCAGAAAAATTCAACACTGATAAAATCGATAAAGATAATGATAACTTCAAGATTTGGAATGAAAAATTATCCTTATTACTAAATATGAATAATGAATTATACGACTTGGAAAAAAAGCTAGATGAACTTAAAAATATTTATAGGGGAAATAAAAAAAAATTTTCCTATCTTCAGTTTATTGAAAAGGTATCTTTTAATGAAGATAATATTTTAAATAATATTCAAAACAACTTAGTAATTTTTAAAAATGATATTGTAAAGATAAAATCAGAAATTTCCAATTTAACTAAAAAAGATCTGAAATTATTAAATTTAGATTATGAGCGATTGATTATTATGAGTAATGATGATTAAAAGTGAAATGCCCCGTTTGTGATATTGAGATGATTCTCTTGGTTGCAGGGATTTATGAATGCCCAAGTTGTAAAAAAATTTTGAAAGAAAAAGATGGAAAAGCTCAAGAACAAGAAGAAAAAAGAGTTATTGAGGGAAATTTTCATGATGGCGAATATTTTCACAAGAATGCAAGTTTAAATAAAAAATTCGAAGTGTGTGAAAAAGGGATCACCATCGATAAGACTGAAAATACCTTATTTGCAGTTTTAATCTGTTATAGTCCCTTAATAAAAGATGAAAAATATGTAAGATTATCTTGGTGGAAAAACTTCCAACATGCGGGTATGTTCAAAATATATGATAAGGAAGTCCTTAATAACACAATTCATGCTCTGGAAAAGATTGATGCCTCTTTTGATGATTTGTGGAATTGGACTGGAAAATATGGAAAAAAAGAAACAAAAACTAAAGAAGATCTTGAGAAAGAGAAGAATTTAGATATCATAAAATATCGCATCATAGAAAATAAGACTTGTCCTAAATGTCAAAAAACCATGGAAAAGATGAAAGCTCATTACGAATGTCACCATTGTGGTGAAATAGTAATAGTTGAAGGTTATCATCAGCCAATATTTAATATTGACCCAAAAGATTTAGATTTAAGATTTCAAAGTGATTTCCCAATTAATTATTATTTACCAATAAATGGAATAACCGTTAAATGGTTAATGGGAGAATGGAAATCAATTGTTATTATTTATGCTAAAGATGCTCCAAACAAAAAATGGCTAAGATTTTATTGGTGGATAAGAGATCTAAGTAAATTTATGAAATATGGTCAAAAAGAGATGGGAGAAAACACCCAAATGGGATGGAAAACTCAAAGAGGAATAGCTTCCCCAAATATGTATGATAAAAAATTAATTAAACCTTTAATTGAAGCTTTAAAGAAAATCTCGAAGGAAATTATATGGTAAAACGCAAATAATAATAATTAGGTGGTATAAATTGTCAGAATTTCAAGATGTTACTTGGAAAGAATTATTACAGAATTTTGAAAAAAGTATTGCACTAGCAATTGAAAAATTACAAAGCCGAGATATTGAAAATATACCTGGAGCCAAGGATGCATTAGTTCAAAGACTTGAAAATATAAAACTTTATTTTCCTAAAAATAATGGAGATCTCTTCTTGAAATCTATTGATGATAAGATTCAGAATGGTTTTTTCCCTAATACAAAAAATTTTCCGAAAGCTTTTTCAAAAATATTGAAATCAAGAACCCACGAACAAGATTTCGTTATTAATGAGTTATTGAACGGCTTTGTAGCCTCAAAAGCGAAAGCTATAGCATTGGGAACTCAAGGACCTGTAATTGATCGTATGGTAGAAGCTTTTAGTAAAAGAAATGATTTTCATATCGTAGATTATCAGTTTTTTGCAATGTTTGGGGACCCAAATAAGCCTAAACATTATATACAGAAACAACTTGAGGAACTTATCAACATGTTTGGCCTTGTGTCAAAACAACTCATTATTGAAAAGGATGTGAGAAAAAGTGAACAAAAAATATATACGTTTTATACTTTTCCCGATGAGATTATTAAAATCCTTGAGGAAAAATATCTTATAATAGATGAAAAACTAGGCTATACTTATGTATCAGAGACTTTCGACAGAAATGTTTTTATTTGCATGTTTTTAGCGAATATTGCTATAAATCGGGATAATATTGAAAAAATTGGAGGATCGTATACTATAAATGGTATATCTTCTATATTTGCTCTCATTCTACTTTTAAGTTTCATGCCAAAATTATCAGTAGATGAAACAAATCCTATTTTAAATGACCCCAGTTTTGATCAAAACAATATGAGTGTAATTCCAAAATCTTGGATGATGAACCAAGTGTTACAATCACTTTTCGAACCTCTTATTAAGATTGTAGCTTACCGTTTAGGTGGGGGATTATGGTTGACGAAGATAATAGATTCAGAAGTCAATAAAAAGATAATGAATCAAATAAGATTTTTGTTAAAAGATGTAAATAAGTGGATTTTGGGAAATTTATGTCGTGTAGAAATTCCTATCTTTGTAGAAATAGCTAATATATTTACTGAAATTTTAGTTGGTTATGAAGAGGATTAAGAAAAGCTAAAAGGTAAGAGTAAATGAGTTATAAAAAGAAATCAATAAGGACAATTAGACCTGGAAGAAAAAGAGAAAAATGGACAGATATTTTTCCTCGTTATTTAACGTTTATAAGTCATATGCGCCCTATACTAAGAGAAACACGTAGAATTATAGCTGATTTAGATGCAGATCTACTCCTTGATACGGAAATATTAGATAAAATTCGTGAAGAAGAAGAAAAAAGAAATATACGAAAAGTAAGAGCGCTTTCTGAATTTTCTGCAATGTATCGATCCAATGTTTATGAAATAATAAAAGATTTTATTATTAAATACAGAGAAACTATTCCAATAATTGATATTAAAGACTATATAATTGAATTTCTCTATGAGTCGATTGATGCTTTAAATTTGTTAAGACACATTACTAATCCTGATGAATCAGATTTAGAAAAAACATATCTTTTCATTTTAGTCAAATTTTTAGAAGAAAAACTATTCCCACGTGGAACAAATTTAAACATCATCTACGAAAAACTATTAAAATCTGCATCTGAATTTTATGAATGTCAAAGACATATATTGCAACCCCATACCTATTATCGTGAAAAGATTGATAACCCTGATCTATTTGAAATCCCTGGAATGTCTCCAAAAATCTATCAAATCATTAATAATATTACTTCGCTTTTCAATTTGGATCCTAATTTCGGAGAATATCCTGAAAAAGATAAAATTGAATTACCAATGATTTTGAAAAATGAAATTTTTATGCCATATATTGATGCTATAGCTAATGCTGAAATAGAATCAATAGAAAACATCGCTGAACGGATTGGTTTAAGACCTGTAAATGAAATTTTTTTGGCTCCTAGTCACGATTTTGTAGATATTTTATTAAAGAGTAATTTCTTACGTGAAATTAAACAACAAGATGGAACAATTCGATTATCTCCTCAGTTTAGTAATGAAACTTTAATCTTATATTATCTTGCATTTGCCTCTCAGAGAAGAGGTTTTCTATCAAAAGAATTGATCAATTGGATTTCAATGAATTTTGCCTTTTTAATATATATGGGGCTTCTAAAATGGAAATTATCTGATGAAAATATCTTTTATGCAATTTTTAAAGATTTACAGACAAATGAAAAAATTCTTCCATATCTAATGAAGCTAATATGTTTTCCGAATTATTTAGGATTAGATAAAATGAAAATCCGTGATTCTGTTCAATACAGAAAAGAAATTTTTAACTTCATTGGTTCCACAATAGATAATCTTAAAGAGCTTATAAGTGAGATCGCAATTTATTGTGAAAAATTTGATAAAGAAAGAAAGAATAAATAAATTACAATAAAATGAGTTGAATGAAAATGAGTAATAAAAATAAGGATTTGGAGCAAAAATTTCTTTATACAGATGATGTAATTAAAGAAAGGATGGGTAAATTTGGAGCAGTTTATTTTCCCTCAGACATAAAAGAATCAATAGATGATATTCTTGGAAATGAAATAAAAAAAGAAATTTTAGATGATTTTTTTAAAGCCTTAAAAAAGTATGATGAATTTACTAATCAACTCAAAGATACGAATTTAAACCCAAACTTAACAATTCTTTTATATGGCCCCCCGGGAACAGGTAAAACATCATTAACAAGAGGTTTTGCTAAAAAATATAATATTCCAATATGTGTAGTTGAAACCGATAGATTAGTTTCACCTCTATTAGGAGACACTATTAAACAAATCCGTAGAGTTGTTGATTTAGCGGCAGAGATTGCTCGAGAAAGAAAAAGTTTTATTCTATTTTTTGATGAAATCGATGCTATAG